>JACCDP010248622.1_pt1 | contig 26025 bp, 38 predicted proteins | sample 7445841 | NCBI WGS metagenome assembly JACCDP01 (sample SAMN15323441, study PRJNA562643) | freshwater metagenome | isolation source: river surface water | place: USA:Blue River Watershed | collected 2017-08-17 | reverse complement strand
TATCCATGGAAAGCATGAGAACTGCTTATGATTTAAGATTAAGAACCGAGATGGAAGATTTGAGATTGCAAATTAATGCTGATCGCATTCGTTTTCGTCTTATTATAGAGGCAAGAGATACAGAGATCGCTAGATTAATGAGAATGAATGAAACAATTGTTAATCGTGGCTCGGAATTTCCATGGGCTGCTGTATTAGTTGGTGCTGGTGGTTTACTAGTTGGAGTTATTGGTGGCTTCCTCATGGGATTTGTTGCTGCCAATTAATACTTAATGATACTATATTGGAGATTATATGAATCGTAAAGATATTAAAAAAATTGTAAGAGAAGTCTTATTGGAAAATAGAAACAATGAAATTCAATCTCTTGAAAATAAAATAGCCGGTATTAAAACAACTATTTCTGAGGAATTTGGTATAGAAGAAAATGATCCGGACTCGACACTCTTAAGCCACATGTCGCCCGATGAGCCAGATCCAGAGTGGCATCGTAAACATGCGAGATTGACTAGTTTAGCCAATAAATGGGAAACCTTACAAAATCAACTTGATATTCTTAATAGAATAGATCCTAATAAACCTAGCAAGGGCGAGCTCGAGCGTCAAGGAAATTATCGAAGAGGCGAAAGAATTGCTGCCGCAACTGCTGGTCGAGCGCCTGCCCTTCAAGAAACATATAAGCCTTCTTTAAAGATCATTCTAAAAGAAATGTTTGAACAAGAAGAAGCGTCTAACACGCCAAATGTTGAATTTCCAGATTGGCTTGAAAATAAAATAAAAACTGTTCATGGTGAACCGGGACAAGGTTCTATATTTAGCAATCCAGACTCTGTTAAAAACATTGTACTGCAACTAGTAAAAGAAAAACAAAATGAAATAGCTAATATTGCAAATACAACTGGTACTTTAAAAACAAATGTGGCAAATATTGGATATGATCTTGTTCTTCCTACTGAAGAAGCAAATCGTTTACCAGATGCAAATACGGGCACCACAACAAAAGTTGAAGGACCAAATAAAATAGAAGTTCCTTTGGTACAAACAAGCGCCCCTTTATCTAAATTTTCAACTGATCAACTAACAGTTATTGTTAGACCAAAAAAAGATGCTTCTGGAACCGTTATTCCAAATGAATATATCATTTTGAGTGCCTTTCCTGGTAAGGATTTACCAAGAACTTCTGAATGGAATGGTAAATACAGCATTATAAAGCCAAATGCAGCTTCACCATCTTCTCTTCAAGAAGGATTTACCATGTCACGTTGGAAAAAATTGGCTGGCATAATCTGACACTAAAAAGGTTTATCAAATGAAAAAAATTCATACAAACATTCAAGACGTAATCAAATTTTTATTTGAAAACGAATTAAATGAAGAATTTTACACAGAAACTGATCAAACGCAAAAACTCCATCCGTTATCAACGTATATTGTACAACAACTCCTAGCCAGTTTAGGATACCCTGTTCAAAATGTTGGAGATATAAAAGCTTCTGGAGCTGAAGGTATTGTTTTATCAATATCACCTACTGAAGTTGTTAAACTTTTCTTTTCAAAAGACAATCTTGCCAAATCTGTGCCATTGCTTGGAAAGCAATTTGATACAATTCCAAACGTCCGAGAATTTGGAAAAATAACCCTTAATATTCCATTAAAATATTTAAAGTCAGGCTCGTCATATTCAGAAAAACCTGAATCTGTTCCTGCTGTAAAAGAAATCTACTACATGATCATGGAAAGAATTGTTCCAGATCCAAAAGTATGGGATGCAGTAGAAAACGAATTTCAAAAAATAGTTAATCTCGCAAAATTAAGTAATATAAATATAATGGTAAAATTTTATGATACTCAAGATCCAGGTATACGCACAAATATAGAACAAATATTAAATCTTTTTAAAGAAGAAACTAAAATCCCAGAAACGGTTGAAGAAATATTAACTGCCCTAAAATCCGGTTCAAAAAAACAAAGACAATTAGAACAACTTTTTTCCAATTGGAAAAAAAATAAAAATAAAATGTACCTTATGCCAAACGTTTCTCCAAGAGATGCCTTAAAAAAATATCTATTATCTGCTCTTAAAGTAAAAAATTTCGGTTTTGACGGTTCAGTGATAAGTCCAATCGTTGAAGAATATATGGCAAAAAATTCAAAAGCATTGGATTCGTATAATGAAATTAAAAACTTAATTCAAGATGTAATGATCAATAATAATATAGACTGGTCAGATATTCACAGAGAACAATTTGGCAGAAACAAGGAAGGAAAATTAGTTGCTTTAGACGTTGGAAGCAAATCAGAAGAATTAAGTTCTTCAGTAGACAATTATATAACAAAAAATATTTCAATGAATATTCCTGAATTTGGTCTAACGCAACAAAAAAATACAGATTCCAGTAATCAACCACAAGCAGCTTTAACAGAATCTAATATATCTATTAAACGTTGGCAAATATTAGCTGGAATAATTAAGGGTTGAACCATATGCAAGTACCTCTTTTAAAACAAAGTGATGGAAAAAAATCTGCTTCATTTACTATGATGGTAATAGGATATGCTGTGGTAACTTTATGGCTTCTTGTTTCGATTGTAGAAGAAGCTTTTGGATTGAAAATAAGAGAATTTTCCGGCACAGAAGCAATGAGTTATCTAACACCACTGACAGTTTTGTACTTTGGCCGTAGATGGGCTGAAAAAGGCAATACTTCGGGTACCCCATCAATTCCGCCCCCATCATCTGAAGAGAAAGCTGAAGATTGATCATGAAAATAACAATGAAAAAATTAAAAAGTTTAATTGCAGAGGCTGCAAATGAAGAAATTAAAGCACAACAAGGACGTAGCAGCCAGCGTCGTGAACAAGCTGCTGCTCTTATTTCTGCAACAAATATAATAGGCAAAAACAAAATACAAACTAAAGCTTTGGTTAAAAAAGCAATAGAAACAATTCAGATGTTAGCACGTCAAACCGATGGAGAAATTTCTCCAGATCAAAAGAGTTATCTAAATAGGCTTAAGGGAGCCGCTTCATCTGATGATCTTAAAGCCGTTCTTGATAAGCTTTATGTTGATGGACTTAATGGAAAATCAATTCTTGGTTATTCTGCCATGACTCCAAATAAGCTTAAGGATCTTATTAATAATACTGGTGCAACAAAAGCAGCTCTTGGTAGTGAAGAAACTCCATCAGAAAAAGAAGAAGCTGATGTAGAGGAAGAAGAGACTGGTAAGAAATATCAAACAAAAGGAATGACAGGTGGAGCATCTCTTGAAGATATTGCTAAAGAACTTGGTGTATCTGTACAAAGAGCCGCAGAACTAGAAAAGAAAGCTATGGAACGTTTTAAGAAAGCCGCCGTATCTATAGGAGGTCTTGAATCAAAAGAAAGTCTAAAAGCTTTGGCAGTTCCAGCAGCTATACAGTTTATTGAACGTCTTGCAGAAAAAGGCGTTGTAGATTTCGTAATGGACGTTCTTAAAATGCCAAGAGCAACAAAACGTGATATTGAACTATTAGTTAACCTTCAAGCTATGGCTGAAGCAGGTGCAGAAGAAGGTAAAGAAGAAGGTAAAGAAGAAGCAAAAGCAGCAGCAGTAGAAGCAGCAGCAGCGGAGCTTGTTAGATTGTATTTGCGTGGTTCTAAGCTTCCAGTTATTGCTCGCTTCACAGATGCATTAAGAGCAAAAGAAACTGCCGGTAGACCTTCTCTTGTACGCAAATTCTTCTGAAAAATGTGGGAATTTTAATCCCTTGAATTTGAACTCCTGATATGAGATAATAATATTAATTGTTGTCACCCTGGAGTCATTGATGAATAACATGAAGATTAATCCGGATAATGTCAATCCTCTTTTCACTCGCATTCGAGATCGTTCGAAGCTTTGCGAGTGGATTATGAGTTATTATTTCAACGATAATCGAAAGAATACCGCATGGTATAATCCGAATGTTTCTGTTGAAAATGTTCTGGCATATATTTCCGATCCCCGTAGTGGTTTCCCGCTTTCTCCTGCGGACGTATGTGATGATTGGGCTATCAAGAAGTCCCTTAAGAGTGATTTCGCTCAGATCGATTTTGAAAGCCCAACAAAGCCCGTAAAGGGCAAGAAGGAAGCAATCTATAATACCGGCGATGTATCTCTTAAAGAGATTGGACAGGAACTTCATGGTATTACTGCCATGATGGCACTTAAGCTTGAAACGTCTGGAACTGCCAAGATGCAGCTTATGACCGGTCGCCATCGTGATGGCATGGATGCTGCCATGGTTCGTATTAGCGAAGCTCATCAAGTTGTCGCTGATGCATATGCGACTCTTCTAATCTCCTGCAATAACATTAATATGTTTCTAGATGCGATCCAGAAGGCATATCAGATTACTCCACTGGAAATGCATGATATCAAGACCACAGGCGAACTTGAAATGATTAAGTTCCTCATGAAGCAAGATGCAACAGAAATTTCTGCATATCTTCGTGGAGATATCCTTAAGCAGAATAATCGAATGAAGAGTTTTCAAACGATGTTGAGCAAGCATCTTTATCCAAGCAAGAAGCGTGGTCGTCCTAGGAAGAATGAGAATTGATTATGCCAGATCCAGAATTACTTAATCATCCACTATATAAATTATTTCCAGAGAACTGGTCTACCCGTGCGGTAGGTCCGGTTCTTTTTGTTTTTAGAAGGCCAATAAAAATATTGGCCGAAGAATATGGATATCTAACTGTTGATATACTGAATATGAAACATGGTCATGATATCTTTATCTTTCTAGAAGAAAAACAAGATGAAGACTTTGCATATGTTACATGCAAAGTTCAATCTGAAAATGGTAAAAAACATATTAAAGAATGTTATAAAATAGTCTTAAATATTGAAGAAATATTTTCGAAAATAGAAATAAAATGAGTAATATAATAACTAGTGATGTACCTGATGTAGTTCTAGACCCAAAAAGTCTCATTGACACAGAAGATACGTATAATGAAAAAGCAAAAAGAACTGCGGCTCTAAAAGAGCTAGATGATTTATTGGAAGAATCAGAAAAATCAATTACGCAATCTCTTCGAACTAAATCACTAGTTGAAGATGGTATCCGATATACTTTGCAGCTTAAAGCAACACAAACAAATGCTAAATTTAGCATGAATTGTCATATCGTCAATATTCAATCAAATAATTTGGATTCAGAAAGTGATACATTAGAAATTAATGTAAGCGCCGACTCACCGGTCAAATTATTAAAGTTGTTAACATTTTTTATTGATCAAAAACATGGCTCAGAACAAAAAAGAAAACGGCGCTTGCAACTTTGGAAAGAACTTTTTGCGGCGAAGGGGACACGACCCCGGCGTCGTAAAAAACTTAAACGTAATGATGTTGTTATACTTGGATTATATGGACGTACACAATTCAACAATATTCAAGTAAATCTTATCAGTGAAAACAAATTTATGTATCGCATTAAAGCTATGAATTATCGAATTGAAAATAATCGTCCAATTTGTAATCTGATGTGCGTCAGAATATATTAAGCAACTAATTAGATTTCGAGGTAATTTATGTCAACATCAATTCGTCAAGAATTAAACGAAACTCGTAGAAAAAAATATCTTCATGATTTAATCAACGAAGCAATTGTACAATTGCTTTCTGAACAAGAAGCGCCCGCCGCTCCAGCAGGTATGCCCGCACCAATGACTCCTCCTGCTGATGTATCTGCACCATCAGCACCAGAAGAACAACCAAAAGAATTTACCGTTGATGACATGATTGAACGTCTTAATGTTATTCGTGGCGGTAGATCATTTACAGACCCAGAAGTCTATGGTCAACTCGTAACATTCTTCAAAAAACAAACCGATGAACAAAAACAAGCAATCGAAACGTTTCTCGTTGAAATCGGTAAAATCGTTATTAATGTCAATGAACAAGAAGCCGCTCCAGAAGCTTCCGCAGTCCCGCCCGCCACTCCTGCCGCTCAACCAGCTATGCCTCCAGCACCGGCTGCTCCTGCCACTCCACCAACAGCTTAATCTCTTGATATTATTGTTGTAACGTGTTATAATAAATTATGGCTAAACAAACAGAATTGCCGATCTTTTACTGGAAGGAACAACGTCAAGTTAACGTGCATGATATTCCCGGTGTACGTTATTTGCCTTGTATGCCGGTAGTAGGATCCTCCCATGCTGTTACACGAATTGAAAATGGTACGTTTATTCAGTATCTTAGGGACATTGAAGGTGGCCCACGAGGCGAAGATAAAGCTTGGATTTTTTCTTTAACTGAAAAACCAGAAATTGAATTCATAGTACCAGCAACCTGTGCTAATTATCTCTGGAAAGCGAAACAAAAAGTTCAACCCCTTCGCAGACGATGAAAAAACCCCGGTAATCCGGGGTTTTTTATTACTTGAATATTGTCTATTGAACTGTTATTCTATTAATAGAACAAATGCGAAATCTACTTCATACCGATAACACCGCTCGTTTCTGCTCTCGTTGTGGAGATTCCCTCACCGATCCTGCTAGCCGTGAATGTGGCGTCGGCCCAATTTGTCGTCGTAAGGACACGCATCTTTATGCCAAGACCATTGCGGCGAATTTTGGTATTGCTACCATCCGTGCCATGAGCGTCGTTGAGACTGATCTTGCATCGGAGGTTCGTCAGGATTGGAAAGCCGCTCTTAAGCGGCTTCTTAAGGCGGCTGAGAAAGTTGCTAACCTCACCGACGATGCCACGATCATGCGTAGAACCGGTGCGGATCTCCGTGAGGTTGTTCGAGCTTGCGATCTTATCTGCTCGTATGCTAACCCCGGTCGTTCTGTCCGTGGCACGATGGTTGACATTATCAACGCTTGCGGTTATGTCGGTCTTGCGGCTGTTATCTCCGGTCAGGCTTCTACCTCGCCCAGCCGTGTTTGGCTTGAAAACGGTCGGGTGTACATGAGCGGGCTTGGTAATAAGTCGGGTTGGGCTGCTATGCGCCAGATCCCCGGTATTGTTACTCCCCGTAATCGTGGTGATCGCTCGCCTTACTCTGCCCCTGCTACTGAGGCTACCACTTTCCTCGCCAACGTTCGCCGTTTCTGGCCGATGTATGAGGGTGATATCGTTGCCATTGCTAATGAAGCTGCTGCGTGGGTTGCCTGCAATCCGGTGCTGGCGGAGCGTGCGGCGGCTTCTACCACTCCAGTTCATGCCTTTGTGGCTACCGTTCGCACTCAGGATTTTGTTGTTAAGTTTCCGTGGGTTCGGGATGCTAATATGATGGGCTTTATGTCCCAGCTTAAGACCATCCCGGCTAATGAGCGTAGCTATGATGCGGTTAACCGCACGTGGTCTTTCACGCTCGCCCAGCTTGATCGGGTTCTGGATATCGCTCGGGCTAGCAATATCTTTGGTGAGGTTCGTAAGACGGATAGTACCGCTACTACTCCGGAAGGTCTTTACAATCGTCAATCGACGGCACGTCGCTATCCCAATATTCGGCGTCGTGCTTATTATGGTGGTGGCTGGCGATTGTGATCGATAAAAAACAATATAAAAGAACCCTGGCTCATGCCGGGGTTTTTTGTTTTAAAAATCTAAATCTGAATCATCGATATCGATCTTTTGCATTAATTTAGCTAGCGTTTCATCATATCCAAGCTTTATTCCGGCTTGGATATTTTCTTTATTAAAATCCATGCTGTTTTGATTTGGGGATATGCTTGGTATATATACATTAATCTTTACGTTTTCTAGCGTTCTGGCGGCTCGTAGGACGGTGTAGCAATCCATAAGATAAATCTGATCGCTCATTATTTCAGAAGCTCTTAAAGCCACTCTGGGGGCGCTAGTGAGGTTGGTAGCAGGCAATATACGATCACGTGTTGTAATTGGAGAAGTGAGAATAACATCGATTTCATCTGGTCGTTCTTTAAGTGCTTCCAATATCGGTATTTGATGTCGAATTCCTCCATCAACCCAACGTTCTCCATATATATCGATTGGTTCAAAAACAAGAGGCAAATGACTGCTAGCTAATATAAAAGCTTTCATATTTTCGCTAGTTTGATCTAAAACAACATATTCAGATGAATTTAGATTTACGCAACCTATAGTAAATTTAACACCGCTATTTTTTAATCTGGATATATCTAAAAATTTATCAACTAACCGTTCTAAGGGTTGACCACTGTGTAAGGATCCCTTCCACATTGAATAAAGATAATTAACCGGTTTAATTGGATTCCAACGTGTAAAGATATCATCGGTATTATTAATATTATTCCAGATATCTAATAATCCATGTATACATTGCGGTTGCTCGTATTGTGAATGCATAGCTAACCAAGATCCATTAAGAGTACCAACAGATATACCATGAATACTATTCCATGTTCTGCCACCCTCTAATAATGCCTGTATTGCACCAACTTGATAACTTCCTCGACTTCCTCCACCAGACAATACAAGCGATCTCTTCATCATATATCACCTCAACCTTTTAATAATGTTTTACCACCATAAGTTCTATTATTTCCATCATTTAAAATAGCAGTACGTTCAACTAATAAATCTCCAACGAATGGTGCTCTGACTCTTACCAAATCAAGCATTCTTTCTGGCTCCTGATTGATTTTAGATAAATCTATTGTGGATAGGTTGTCTACACAGTAGGCTCGTATCTCTCCCATTATAGCAAACTCTTTACCATTAACACCATTTAATGGTCCCATACTTTTGATTAGGGGAGTAGTTGTACCAAATCCATCATTATTTTGTATTTGACGATAATAATTCGTACCTTCACGTAGATATACTGGTGCTCCACCATTTTGAGTTTGTTGACCGGTCATAGCTCTTTGCATAAGGACCGATGCTACGTCTACTTCAGGTACTTGAGTACGTGTAGGTTGTTGATATCGTTGTTGACGTATTTGTTCAGCTCGTTTGGCCCAATACCTTGATTCCCAATCATCAGACATGTCATTTACCTTCCTTTAGAACTAGTTGAGCTACCGCTTCTATCAAGATATCTAAATCTTTTTCTGTATGTATTTCATATTTTTCCATTAATTGTTTTGTTTCGTTTTCATTTAAACCAAAAAAACTTTTAACTTTTCCAAATATGTTTTTTTCTGCTGGTGATATTTGTGGAGCTCCAAGATTTGCCAAATTAATACCACGAATTTGTGAAGCAGCCGCTCCCGGACCAAAATCTGTGTTAATAAAATCTCCCAAGTCAGCTAGTCTTTTTGACATGTCCATCGAAGAATATCCAGCAGCTTTCATCTTTCTCATCAATTCCTCAATTGCTTTTCTAACTTCTTCAGATTTTAGTATTTCAACAGTTTTTGTCACATCTTTTGATGTTTGTTTTTTTTGCGCTGGTGGGCGCTGTCGAGCAGCGTCCCGAGCTTCCGCTTCACGCCGAGCACCAGCTTGAAATATTTCACCTTCAACAGTTTTAATTTTATTATATAATGCTGGATATATTTTAGACGTTTCACTTACATTTTTTTCAATAACAGTTTTTAACGTGTCTATTTGTTTATCTGACAAACTCTTAAAGTCCGAAGCAAATGCTGTATATTCTTTACCTCGCACATAATCGATTATATTATTAATATCATTGTTATCTTGTTTTTTCGGATCGAGTAGTGTTTCCTTCTCGATCTTATCGAGTAGTTCTTTTAATGTAACGATATTGATTATAGATGGTGTTTGAGAAGCTGCAACTTTTTGTCTCCTACGAGGAGCTACAGTAGTTTCAAGCAAAATAGACTCGACGATATCATTAATGACTTCTTGTAAGTGACTTAACACTTCTTTTCGATTTTTTTCGAAAGCAACGGCGCCACCCATAGGTTTTTCATTTTCTGGTGCATTGTTACTTGGAATTCCCTCTGGATAAACTTCCTTTTTAGAAGGATGCCATTTTTCCCAGTTTTCTTTTTTAACATCAGTTTTAACGTTATCTGGAGAACCTGGCTCATTTGGAGCACGGCGCTTTCTTCTTACCGCACTTTGTTTTTCTTTTTTGCTCATATTTTTAGCCTTGTTTGCTGGAACACATTTTGGATATTTACGTGAGCTATCCTTTGCTCTTACACCTTTATCAGCAGAAGCGCCACATGGGGGATGTTTACCGCTTTTATCTTTACGGCTAATATCCTTCCACTTTTCTTTAAACCATTTACGTAAGTCTTCGTTCATTTTTTCTTACCTTTCTTACGCCAGCCTCCACCTTTACTCTTATACCATTTAGCCGCAGCGGAATTACTATAGGCGCTGGGATGAACATCATATTTTGATCTTGCCCAAGCTTGAGCCCTGGACCATAGAGCTTTATTTGTAGGTTCATTCTCTCCCTCTTCTAAAACTTCCTCAATTAAAGCTTCATTTACTTTTTTCGGAAGTTTTTCACCTTTTGGTGTTTCTTGTTCAAACTCACGAGCCATACGCTTCCATTTTTTTCCTTCTTTGCCGCCCTCCCCGGCTTTTGCATAGAAGAAACGTCGTTGTGCTTGTGAAGCAAACTTCTCTTCCATATCTTCATCACAAGCTTCTTCACTTAAAAGATATTCTAATAGGGCTTCTAATTGTTTCATACGTGCCTCTCTTATACTTGCATTAACTCCAACACGATCATCATCTGTAGGAGATTGTCTTAATCTTCTTGCGCCTAATAAATCTTCACCAAAACCTTCTTCACCACCATGAGTAGCTTCATAGTCTGCTGGAACAAATTGTTTTGGCCAACCGATTGAACCAAATCCGCCTAATGGACTTCTTTGTGGAGGATCATATATCATTGGAGGATTTTGTTCTGGATTTTCTCCAAACTGTGGACGCCATGTTTCTATTGGAGGTTTACTTGGATCGATCTGGTTTATCCGTTTGGCTAATGAAACCATATTTGTATTATTCCAACCAACACGATCTGGGGTTGTAGCTTTTGGCGCACCTAATATTTCTTCAAGATATTCAGAAACTAGCGTTTTGATATAATCATATAAAATTAAATCTTTTGTATCTGTTTCATGTTCTGTGGCTGATGATATATCGGGATCTGGTCCAATAAGCTTGTCCAACTTTTTTGTAATCGGCTTTTTAAGCTTTTTAATTCTTTTGCCAATTAACTCTTCTTCAAGATTTAATGCAAGTGCGGATAAATTTCCTGTTGCATCATCTAATGGAATACCATTAAGAGTTGGTCCCAAATATTCTGCCTTACGTCCATCAATTGGGTTTTCATAAGCAGCGGGGGCATTTTGTGGTGTAAACGGTTTTGGTTCAACAATAGTGCCAGGTTTAGGAGTTCCAGGTAAATCTATCATACGGGAAGTGGAGTTATCTCCAGCAGCATTCTCGGCAACTGTTTCTACAGAACCAACTCTGCCATTCCAATGTGGAACTGGAGCTTTATTTGCATTAAATCCAAATCCCCTACGATATTTGTTATTAATCCACTCTTGATCTTCTATATTCTGTTCCAATTCTTCCTGTTCTTGATCTGCTATAGCTTCTGTAGCAGGATTAAGACCAAAATGAGCTAGTTGAGTATATCCACGCATACCATAATTGCCAGTGCCACCAAATGATGGATTGCCATAGAAGTTAGGACCGGCGTTATTCATCATCATAGCTTCTAATAATTTTTGGAGATTTGTTTTTTTGATGGTCATGAGTTATAACTTAATTATCTCCTCTTCTAATTGGTAGCCTTCCACAAAACAAAAAACGTTTTATAAATTAACTCAATACTACTAGTATTGAGGTATGGCATTAGATAATCCTAAATATTTCTTATTTGATACGGAAACTGGTGGAATCAGTAAAGAAATGAGTCTTCTAACACTTTATGGTTATATTCTTGACGATCAATTAAATATATTAGATACAATCGATTTAAAAATAAAACCTGATGATGGCGTATATCATTTAAGTGCTCAAGGTATTAATGTTAATCATATTAATATTATGGAACATGAAAAAGTTGCAAGACCATTATCAGAAGTTAGAAATAGTTTTAAGAATTATATTTGTGGATGGTCATATAATCAAAAATTAACACCAGTTGGTCATAATGTTCGTTTTGACGTAAAGTTTACAAAAACACATTTATTAGAAGATTGGGATCGTTATTTTGATCGCCGCCATATTGACACTGCATCAATTGGAAAATTTCTTGCTCTTTCTGGAATAGTACCAAAACTAAAATCTTATAGTTTATCAGAAATGGCTCATGCATTAATGATTGAATTTGATGAAAATAAAAGACATGAATCGAAATATGATACAGAAATTACATTGAAAGTATTACGTAATATGATAAATCTAATCAAAGGAACCAATATATGAGATATACAGTAAATGTTGATGAACGCCTTAGAGTTAAAGATATTGAATCGGCTTGTTATTTGCCAATCTATATCAAATTCTCAGGAGCTTTTACAGAACAAACAGCAAACAAATTCTGTGAAGAATTAGAAGCAGCAGAAGATCATTGTGTTCGAGCAAAACAAGATATTTTGCCGATTATAATCGATAGCTATGGTGGAGAAGTATATTCTCTTCTTGCCATGGTCGATATGATTAATGCTTGCAAAGTTAAGGTCGCAACCATTGTAGAAGGTAAAGCAATGTCTTGTGGTGCAGTGCTCCTTACTTGCGGCGCCGAAGGATATCGTTTTTGTGCGCCCTCTTCGACCGTCATGATTCACGAAGTATCCAGCATGAATTGGGGCAAGAACGAAGAAGTAAAGGCTAATGCCGTTGAAACAGATCGCTTGAATGAAGTCATATTTAAGATGATGGCCAAAAACTGTGGCCACAAGGAAGATTATTTCCTCGATCTCGTGCATCAAAAGAAACACGCCGATTGGTTCCTTGATGCAAATGAAGCTCTTAAGCACAACGTAATTAATCACATTGGAATTCCAAGCTTTCATGTTGATTTTAAGATCGAATCGGAATTCCGTTTGCCTAGTGGCAAGAAAATGCCTTGATTATCTGAAAAGTTATAAAGGAAAAAGGGAAGGTCGTACGACCTTCCCTTTTTTATATCCTATGTCTTATTGTTCAAGAACTGATTTTAGCCCAAACAGAGGCACCGGACGTAGCATCAACGCAAACAACTTTAACTGCTGCACCAGCAGCAAGTGTTTCATTTCCACCTAATATGGTTCCACCAGACGGAGGTTGCAACACGCAGGATTGTGCAGAATCAACATTTACAACAACTACTGTATTACCTAATACAACGTGATTAGCCGCTAACTTAACGATATGTGCATCATTTGCACTGTCAACACGTAAAACTACTGGACCAACTGGTAAATCAACTCCACCAACTGTAGCAGTTGTCACGCTATCACTAACACTTAAAACTAGTTGAGCATCAGTAGCACCTAGTTCTGTTACAAATCCATCTTCTGTTACTTTATTTCTTAGACCCATATTAAATCACCTTCTTCCTTTGGTACATATAAATATTGTTTAATCTATTAATATTCTTTATATACTGCAAACGATACTCTATGCATTGAACATTATCTGAGCTTTAGTGCTAAAATACTATCTATATGACCACAAATTTATCTCCAACTTTAGCATTAAAAGGAAAAAGATACGATATTCTTTACATTGATCCTCCGTGGGCGCATTTTGGCGATCCAAACAAGGATGCAGCCGCAGCAAAACATTATCAATTAATGACCGATAATGATGTAAATAATTTGCCTCTAAAAAATATTTTAAAACGAGATGCATACGTCTTCGTCTGGGCTACTACACCACGTTTAAACGCTGCTATAGAAGCTATAAAGGCATGGGGACTACATTACCGAGGTGTAGGTCATATTTGGGTTAAAACCCGTAAGGATGGCGGAATAATTCATGGACAAGGAATTCCACCAACATATAGTAAACCCACTACAGAATTCTTATTAGTTGCAACCACTAGAAAATCAGGTCGGCCAATTAAACTTCTAAATAAGGCCCTTCCTCAAGTAGTCTTAGCACCAAGAGAAGGTCATTCTACTAAACCAGAAATATTTCGACAGTTAATTGAAAGGGCTTTTGGTTCCGGTTATAATATGATTGAAGTGTTTGCAAGAAAACAAATTCCAGGTTGGGATGCCATAGGTAATGCCGTTACCGGTGGCGAAGACGTGAGAACTTCAATCGACAATATTACATGAAACGTTCTTATAAAAGAAAAATTAAGATATGGTGGAGAATACCAGAACTTAATCTTATAGAAATTTCAGAAGCAAAAAATTTAATATTTAATACTATGCAGATCGCCTCGCAAGCTATGAAAATATATCAAAATATTCATGAGGATCCGCATTATTATCGCATGTTATGGCTTGTATGCGATGCGAATAAAGGTATATACGTATACAATTACATGGTCGCAAATGTCAATGATTCACGAGTCGTATATCATGCTGAATTAATATAAAAGGCGTTCTATTTCTAGAACGCCTTTTGCTTATTAAAGTTTTTGTTTTAGATTTTATTTATTCACTACCATAATGACTATGCTCACGGGTAGCATTGATCTGTACTACCTCACGACCATGAGGCATATTCATGTCAAGAATCATCGCAGATAGACGCCCACCAAATACACAACCAGTATCAATACCGTAGCATCGTGCACCACTCGGCGCATTCCAATGCTTAATCCACTCCCGTCCAACAACGGTATGACCAAAGATGACATCCTGCGTACCATCCCAAATTTCTGCCCAAAACACACTTCCCTCTGGTTTACGAAAGCCGGGAACAATAAGCGGCATCATACGATATTCAACCGGATGGACGTATCGAACCATTGTCATAGTCTCTGGAGACTGTTTAATCAGTGACCTGCCGGGAAGAAATCCAGCATGAACGACTACCGTATTAAACTCAGGAAGTTCAATATAATAGGATAGACCCGAAAGCCATGCAACCTCCATATCAGAAAGCTGAGAAATAGTATGCTCCTGATCCGGATCTGGATGCATCGGGTTACGATATTGAGGATTAATTGCCGAGCGCATCATATGTCCACGACGACGAAGAAGCTTCGCATCGTGATTACCCCGGATAGCCTCTGCACCGATATTCATAGCATAACGCACGACACCAGCACTATCCGGTCCACGGTCTACAAGATCCCCGGCGCAAATTAGACGATCCTCACCCTGGCGATATCCAACACGATCAACAAGTGTCCGAAACTCATCCAGGCATCCATGAATATCACCCACAATAATTGTACGCTTTACCATATTATTATGGTAGCAAAAAACCCTTGATATCTCAAGGGTTTAAATTAGCGAGAAATATTGAACTTTTTACGAATATCTAACAAGGCTAGGTTCTTGTGTTTAGCTTCAACATCTACATCGATGATATCATCACGCATAGCCTCTAGTTGCATATCAGGAATATGATGAATATACTGAGAATGAGCACGTCTCGCATTGAATGAACCATTTTCATGACCGGGCTCTGTATTACTAATATGTTGTAGCGGCTTGATATTACCCCAAGTAGAACGAGTATCATCAAAAGCTTGAGCAAACGACATGTTACCGGTATTAAAAGTAAAATGATGACTATCAAATACTATCGGTACTGTACATCGATCATATATATCCAATAGTTGATCGACATTATAACATTTTTCGTCATTTTCTAGAGTAAGACGGGTACGAATATTATCAGGAAGAGAGCGAATAACGTTAACGATATTAGTTGAACGATTAGCTTTGCCACCATGAATATTGATAGCTGCATAGCTTGATAGGGGCAAACCCATTGCATCAAAAACCCATGCATGATATTCAAGTTCAATAATACTATTTTTAACGACGTTTGTGCTATCACTTGATAGCACTGTAAACTGACCGGGATGCGTTGTGACACGAATACCATTGTCAATAAAAAGTTTACCCAATTTTGCTAGTTTGGTGGCTAGCAGAACATCATCCTTAATCATATGATGATTTTGATCCCACAATGGAAACAAACACGACGACAGACGAAATGAACGTATATCAAGTTCTATTAGCCGAGGAACAAGCTTAATATGTTGATCAACGTTATGATGATATGTAGAACGAATACGAGAAAGGGGATACTTGCCAGCTTTGAATGCACCTAGCTGCAAGGTCTTTTCCTCAATGATATTCTTATAAACAACGTTTCCGGTGCGCTTACGAACCGGCTCGATGAATTGGCAACACAAACCTAGCATATTAATATTTTATCCTATTTCGTTAGGAATATAAACTGTTTTATTCTTCTACTGGCACGTGCTCAATTTCGCTTTCATCGATTGCACACCTAACATCACCGATTAGAACGTGAGCAACCTGAACCGCACCATTAAACTTTGAACCACCCCACGATAGATAAAGAGCGACTTCATCCGACTTAAAATCATACCAATCGGCGGTATATAGATTAACGCATCGAACAAAAGGCAAAGCCCGGCGAATTCTTACCAAATTCCCAGGCTTAAAATTCACAGGCTCATGCTCCTTCGCCAGCTATCCATAAAACTACGGATATTCTCGGCACCAACAGGATTTGCAGAGTGGATCTGATAGTCAGGTGGCAACGAAACTCCATCCCACACTTCGTTCACAAGGCGGCGAAGAAATACCATCGTGGTATCATCCTCTCCAAGATCATGATCAAACGAGATAAACTGCGGCATTCCCATAGCCGTAACCCGATCCAAAGCCTCCTGAGAGGACCGGCACACAAGCCAATCCCGATCCCTAGGAGGAAAACGAATATCATCAATGTAAAGGTTCCACATATTCTTTTCAGTAAAGAAAATCATCGTTTAGATCGGCATCCACGCCGGACAGCATATCGGTGCTTGCCGTCCCATAACTATCAAAAGTGCTGCCGAGAGCACACGCACGCTCCATATCATCGAAACCATTGCAATCAGAACAAGCTTCCCAATGCCAATGGTTGCCTTCATCCTGCACCATCACACGACCCTCACCCGAACACTTCTGGCAATGCATTTTAATCTCCTATTGTGCGTTTAGCTATATAAAGCATAGCATGGTAGAGATAGATTTTTAAGTAAAAAATCTTAAAGGCGAATGGGAGGGATCGGTGCTCGTTCACGATATCTCCAGCGTTCCGGATATATCAACCACTTAATCTGTTCACCGAATAGAATACGGAATGCAGTATAATGATTTGGACACCTTTGTTGTCCCCCAGGTCCACCAATATACATGAAAATAGAATCGTATTTAAGATAATTGATACTTCTTACACCACCATAACCAGTAAAACTGGTTCTAGCTTCATATGTTGAAATGGGTTTATCATTAATGAAAAAACCATTTGGATCAAGACATTTATAAAGTTTTCCTGACGTGGGCTTCCACATACAGGCACTAATTACATAGTCCGGATCCAAATGATTAAGCATTATGACGATTATGATATCAATCGATTAGATTGAGATTATAAAGTTGCAAAACGGCTTGACGGAGACTAATGCCCTGACTGCTAGCATACGCTCTAGCGGCACTAATTTGTGCTTCGGATAGTGTAACGGTTTGATTACCATCCGGCATATGATTTGCAACATGTCGCAATCCTGCTGCTGCTGCACGAGCCGCAAGAGATGCCGCCAAAAGCTTACCAGCAAATGTTAGACGCATATATTACCTTCTCTTTCTATTTTATTTATTAATTTGCGTATTTAAATGAGCGGACGATATTATTACCGATCCACTTTGTATCACCGGGAATATCTGAAAATGCAATGAGATATCGCCGTTCATATCCTGAAACGTCAATATCCTTCACAACAACTTCATAAACCTTCCCGAGAACGTTCATGTGAAACTTGTCACCTTTATTCAAAAGCTTTTCAAGATCGCCAACCATAATATTCCTCCGAATGTTTAATATGACTATTCAAACAAATACGTCAATGACACGCATGTAATTTCCGGAGAAGAGTCGCTCGAAAATATTTCGAGCATCAGCGGGATTAGCGGCTCTCACCGGACCATACCACTTAGTTTGACCATTGAAAGAATAAATGATTGTGTAATTCTTCATATATATAACTATATCAAAACAAAAATAGATTTTAAAGTAATAAAAAACCCCGGAATATTAGGATATTCCGGGGTTCAATCAACAGAGGAGAAAAAAATATCAATCAAGAAGAGTAGGAGTAGGAGTGTCTGTAGCAGACAATTGCTTTTCAGCTTCCTTCATTTGTTCTTCTGCTTGTTTATTAAGAGATTCAACCATACGATTATATCCTTCAACATATTCGGGACATACAGTCACAAATCGACCATCTTCCGGATGAACTTCTAGAACAAGTGCACGAAGATGATCGATGATATTAGTACCAGTCAACAGAGAGAGTTGAACTAGTTCTCTTACCATACCAATAACATTATCATCTACTTTATAAAGTTTTCTATTTGTTTCTGTAGTTGTAGTTTGTTCAGACATTTCAGATTCCTTTTCCTTGAACTTAGTCTAATGAAGATAACCTAAAAGGTATAACATCATAAGATAAAATAATAATACTATTCCCCATGTTGGATCTGCTTCTGGTTCTTTAATATTCGACATGACATTTAAATCACAATATAGAGGCAGCGATAAGACACCCTCTAGCGACACCATGAAGAGGTTCTGAAGCATGTCTTACTTCTTTAACCGCAACAGGGAAACCATTGGCTTCGAGTTTTTTTGCAAATGTAGTTACAAATCCTTTTGCTTGAGTAGTACCTCCACCTATTACAACCGGTAAAGGATCCTTAAACTTTGGTAAATCTTTATGATTAGATAGAGCAGCGGCAAGTTGCTTAGTGGTGTAATCAATAAGACGTTCGTAATAAGCTGAAACCGCAGCAAGAATTTGATTATCATGAGGTTGACCGATGGTGAAATCACCCTCTTCCTTTTCAGCCTGCACAATGCTGTCAGTTTGACCGGTAGCAACTGCTGCCATACGATCGATCCAATCACCACTCTTTGTAGTAGAGAAAGTCAATACAGGCTCACCATTAAGCATTACACAGACGTTAACCATACCTGCTCCCCATGAGAGCGCCACGCCGGTATAATCATCATTTTCAAGTTCTGAATAACAAAGGGCTTCTGCCTCATTGATAGCTCTTGGAGTATAACCAGCGTCAGATAAAACTTTTTTTACAACATCTTCATGATAGCCAACATCAAAATCTTCATCATCTTGATCGATTGGTTGTGCTGGAATGCAAAAAACGATTTTTTCTCCTTGTTCAGTAGGAGTTCCGGCTACTTCCTTAAGAATATATGATAAAACTTTACGAGCATCTTTTTCCTTGCTAGAAACAACACCACGATACATAGGCCGCTTGGCGCTATCATTACGTTCTATGGCTTTTTCAATAGCATCCTTACCAAGTAGGATAAATGAACCATCCGTATCTTTTACAAACGTTTTACCGGTAAGACCTTTTTCAATCATCTTTGCTGCGATTGGAGTTGATGGTTTTATTACATAAAATGCGTCACGAAAATCTTTATATTGTACTGTTCCTTCTTCTTGTTCAGATGCAAGAACAACAAATGATGTTCCAACATCTAATCCTTTTCCTAATTTTGTCATTGTTCTACTCCTCTTTTTTGATTTTTTTTCTGACATTTCTAACTCTTCTCTTGTTGGTATTTTAAAGCCCATTTTATTCCTCTTTAGGCTTTTTTAATGAAGCTAACTTGGAAACGTTAGCACTTAAACTTTCATCTTTTAATATTGTTGTTTTACCTAAAACATTAAATTTTTTCTCTAGATTATCTGTCTTAAGTTCCGTAACAAACATTCTATCATCAATTTCAATATTTGGTTGATTATGCTTGTCACTAACTTCTTCTACAGAAGAACTTATATTTTTTGATATATATGGTTTTTCTGTTTTTACAAGAATTGGTTGTTGAACAGTCGATGATATAGGAATTGCAATTCTACCGGCAATAAATCCAACGCCGAATACCAAAAAATAGCTAGCAATTACTAAAAATATCATCGGATCCATTATGGAGTATTACCTTTTTGTTCCAGATATTTGTTCCAACAATCGGCATGAACTATAGTTTTACCAGCAGCTATTTCTTCTGGAGGAATTGTGCCTTCTACTTCACGCCCACAGATGGCACAATTAGGATTTTTTACTGGGGCGACCTCTTCTTTTTTTTGTTTTGATGATTCTGTTTCAGAAACGGCAGGAATTATTTCTTTCTTAACACCAACATGTTCTATTGTTTTTTGAACCGGCGTATTTAAAGATTCTGTTTCTAACTCTCGTGAACCACCATCTTTATATAATCCCAATAAACCATAACCAACAATATCTTTCCAAGCATCTATCTTGCCTTCATTTGCTGGGAGTCCATTGGTGTTGCTTAATCGTTTAAGCTTATCAAATATTCTTACAATGCATAATGCATCAGTGTATGCATCTACTGGAATTCCATTTGGGTATAACAGTTTTAAGAAATCTCCCGCCTGATCAAAAGATGATCCATAAGCTTTATTCTTGTCATCTACTAACTTGCCTATTTTTTCGGCTAAATCTGTATATTTTCCCATTCATACCTCTTTTAAGTTAGCTGTTATTTTAACTCTTCGGATTATATATTTATAACATATAAGAAAGAGTTCATATGGCATTTAATATACCAATAGACACAGGAATAGAGGGAGGAGAAGTTGCAATAGGTGGTTATGGAGATAGTGCTGCTATTGATGCGTTTGCTCGTTTAAGAGTAAGTTCTCCAGTAACAGTATTCGAAAACAAACAACTATATGATCGTCAACCTTTGATTTGGTCTGAATCAACTGCAACCGGTGGAAATATAATATACAACACTAATAGAGCCTCATGTCTTTTAACAACAAATGGAAATAATGGATCATCAGCCATAAGACAAAGTAAACAACGTATCAATTATCAACCAGGCAAATCTTTATTGGTGTTAACAACATTTATCCTCGGGGCAGCAGAAAATAATGTTCGTAAAAGAATCGGTTATTTCGATAGTAATAATGGCGTTTTTTTACAGCAAACAGCTTCGGCATTATCTATCGTAAAAAGAAGTTATGTTGGTGGATTCGTTTCGGAAACTACAGTAGATCAATCTTCATGGAATCTAGATACATTAGACGGAAATGGACCAAGTGGTATTTTATTAGATGTTACCAAAGCACAAATATTCATGGCAGATTTTGAATGGCTAGGAGTTGGTAGAGTACGAGTAGGATTTATAATCAATGGAATGCCCATATACGTTCATGAATTCTTGTTCACAAATGTAATTGACAGTGTTTATATGTCAACTCCAAATCTTCCAGTTAGATATGAAATAACAAATACAGCAGCCGGTACAGCAGGTAGCTTAGAAGAAATTTGTTCTACTGCTATTTCAGAAGGCGGTTATGCAGATTTAGGTGTATTAAGATCAATTAATCGTGCGTCAACCGCAATAGGTTTTAGAAACACCGATGGATTAATACCTATCATAAGCATCAGACTTAAAAGTGCATATATTGGTACTACTATAGTTCCTACAGATATCTCAATTGCATGTGCAAATGCTACCACATATCTTTGGCAACTTATTCTAAATCCAACAATAGCGGGAGTAGATGCAGCCAGTTGGACCGATGTAACAAATTCTGCAATACAATATGATGTCAGCAGAACTATAGCAAATGCTCTATCTGGTGGAACAGTTATTAAAAGTGGATATGTGGTAGGACAAGGTAATACAGTTAGTTCTACAGGTCCAGGTGATTTAAGATCGTTATTATTAATGTCTGCCGACATTAACAATATACCAGATCAATTAGTATTAGCTGTTAAACGTATTGATACTGGCGGTTCAAACGTAGATTATTATGGTTCAATTTCTTGGCGTGAAATATATTGATATTATAAGCCAAATGAAAAAGGCGGGTGGAAACCCGCCTTTTTAAATTCTATATAACAATATTAGAGGATAGAGTTTGTGTCACCCTAAACCACCAAAAGATCCATATCCTAAGCCACGAAGACCATAATCAAGGATTTGTTGTTCAGAACCGGAGAATACATTAAGAGCGCCGGTAAGAATATAAAATTCTTGTCTTGGAATAGTTGTCAGACCAGCAACAATTTCACATGTTACCGTTCCGGTTTCAGAACGAACAAATAAATCTGTTATACGTAGTTTGCCACTATAAGCACCACTTACCGGTAATGTAAAGAAATTACTACCATTTACACCATTTTGCGTAAAACCAACTCTTAATATTCCGTCTGTATTGTTTTTAACAGTCACTTCATTTGTAACAAATGGAAATTGTATATTAAACGGTGAACTAGTTACGGCAGATTGGGTTACATACGGCAACCCACTTGCCATGTATTCAGACGTATTGTTTGGACCGGTTCTATAATTAAATGCCATATCCGTTAAATATTAGGCTCATTCAAAAGGTTCTCTAATCTTTCCATTTTCATCTACTAAACCAAAAGCTCGTAGTGTATGATGAAAAGGATCTCCTTCAATATTAACAACCTGTTCTAACATTTGTCTGGCAATATCCCTAATCTCTAACTGAGCATGAGAAGAATATCTCAAACGAAGGAAATGAACAAATGAACGAAAATTAAACATTATGTCTGCTGTCAATTGATTGCCATACGGCAAATATAGACGTGCACTTTCCTTTGCACGCTTACGAGATACACCTTTAGACACAAGACGATTTAGGCAATCATGGTAGCTCTTAAGACTGTTTTCCATATGTGCTACATAAAGATTGACTTCTTCATCATCCCAATCCTGTGGGACATAATACTTGTCATCTTTAAGTTCTTTATAGCGGGCACTCTCGCCATTAACAGAAACACCAATACGATGTTTGATTGCATGGATATGGGAAGCGACCTCTGTTGTCATGAGAAAATGTAGACTTGACTTCTCAAATGGCGTTTCATGATGATTTTCTGCAAGCATCTTAAGTAGAGCAGGTAGACGTTTCATCTTGGCTTCATCAATATCTCTGATAGTAGAAGTCCAGGCAGACTGACTGTGACTGATATCGCCACCATAATGCCCGATAAGTTCTACCTTATTCTGATGTTGTTCTTTCATTTAATTTCCTCTAAGTGTTCTATCTCTTCTAACATAAGCGTATAGGTTCTTTCAACTCTCATTCCATTTCTCATTTTAAAACAACCAATTTCTATAAAAACAATGTTATTAACAACTTTTTTTGTTAATAATGTACCAATAAGAACTCTATTTATTAAATCTTCTGGATCATATCTTCTTGTCAAAGTTCCAGAAGGGTCAATTAATCCAAGTCTCCTAGGATCCTTAAACTTAAGTTTCAAGGATTGACCAATTGACATGTCAGATATTGTTTGTTCAATAGATTTAGAATCGGATTTTTTCCGAAGATTTTTAAACCAATTAAACATGATGATATCATATCATGTTTACATAATTCATTAAACCAATCAATGAACAACAGAAACATCTGTTAATATAACATTTGAACTAGTGAATACAGAAATATGATGCATACGATTAATATATGCTCGAGCTAATCCAATAACTTCTCCATGTTCATTGATTAGCGGTCCACCAGAAAATCCACCAATAAGGGGTGTTGTAGATTGCAATATATTTGGAACGCCTGTATTATCGTACATTATTCTAGAAATAATACCATCAACAACAGTCCAACCAATACCACCAGGATGACCAATTAAATATACATGTTCAGCTATTGAAGGAGCACGTGAACTAAGATGAATGTAAACATTTGATGGTTCAGTTCCCTGTTCTATATCCAATAAAGCAATATCATTAACTCTATCTGTATATATAATTCTTGCTTCATGAACCACAGTTGTTTCAAAATTGTTAGTTATCATGTTTATTTCACCATATCGAACAAACTGTACTACATTTCCTATAGGATTTGGATTTACAAATATTCTATATATTGCGTCTCCAACTGTTATTTCTCTTACATCTTGAAAACAATGAAGTGCACTTACAATTCTTGTTCTAGAAATAAAAAACCCGCTACAATAAGGTTGAGCGGGCGCATCAGAAGATTCTGTTCTATTTTCTATTATTGCTACAGTGGCAAGAGTTGCAACATTTATCGTATTTCTCGTTTCTAAAACTCTATTGCGAGAATGATCGTTATAACAGCTCAACAAGAACGTCAGAGATAATAATATACCAAATAATAAATTTTTCATAAACACCCTTATTAATATATATGTCTATTCAAAAATGATATTTCTCACAAACGTTTGATCAATTCATTTTCTATTATTACTTTACCCAAGTAGCGACCAAAATCATGATCTGAACGATAATGTACGCCGATTAACAATCTAGATAAACCTATATTTTTACCGAGTTTTAAAAGACCCATAGCATGTTCCGGATATTTGTTAGCTAAAAGTTCTGCTATTATGAAACTCTCAAAGCTATGTCCACTTGGATACGAAGGAGTATCTGCTGTATGACTATTTACTGCCGTATGTAAATCTATATTATAATAATAGGCAAGCTGATATGGTCTTGGACGATTATAATGATCTTTAATACGAATCAAAAAAGCATATGTCTGGTCGGTTACTCTATCTAAATCTTCTTTTGTTATATCATATATTCCATGATTCTTCAAATAAGATATGAATAAACCTAAATGGTCTTTATCTGCATTCTTGCAAAATTCTAAAACAATATCAGATATGTTATTGGTATGACTAACCAAATTTTTTAATTCTTTTTGAGTTATAGCAGATGAATTGGGTGGCGGCGGCATATCAAACAATTTGTCATATAAACCAAGTTCTTCAAGACTTTTACTTATATCATCTTGCCGTAGAGATACTTCATAGTATTCTTTTGATAAATTGCCATATCTTATTTTATCAATAAGACTCATAAATACCGCTTGTTCTCATTAAGCTGATACAAATCGTCTTTAGATATGCGCTTATACTTGCGACAGAATATTTTTACAATGTTACCGGCTAACGTATAAGCTTCATTCTCATATATCGTGTCTATGTCTCCCATCTCGTTCATCGGATCAACATTTGCTAAATGCTTATCAAGCAATCCTGTTTCCTCTTGGCGAGCATGAGTTAGTTCATGAGCAATGGTTCTTAAAACATCCACTAAAAGGCGCTTGCCAACCAATACGTGTATCACGTGTTCACTACGATTATACATACCAGTTGTCATATCTGGCTTCTTAATCGTATGAAGATATATGTCAGGCATATCTTCCATTTTTAGGATTCTATTACAGAACTTTAAAAAATCTATAAGAACGTTCAATGAATCCTGTTTAATTGGATGACCCTTATCTTGAAATATTCTTACACGATCAGTTTTTTTCTTTAATGAAACATGTTCTTCTAATGCAATGTATTTTACATGCATTGCTGGAAGATCACCAGTTGGCTTATCTCCATAATTCCACATCGTATCATGATTTGGATTATAATCTTTTTTATTCTTTTTCTTTGTTGGAGATTTTTTTTCATTTTCGCCAGTTAAATCTCCTTGATTTTGTGATGCATCCATATCATGTGATATATCAGAAAAACTCAAACCTGAACCATTATACACGGTATTTACTTCTTCGAGTTTACTTTGTGGTGGTGGTCTAAAATCTGACAAATTTAATGCCAACCCAGATGAAGTAGCTCCTACTCCGCCACCTAAAGCATTTTGTTCTTCTAACTCCTCTTCAGTTAAAAGATATTCAAGAAGCTTCTCTAAAACAGTATTCATACTTCTTAATTACTGCTTAGTATTAAGAATTTACATTATGATATATCAATATTTGCCGACACCGGCTGGATCCCATTCAACTGGAATCTTTTTACCATCTCTCCAACATTTATCAGTTTGAGTTTTAAGACCTAATACTGGAACACCATACTCTAATACAACATGTTTC
>JACCDP010689249.1_pt1 | contig 26033 bp, 15 predicted proteins | sample 7445841 | NCBI WGS metagenome assembly JACCDP01 (sample SAMN15323441, study PRJNA562643) | freshwater metagenome | isolation source: river surface water | place: USA:Blue River Watershed | collected 2017-08-17 | reverse complement strand
TCTCAGTAGCACCTGGATTTATTGCAGCATTATTGTCGTTACAATCGGCAGGAGCAGCGTAGCCATCTCCGTCCAAATCTGTTGTGGTTGAACAATCGTCGTCACTTGTATTACAGTTTTCATCAATTCCGTTGTCGCAGATTTCAGTAGCCGCTGGATTAATGGCCGCGTCGTTATCATTACAATCAACAGCAACATCAAATCCATCACCATCCGCATCTGTTCCTGTAGAACAACCTTCATCAACTCCACCAGCACAATTATTATCTATGCCATCACCACAAACCTCGGTTGCTCCGGGATTTATTGATGCATCATTGTCATTACAATCAGCAGTTGCGTTATACCCATCTCCATCTATGTCGATTGGGCTACAAGCATCGTCATTCGCGTTACAGTTCTCATCAATTCCATTGTCACAAATTTCAATACCATTTGGGTTAGCAGTTGCTTCCAAATCGTTACAATCCGAATTATCTGCTACATAAGCAAACAAAGCTGGACAAGCAGCGGTGAATGTTGTCAAAGTTGTGCCTTGTAAACCGCTAGCTGGTGATAGCGTATAAACAACGGCTCCAAGTGGGTCCAACATATCAAATCCTGGCTCTGTAACGAAAGCTCCGATAGTTGACCAAACAATATCATAATTTACACCAGCTGCCAACAAAAGAGTTTCAGTCGCATTTGTTCCATTGGTGAAAGTTGTTCCAACGGTACCATCGATATTCAATCCTCCGTTAGAAGTAACCGTCATCAAATTTCCGTTCCAACCATCACCATATGTATCGGTCATATTGAAAGTATAATTACAAACCGGAGGTGAGTTTGGATCGAAACAAGAAGTTAAAGCTCCGTTTGGATCTCCGTAGCCATCACCATCCACATCTGCGTAGTAAGTAGTTGTAGGCAATCCTTCGTCAGCCGTACCATCACAGTTTTCATCGATGGTATTACAAACCTCTATTGCTCCAGGATAAATTGCTGCATTAGTTGGTTGACAATCCAAGGCATCTACTACTCCATCTCCATCTGCATCTGTAGTACAACCTTCGTCTACCTGGCCATCACAGTTGTTGTCGATTAAATCGTCACAAACCTCGGCTGTTCCGGTATTAATAGCGTTGTTGGCATCATCACAATCCGTATTATCTGTAACCAAAGTTGGATCTGGTGTACACAAGAATACAGCAGCCGCGTTTGCGTCACCAAAACCGTCACCATCCGCGTCTGTGTAGTATGCAATTGGGTTGGTACATTGAGATGCACAGAAACTAAAGTTGATAAATCCAGAAGAATACGCCCACAATGAAACATAAATTGGGGTACCTGCACCTTGGCCAGTAATAGTCAATTGAGGCATCAAACCAGGACCTGTATCATCATCACAACCCAATTGAGTGTAGGTACCTGTTGTAGCATCATATGTGTAAGCAGCCATACCTGCATCAACTGATCCTTGAGGATTCAAGAATAAAGTATCATTGGCAGGCACATTCAATACTACCCAAACCTCGGGGTTTGGAGAAGTAGCGGTATTTCCAGCGCAACCTGGAGCAGGTACCAAAGTTGTAATTGTAAACAAAGCTGGATCAACAGTCACATCAATACAACCTGTTGCAGGGTCTGCAGTGAAGGCGTTGAAAGGCTCGTCACCTGGAATGGTACTTGTTACACCTGTACAAGTACAAGTTGCATCATACGTATCGCCATAGGTACCAGCATTTCCGTCATCACATGTTGCACCGGTCCAAATCAAAGGATCAGAATCGTTACAATCGCCATTACAAGATGTGAATCCATCACCATCTGTATCAAAACCTTCATCAATAACAGCATCGCAGTTGTTATCTATTAAATCACAAAGCTCAGTAGCTCCGGGATAAACGGTTGCATCGTTATCATTACAGTCCACAGCTGTTACAGCTCCGTCACCATCAACGTCGGTTGTACAACCTTCGTCAATCTGACCATCACAGTTGTTGTCAATATTGTCGCCACAAACTTCCAATACTCCTGAATTAATTGAAATATTGTTGTCGTCACAATCTGTTCCATTGGTCACCCAAGTTGGGTCTGGTGCACATGTCAAAATTGCCGCTGTACTGGCATCACCGAAAGTATCACCGTCTGCATCCGGCCAATAGGATAAAGGAGCTGTGCAATCTGCAGCACAGAAGCTAAAGCTAATAAATCCGGAAGAATATGCCCAAAGTGAAACATAAACTGGTGTTCCAGCAGGCAAGGTATTGATATTCAACTGAGGCATCAAACCAGGACCTGTATCATCGTCACATCCCAATTGTGTATACACTCCGGACGCAGCATCATAAGTGTATGCAGCCATACCTGCATCAACTGTGCCTTGAGGAGACAAGAATAAAATACCGCTTGCAGGCACATTGACCAACACCCAAACCTCTGGGTTTGGAGAAGTAGCTGTGTTTCCAGCACAACCAGGAGCTGGCACAGCTGTAGTAATGGTGTAAGTAGCAGGGTCAACAGTAATATCAATACAACCAGTAGCAGGATCTGCAGTAAACGCATTGGTTGGTTCATCACCCAATACACCACCGCAAGTACAATCTGCCTGAATCAAATCATTTGTAGTCGATGCGTTTCCATCATCACATGTTGCACCAATCCATACCAATGGGTCAGCATCGTTACAATCGCCACTACAAGAGTTGAAACCATCACCATCGGCATCTTGGTTTTCATCGATAACGCCATCACAGTTATTGTCCTGTAAGTCACAAATTTCAGTAGCACCTGGATTAACAGTTGGGTCCTGATCATTACAATCGTTGGCCGCAACGAATCCATCCAAGTCATCATCTTGACCGGCACAGAATGAAGGAGCAACAAATGTTGTTGTTCCCATACAACCTGGATTTGCAGAATACATTGCAGTTAAAACGTGAGTAGCGCCATCAGAATACAAACTATCAACGTTGATTGGCAATGAAGAATTGAATGGTGCAGCAAAGCTTTGGATTAAGTTACCATCCATCATCAAATCCAATGTACCTGTTGTTGGTGCCATGTAGGTTTGAATGTAGTTGTTTTGCGACTGAACCAATGTGTATTGGTTGGTAATGGGATCGCAAGACGATGGTGTTGCACAATATGGGAAGTTGATTGTACAGCTGGGCATACCCGCTGGATCAATCATATAAACTTCAATCGGACAACCTGTGGTAGAAGTATAGCTACCAAACTGGCTATCTCCGCCAGAAGCAACACCAACCCACAAATCTACATCAGCAACTGTGGTTGCGGTGAAGCACATGCTCATGACACAAGAACCTGCGTCACCCCAGTCAGCACCTCCATTTCCATCATTGTTGTAGTCATAATAATAACCTCCAAAGTATGATGGATAAGCTTGTCCCCCGGTAGGAACAATTGTGTCTTGCCAAATCCAATCACCAGGACCTCCATTACATTCGATCGGAGCCTGAAGTGGTTGAGGATAAGCCCAACCTGTTCCCAATGAGATGGCCATACCATCCAACCAGTCTCCTGAATTTTGTCCATAATCCAAAGAGTAGCAAATGGTCACGTTGGTTCCTACTGGCCATGTACCTGCAACTGGAGCCGGTTCAAATGAAATACTCTGTGGGCCTAGACAAGTTGTAATTGTTGTACCGCCACCACACGTACAATCCAATTGAATAGTCTCATCAATTGTGGTCTCGTTTCCATCGTTACAAGGAGCACCTGGATAAATCGTTGCACAGTTGTCATTACAATCAGTCAACGCATCAAATCCATCCCCATCGTTATCAGAGGCAGAACATCCCTCGTCTGCAACACCTGAACAGTTTTGATCGATTCCATCACCACAAATCTCAGCCGAAGTAACATTTACCGAAGCATCATTATCATTACAATCTCCTGTTGAAGCAACCCCACAAGCATCTGTAGTTGAAGAACCTTGTCCATCACCATCGTTATCGATGTAGGTAACAGCGGTATCATCACAATCATCAAAATTGGTTACATAACCAGCAGGTTGTGTACAAGCGATAGTTGGATTGTTCAAATCTCCAAATCCATCACCATCTATATCTGCATAAAAATCTACACCAACAAACTCATCAATTTCGATGTTACAGTTGTTGTCCAATCCGTCACAAATTTCATTAGCACCAGGATTGATTGCAACATTATTATCATCACAGTCAACATCGGATGTATATCCATCACCGTCGATATCCGCAACTCCAGTACATCCATCATCTATAAAACCATTACAATCGTTGTCCAAATTGTCACAAAACTCTGTTGCACCAGGATATACAGTCGCAGAATTATCATCGCAGTCGCCAGCAGCCAACACCCATGTTACATCCGGTGTACAAGTCAAAACTGGGGCTTGGTTGTTATCTCCGAATCCATCGCCATCATTATCGTAGTAATAGGTCACAGCAGTGGCACAATCTGAAGCGCAGAAATAAAAATTAATCACAGAGGCTGCATTATACGCCCACAATTGGATATAAATCGGAGCCCCTGGAGTTAATCCTGTCAAATTTAAAAGCGGCATAGTTCCTGGACCAGTATCGTCGTCACAACCCAAAAGCGTGAATGTCCCTGAGGCCTCATCAAAGCTGTAAGCCGCCATTCCTGGATCACCTGTTCCTTGAGGAGACAAAAACAATTCTCCATTTGCAGGTGCAGATAATAATACCCACAAATCTGGGTTTTCACTTCCAGCCAAATTTCCTGCGCAACCAGGAGCAGGAACTACGGTTGAAATCGTATAAATCGCAGGAGAAACAGTAATATCAATACAACCCGTAGCTGGATCGGCAGTAAATGCATTGTTTGGCTCATCACCTATAGAACCCACACACGAACAATCCGCTTGAATCAAATCATTGGTAGTACCGCCATCTCCATCGTCACAAACCGCCCCAATGTAAATTGCAGCATTGGTATCATCACAATCTCCATTACAAGTGGTCAAACCATCACCATCTTGATCAAAACCTTCATCTACTTGAGAACTACAGTTGTCGTCCAGACCATTACAAACCTCAGCCGCACTTGGATTGATTGTTGGATTGGCATCATTACAATCCGCACCTGAACTAAAACCGTCTCCATCCAAATCGCTGTTAGGTCCAGTAACAAACGGAATCAAGGTACAATCTGAACCTGTATAACCTCCCATTGAGCCGTCGCCACCTGTGGTTACTTGAATATTCAAATCAACATTATCAACAACTTGCGCTTGAATGCAAAAAGTCATGGTACAGGTACCGGCATCTCCATCATCATTACCTCCATCACCGTCATTGTTAAAATCATAATAATACCCTTGACCAAAAGAAAGACCGCTACCTGTAGCGGCCAAAGATGTTTGCCAAATCCATTGGCCTGCGCCAGCAGTAGCACATGCTGCAGGTGCTGTGACAGGTTGAATGTTGGTCCAACTTGCACCGGGAACCACTTCAAATCCATCTACCCAACTACTCGTTGCTTGGGTGTAATCAACTGTGTAGCAAATCAAAACAGTCGTACCGGGTGCATATACACCCCCTACTGGAGCCGGACTGAACGATATACTCTCATTGCTAACGCACTGAGCACTGGCAGTATCAACTACCAGCATCATCAAAGCAGCTATAATCAAAGCCAGAAAGCTCGACGTCTTTGAGATAAAAGATTTTAAATACATCTTTAAAAATTTTGGTTAAGTGCCAAAAATAAACAAATTGACCTTATTTACCAACAAAAGTTTATGAGCCTTAATGTTTTAACAATTTGGACGAAAATATCCTTGTTTGATGCCGTTTGTCGGCTAGTTTCGAACCGTGGAAATCGATTTAGTTGAAGAAAATAAAGAGATCGTTCGTAGATACCGAGGTCTCTTGCGTGTTAGTAATCGATCTAAAAGTCGCACTGACCGAGCCAAAATTAGAAAGGCTTTTGATGTAGCCCTTGAGGCGCACAAAGACATGCGAAGAAAAAGTGGTGAGCCCTACATCTACCACCCGCTTGCAGTTGCCAAAATCGCAGCTGAAGAATTGGGATTGGGAACACTTGCTATTGTGTGTGCGCTTCTCCATGATACAGTAGAAGATACGTACATCACTTTGGATGATATTGAAAATTTGTTCGGTAAAAAAGAGCGAATTATCATCGACGGATTAACCAAGATCTCGGGGGTTTTCGACCACCAAACGACGAGTCAGCAAGCAGAGAATTTTAGGAAAATGTTGCTCACCTTGAGTGATGATGTGCGGGTAATTCTCATCAAACTTGCTGATCGCCTGCACAACATGCGCACGCTCGATCACATGTCTCGAGAAAAGCAACTTAAAATTGCCAGTGAAACCGTGTTCATGTACGCTCCATTGGCTCACCGCCTTGGATTGTATAACATCAAAACAGAACTTGAGGATTTATCACTCAAATTCCAGGATCCTGAAGCTTATGATGATATCACCAATCGTCTTCAAAAAACACAAGCAGTAAGAACGCGATTCATCAATCAATTCACCCTTCCCATCCGCAGAGCGCTGGACAACATGGGATTGCAATACGAAATAAAAAGTCGCACCAAATCTGTCTATAGCATTTGGAATAAAATTCACCAAAAAGGGGTTCCCTTTGAAGAGATTTACGACCTATTTGCCATCCGCATCATCATCAAAAGTGATGAAGAACACGAGAAAAGTGATTGTTGGCGAGTATACGCAGCGGTGAGTGATCAATATCAACCCAGTCCAGAGAGATTGCGCGATTGGATCAGTATTCCAAAATCATCTGGTTATGAGGCCTTGCACACCACCGTTATGTCCCCAACAGGAAAGTGGGTGGAAGTGCAAATTCGTTCAGAGAGAATGGATGAAATGGCCGAAAAGGGTTATGCCGCACATTGGAAATACAAGAGTGCTGCGGAATCCCCTGAATCCAAATTGGACAAATGGCTGAGCCAAGTTCGCGAAGTACTTGAGAGTCCAAGTGAAAATGCCATTGAATTCATTGACAACTTCAAACTGTCTTTATTCTCAGAAGAAATTTATGTCTTTACGCCAAAAGGCGAGCTGAAAACGCTTCCAAAAGGCAGCACCACGCTTGACTTTGCCTTTCATATTCACTCACAAATCGGTAGTCAGTGCATTGGCGCAAAAGTCAATTATAAATTGGTTCCATTGAACCATGAATTGCGAAGCGGAGATCAGATTGAAATCCTTACTTCCAAAAAACAGAAACCCAAGGAAGAATGGCTTCACATCGCCATTACAGCCAGTGCACGTCAAAAAATCAAAGCTGTTCTGAAGGATGAGAAAAAGCACATTATTGAAGAAGGAAAAGAACATCTTCAAAGAAAATTCAGCCATTTAAAAATAGAATGGTTGTCTGTCAATATTGATGAGCTGGTTAAACATTACGAAACCTTTGGAGCCACTGAGTTGTACTATCGCATTGCCAAGGGGAAAATAGATCTAACCAAACTGAAAGGATTTAAAATAGAAGGTGGACGAATCAAATTTCCAAAGAAAAAAGAGATTGAATCTGCCGAAAATGAATCCACCAAAATTGTCGCCACACCTGGATTGGGCGAAACAGTTTTGATAGGTGACAAACCTGAAAAAATTGATTTCACCCTTGCGGCATGTTGCAATCCCATTCCTGGTGATGAAGTGTTCGGTTTTACCACTGTAGACGAAGGAATTAAGATTCACAGAACCAATTGCCCTAATGCTCAAGAGATGATGAGCAAGTATGCTTATCGAGTTATCAAGGCCCGTTGGAACAGTCAAAATTTGGTTCAATTTGAAGTGGGACTTAAATTTTCTGGAATAGACGATGTGGGATTGGTTCAAAAAATCACCAACATCATTTCTACCGACATGAACGTGAACATGCGCGCCATTTCTTTTGAGGCTAACGCCGGTATTTTCGAAGGGAAAGTAGTTGTGTTGGTTCATGATACCGCTCACTTGAACGATCTTATCATGAACTTGAAGGCCGTCGAAGGTGTGTTGAATGTGGACAGAATAGAATCAGAGTTTTCTTAACCCTATCTTTGCGCCATGTCTTCAGAAGAATTGCAAGAGAAAGTAAAGAGTATTTTTAGAACTTACTTGGAGGAAAATAGCCACCGAAAAACTCCGGAGCGATTTGCTATTCTCAGAGAAATTTATAACCTCGACGGACATTTTGATATTGAGTCGCTGTATACCCGAATGAAAATTCAGAAATACCGTGTTTCTAGGGCAACACTGTACAATACGATTGAGCTTCTCATGAATTGTCATTTGGTGCGGAAGAATCAGTTTGGTCAGCAAAACACCGCGCATTTTGAGCGTGCTTTTCAGAATCAGCAACATGATCACATCATTTTAACCGATTCTGGAGAAGTAATAGAGTTTTGTGACCCCAGGATTCAACAAATCAAAAAAACCCTCGAAGAACTGTTCGACGTGGATATACAACACCACAGTCTCAACTTTTATGGCAAGCGCGTAACAAAAAAATAATTCGCAACCATTTTCGATTTATTTTTGCGCTTTACCAATAGTATGATTCAAAAAACTGCGGTTCTTCTCGGATTACAATGGGGAGATGAAGGAAAGGGGAAAATTGTTGACGTTTTAACCCCCAATTACGATATAATTGCTCGTTTTCAAGGCGGTCCTAATGCAGGGCACACTTTGCTCTTCGATGGCATCAAACACGTTTTACACACCATTCCATCGGGTATATTTCACACCAATGTCCAAAACGTAATTGGCAATGGCGTTGTCATCGATCCAATTATCTTCAAAAAAGAATTGGACAAATTGACCGAGCGTAATATCGACTTTCAAAGTCGTTTATTGATTTCGCGCAAAGCCCATTTGATTTTACCCACCCACCGCTTGTTGGACGCTGCTTCTGAAGCAGCCAAAGGAAGCGCAAAGATTGGATCGACGCTCAAAGGAATTGGCCCAACTTACATGGACAAAACAGGAAGAAATGGTCTTCGCATTGGTGATGTTTTGGAATCTAATTTTGAATCCAAGTACAACGAACTGAAAGAAAAACATCTTCGCATTTTATCGCAATACGATTTCACGTTTGACCTTGCACCCATGGAGACAGAGTGGTTGGATAGTATTCAATACCTAAAGAGTCTTCAAATTATCGACAGTGAACATTATTTGAACGCTGCTTTAAAATCTGGTAAAAAGATTTTGGCTGAAGGAGCTCAAGGGTCGTTGTTGGACATCGATTTTGGTTCATACCCATTTGTTACTTCAAGCAATACCGTTACAGCTGGTGCCTGCACAGGTCTTGGCGTAGCGCCAAATCGTATTGGCGATGTCTACGGAATTTTCAAAGCATATTGTACACGTGTAGGATCAGGTCCCTTTCCAACAGAATTGCATGATGAGACTGGTGAAAGAATGCGCCAAGAGGGTCATGAGTTTGGATCAACAACTGGTCGTGCAAGACGTTGTGGTTGGTTGGATATACCTGCATTAAAATATGCTTGTATGATCAATGGCGTAACGGAATTGTTCATGATGAAGGCCGATGTTTTGAGCATTTTTGATGAAATTCAAATTTGTACACATTACCGTTGGAAAGGTGAATTGATTGATTATTTGCCTTACGATAGTCATGCTGAAACATTAGAACCTGTATACACCACCCTACCTGGATGGAAAACAGACCTGACCCAACTTATTGGTAAAGATCAATTCCCTCAAGAATTGAATGCGTATATCGCCTACATTGAGAAAGCCCTTGAACTTCCCATTACCTATGTTTCTGTTGGGCCAGACCGGAACCAAACAATTTCAATGAAAGCATGATGTTTCGCTTGTTCCTATTGGGATTGCTTGCATTAGCATACCTCCCAAATTTATGGGGACAAGACAAAGTGCAACTTGTTTATTCGGACAACATTTACTATTCCAAAAAATTGGTTGATGCGCAACGCGTTATCGGCAATGTACATTTTGAAAGAGGTGGAAATCACCTTTATTGCGACAGCGCCTATTGGTTTGATAATCGCGACTTCAAGGCATTTGGCAAGATCCGAATCGTAAAACCTGGTGATTATACCTTAACCGGGAAAGAACTATTCTATCGCAATGATGAGAACAAGGCTGTTCTCAATGGCGATGCTTTGCTCGTAGATGACAACATGACATTGACATCTCCTAAGATGGAATATCAACTTTCTTCTCATTGGGCAAGCTATACAGGTGGAGGAAAGATTGTATCCAATGGCAAAAAGAATACCCTCACGAGCTACAAAGGAACATACAATACAGAAACAGGAATCTCATTCTTTGAAAAAAATGTTGTTTTAAAAAACGACACATACACCCTCACCACAGAGAAATTAAAATACGACAACATCAAGGAAGTCGCCTACTATTTGACACTCACACAAATTGTCTCAGTGGATGAAAAATTACTTTGTTCCAAAGGATTTTACAATACCCAAACAGAATATTCCGAAATGATGGATCATCCCAAAATCATTTCCAAAACCCAAGTGCTAACAGCGGATACCATCTTTTTCGATGGCAAAGCTGGATGGGGAAAGGCATTTGGTAAGGTTGAAATAAAAGACACCATAGAAAACAAATGGATCACGGGAGGAAGAGGACAATACTGGCAAAAGGAAGGGATTCAATGGGTAACACAAGAACCTCAATATTACAACGTATTTGAAACAGACACTTTGATGCTTCAATCCGATACCCTATGGATGAAAAGAGATAGCACCACAGGCGATATTATCAAAGCATTCAATCATGCCCGTTTTTTTCATCCAGAGTTTCAAGGGAAAGCAGACTCGCTTGTATTTCAAGCTTCCGATAGCAGCCTGTACTTTTTCAATAACCCAATCATGTGGTCTGGAAGCAGACAAATCACAGGTGATTCCATGTGGGTAGAAATTAAAAACAACAACCCCAATCGTTTTTTCGTCAAGAGAAACTCCATGATTATCTCACAGACTATAGCAAATGATACCAGTTATTACGATCAGATCAAAGGTCGTGACGTGGTGGGATATTTCAAATCTGGTGAAATCTATCGCGTGGACGTCAAAGGAAATGGACAACTGATTTACTTTCCATTGGAAAAAGAAGATAGCACCTCCCCAATTGGTATCAATCGGGCAGATTGCAGCAATATCAGCATCTACGTAAAAGATCGGAAAATCACGCAAATTGGATTAAAAAAAGAACCAGACTCTCATTTTACGCCACAAGCACTTTCAGAAAAAGAAGAAAAAAAATTAAAAGGTTTTAGTTGGCTTATTGAACAACGACCTGAAAGAAAAACATTTCATTAAAAATAAAAATGATGTACAAAGATCAAGCTATTGCGAAGTTGATTCAACAAGAATTGAGCAGACAAACAGAAGGTATTGAAATGATCGCTTCTGAGAACTATGTTTCAGAGCAAGTCATGCTAGCAGCAGGATCGATTTTAACGAACAAATATGCCGAAGGATTGCCCAAGAAAAGATATTACGGCGGATGCGAAGTAGTTGATCAAATCGAACAACTGGCCATCGATCGTTTGAAAGAATTGTTTGGTGCCCAATGGGCCAATGTCCAACCGCATAGTGGCGCCAATGCCAATAGTGCAGTTATGCTTGCGTTGCTTAAGCCAGGAGATAAAATTTTGGGATTAGACCTTGCCCAAGGCGGACATTTGACACATGGTTCATCCGTTAACTATTCGGGTAAATTGTATGAATCACATTTCTATGGATTGAATCCAGAAACAGGAAGAGTGGAAATGGAAACAGTTCGTGAACGTGCGCATCAGGTTAAACCCAAAATGTTGATTGTAGGAGCCTCTGCCTATAGCCGCGATTGGGATTATGCTGCTTTTCGCCAAATAGCCGACGAAGTAGGCGCTGTTCTTCTTGCAGATGTTTCGCATCCAGCAGGGTTGATAGCAAAGGGATTATTGAATAATCCTATTCCACATTGTCACGTGGTAACTACCACCACACATAAAACTTTACGCGGTCCAAGAGGAGGTGTTATCATGACAGGTAACGATGGGCCTAACCCACTGGGCATCACCAACAACAAAGGCGAACTTAGAACTTTGAGTAGTCTATTGGATAGCGGTGTATTTCCTGGCATGCAAGGAGGTCCATTGGAACATGTCATCGCAGCCAAAGCCATTGCCTTTGGTGAAGCCTTGGAAGATAATTTCAAAACATACGGAGAGCAGGTGATTAAAAACGCCCATGTTTTGGCAGAAACATTGGTTGGTTTTGGATACAACATTATCAGCGGTGGAACAGACAACCACTGTATGCTGATTGATGTGCGAAGCCAAAATGTAACTGGGAAAGAAGCCGATGCAGCTTTGGGCAATGTGCACATTACTGCAAATAAAAATATGATTCCTGGTGATCCACAATCACCGATGGTAACATCTGGTATTCGTTTAGGAACACCTGCCATTACGACACGTGGTTTGAAAGAGGCGGATGTTCAACAAGTAGGTGAATTGATTCATGAGGCAATTGCCTATAGAAACGATGACAGTAAAGTTGCTCAGATTCGCGAAAAAGTAAAATCATTGATGGCTCATCGCCCATTGTTTGAGGCATGAACGAATTGACCAATCATTCCAATTTGTATCTGCGCCAACATGGCGAGAATCCCATTCATTGGAAAGCTTGGTCACCTTCAGCATGGAAACAGGCCCAAGATGAGGGCAAATTGGTCATTGTAAGCATTGGCTACAGTGCTTGTCATTGGTGTCATGTGATGGAACATGAATGCTTTGAGGATGCCGAAGTTGCTCTTTTAACCAATGCGCAATATGTGAGCATCAAGGTAGATAGAGAGGAGCGTCCAGATATCGACCAATCCTACATGAGCGCTGTACAGCTGATGGGGAAACCCGGAGGTTGGCCATTAAACTGCATTTGTCTTCCCGATGGAACGCCTGTTTTTGGGGGAACTTATTTCCCGAAAAAACGATGGCTCCAAATTTTGACCGAAATCAACTCGTTGTATTTAAAACAACCTGAAACTTTAAAAGATTACGCCGATCAAATTAGAAAAGCAATTCAAGATTGGGATCAAACCTTAGGAAAACAAAATTTTAATTTTGATCTCGAACATGATACCATTCAATCATGGATCAGTGACCAAGATATGGATTGGGGAGGAACATCTGGATCACCTAAATTCCCCATGCCTCCATTGATTGACGCGATGCTCATGTATGGCGATTACTATCCCCTTGCTAAAGAATGGGCATTAAACACCCTTCAAAAAATCGAAATGGGCGGAATACACGATTCCATACACGGAGGCTTTTCGAGATATAGTGTCGACGGCCAATGGCATATTCCGCATTTCGAAAAAATGCTTTACGACAACGGACAACTGATGTCCAGCTTTTCCAAAGCTTATGGGCATCAATCCATTCCTGAGTTTGAAATAGCAATCGCGGGAATTCACAAGTGGAATAATTCCTTGACCCATGCAAAATTGGGGTTGTTCTTGAGCGCACAAGATGCGGATTCAGACGGCGAAGAAGGAAAATTTTATTGTTTTAGCTTACAAGAAATCCAGGATTGTGCCGGTCAGCATTACGATGTGCTGAATAAACTTCACGATTTCTCCACCTTCTGTTATTGGGAAGAAAACAAATATGTCTTGCGCAGAAAAGTGGCCCTCGTTGATTGGGCTGTCGATGCGGAAATACACATCAATGAGGCCATAGAAATCCTTCAAGAATTTTATCATGCACTATCTCAAGTTGCCATTAAACGCAACGCACCAACCAAAGACTCCAAAATTTTAACTGCTTGGAATGCCTTGGCCAATGCGGGATACGTGGATGCATCCTATCATTTCCCCCATTATTTGGATTTTGCTATCCAACATTTCCATCGAATGATTGAGCATCTTAAGGTTGATGGCAACTGGAAACAAGGGCGCTACGACGATCAATTTTTATCTGTACTGCTCGGAGATACTTTGGCCACCATTCAGCAAAGCGCCTTGGCCCTTTTTGCTCGAACTGCAGAAAGCGCATACTACCAATGCGCGCTCGATTGCCAAACTCACTTGGAAGCATTTTACGACCCTAAAGATGGCCTATACTTTCTTGGCAATGCGGGAGATGTTTTCATTCAAAAAAAAGAAATTACAGACAGCGTTCAGCCTTCGCTCAATGCTTTGATTTGTCAAAATTTGTATACCCTTGGTGTTCTTGAAGGGAATAGTGATTGGATTGAGCAAAGCAAAAAAATGATGGCGCAGGTAGCAGAGGTTGGACAGCATCCTGCTTACAGCGCCAAATGGTTGCAACAATGGATATACAGACAACATGGATCTATTGTAATCGCATGTCACGCATCAATTGATGAAATCAATCAACTCAAAAAACGAGGTTTACAAGTCATTGAATTGAATCATCCTTCCGAGGTAAATGCATTAAAAGGCAAATACCGAGATGAAAAGCAATTTCATATTTGTACATTTGAATCATGCTCAACACCTTTTGCAGATATCGATTCCTTACTCTCCTATTTTTCATTGTCATTCGGTATGTAGGATTGGCCCAAATGGTCAATAACAAAGAGGGCAAGGCATTTGAAAATCCCATCACATTTAACCGAAGTTTTATTTGGGAAAATAAAATTCTATCGATTGAGGAAAATATCTTGGTCAAAATGCCTGGAAGGCCCATTGACGACCTTCAGAAACAAATCGTTTACAGATTTGGAAATACCGGCATATTGGAAAGCAAAACATCCATTGCCCCAAAAAATTACCAAAGAGATACCACTTCTATTTTGTTCAAGAGAAATGATGTTGGGCAATTGTTTGCCGTTGAATCCAAAAACGCACAAGAAACAACGGTAACGCTTCACGCCTATGACAGCAACGGTAAACTTATTCGTCTAGACACCAAGCAAATTGTTGGAGGAAACAATGCTGAGACAAGAGAAATTCTTGTCGAATCGAATTCATATGAATATCAATTTCCAAAACCGAATATTGTCGTAAGAAACAATATCAACAATTACGGATTAACCTACAGTTCGTTTACAACAGAAAGAAATGATCAAGGATTCTTATTGAATGAAACAGAAGAATTTTTCATTTCAAAAAGAATCATTTCCGCCAATTATCGATACAATGAAAGAGGTTGGGTAAGTGAAGTAATCAGGACGGATAACCAAAACAGCGAAACTGAAAAGGTGACCTACGAATATGATAAAATCGGTAATGTCACCTTTGCAAAAAAGTTCATCAACAATGTACTTGTTGAAGAATACGAAGTGCTGTATCAAAATGCTTCATTGGTCAAAGCTATCTTGCATCAAGACATCAGTAGCCAAATGATTACCATACACAAATACGAATATCAATTCCGATGAAAAGAATTATCACTTTCATGGTATTGGCTTTTTCCATGCTTTTTACGCAAGAAGTATCGGCGCAAAAAAAGCCACCCAGACAGACCAACGTGGTTACACCTGCCGACGGTGCCAATAAAGAGAAAGAGAATCGCCGCAGAAAGGAAGAGGAATACAAGATGAAGAAGGAGAAGCATGATTTGATTCAAGACAAAGCCACGCGAAAGCGCATGAAGGAAAGTCGTAAAAAATCAAATAAAACTGGCAATGCCAACCGCTTGCCTTGGTACAAAAAAATATTTTGGTGATGAAAAAAATTGTTCTTCTTGCGACTGCATTTGCATTGAGCATTACTGCGTTTTCTCAAAATTGGAGTCAAGATATTGCACCCATACTCTTTGATCACTGCACCCAGTGTCATCATCCAGGAGGTGTTGGGCCATCCAGTCTCATGACGTATGACGATGCATACAACAACGGCGCAAGTATTTTAGCTGCAACCACCACAGGATATATGCCTCCCTACCCAGCCAATGTCAACTACCGACATTTCATGAATGAAAATGTACTGACTGACGCCGAAAAGCAAACCATAGAAAATTGGGTAGTTGGAGGAATGCCAAGCGGGGACCTGAGCCAAGCGCCATCAGCACCTGTTTATGATAATGCCAGTCAATTGAACCAAATTGACTTTACTGGTACTACCCCTCTCAATACGAGTTTGGCGGTAAACACAGACTACTACCGAACCTTTGTTTTAAGTCCCAATTATACCGCTGACACATTCATTGATGGTATAGAGATTATTCCAGGCAATGACGATATCGTACATCACGTTGTTATTTATTACGACCCAACAGATGCTTGCTTAAGTTTAGATGGCGCAGATGGAATGCCCGGTTTTGAAACCAATGGAACGGGCGGTGGTATTCCTGCAGATGCATACTTTGTTGGCGCTTGGGTTCCCGGCAAAGGACCGCAATTCCTGCCTTTTGGTTTTGGGATACGCGCATCTGCTGGTGGACATTTTTTGGTAGAAATGCACTACCCTGCAGGATCCAATGGACAGCAAGATCAAACAATCGTCAATATTCAACATACCCAAGATCCTACTCCCCGAGAAGCTTGGTACAATCCGATTTTGACGCATGACCCATTTACTCTGGATGAACCAGCTTTAATCATTCCAGCCAATACAGAACAAACCTTTCACGCTACTTTTAATGTTCCGACAAATGTCTCGCTAATCGGTATTTCCCCGCATATGCATTTAATTGGGAAAAGTATCAGAAGCTTTGCTTTGAACGCTGGAGACACCATTCCATTGATAGATATTCCGAATTGGGATTTCCATTGGCAATTGGGGTATGATTATCCGCAGTTGATAAAAGTTCCTGTAAACGCTCAATTAAAAGCAGTTGCAACTTATGACAATACAGTAAACAATCCCAATCAACCCTCCTTCCCGCCTCAACTGGTGACATGGGGTGAAGAAACCACAGATGAAATGTTGGTAGTCTTTTATTTATATACTTATTATTTGCCTGGTGACGAAAATCTCATTGTAGAACACAACACCGATGTTTCCGAAGAATTTTCAACACCATCAGCCAACTGGAACTTCTATCCCAATCCCAGCAACGGATCATTTTACTGGAATAGTTTTCATCCTCTCGCTGGAAATCAATTCGTAAACTTATATGACAACGTTGGACGAAAAGTGTTTTCTGAATACTGGAAAGTTCAAGGTGGCATCAATCAAGGTCAACTTGACCTAGAATATTTACCGAATGGATTGTATCATCTTCAGATAGAAGACATAAAGTCTGGAGAAAAACAGTTACATCGATTGGTTATCGACTAATTACTTCTTGATAATCCTGTCTGGATTGGAAGAAATAAATGATTTCCAAGAATTGGATTTGGATCCGAGCAAGGGATTGGATGTTTGGTAAAAATGACAAACTGCTGCGGCAAGTCCATCTGTGGCATCCATTTTCTCTGGCATGTTGGCATCTTCAATTTTCAAAAGGCGCTGAATCATTGCGGCAACCTGCTCTTTACTTGCGTTTCCATTGCCTGTGATACTCTGTTTGATTTTTCTTGGTGCATACTCACAGACTGAAAGCTCTCTGCTCAATGCAGCGGCAATGGCTACACCTTGTGCTCTACCCAACTTGAGCATGGATTGAACATTTTTACCAAAGAACGGTGCCTCAATAGCCAACTCATCTGGGTGAAATCCATCAATCAGCTCGATACATCGCTCAAAAATTTTCTTTAATTTCAAGGCATGGTCATCTATCTTGTCCAGCCTAACAACACCTACCGCAAGCAATTTCATTTGCTTACCTTTGACCTCAATGATGCCATATCCCAAGATAGAAGTTCCAGGATCAATTCCCAATATGACACGTTCCTTACTCATCCAATGAATCAAAAATAATGCTTCTATCGCTGTGCATCGTCATTCTAAGTCTCTATTTTATTCAATGGATGAAATGGCACACTATTGATCCTGCCCCTAAAAATGAATATCTCTATATTCCCGACTGTACAGTTGTTGTTCCTTTTCGCAACGAAGAAGAAAATTTACCGATTCTTCTCACCGCCCTTCAAAAAAATTTACCTGATCAATGGCGAATCATATTGGTCAATGACCACAGTGATGACGACTCGTGTAAAAAGGTAGCACCCTTTCTAAATCTACGTACCCAACTCATTACTGCAAAAGGACAAGGCAAGAAAAGAGCTTTGCGGACGGGCATCGAACTCGCTCATTCGGAATGGATCATTACCATGGATGCGGATCTTCAGCTTTCTGACCATTGGGAGTCTAATTTATTTCAGGCAGATTGGGGCAGCGATATGATCATCTTCTCAATTGAAATGGATGGTGAGGAAAGCGTCATAGAAACCGCTCAGAAAATTGAATTCTCAATCTTTCAATACCTCACCCAAAAGACCTGTTACCGTGGACAAGCGCAATTGAGTAACGGCGCGTATTTCGGATTCCGAAGAAAGTCATTTATACAAGTGGGTGGGTATGATACGCACGCTGAAATTTCGAGCGGGGATGATCAATTCATGCTCGCCTATTTTCGACAACACGATAAAAAAATTACCTTTCATAACACTGAGGGAAAAGCGCGAATATTGGGATTAAAACAATTCAGACCCCTTCTGCAGCAACGCCTCAGGTGGGCTGAGAAATCCAAAGATCTTCCTTTGCGAGATATGCAGTATTTGGGGATCATCACCTTGCTCGCCAATGCGGTGGCCCTTGTTCTACCATGGATAATCAATCCAACAATTTGGATTGGATTGTTACTCTTGAAATGGCTCCCAGAATATTACGCTGTTTCACCAATCTTGCGAAAAAGGCATCCACTATTCACCATTTTCTTTTTGATAACCTATCCCATTTGGGTACTAACTGTGGGCATCGGTGTATTAATTTTCCCTATTGAATGGAAAGGACGTCGGCTGAATCAATCTTGATTTTTTGGAATAAATTCAAAAAGGATCGCCTAGCACTTTTGGGGTTGTCTTTTATGACATTCTTGGTTATTGTTTCTATTCTCGGACCCCTGATAAGGCCCGATTCAAGTGATAATGCCAACCACCAAGTGATTTCACTAGCCAAACTTCCCCCGCTTTCAAATGTATCAATCCACGAGGATGATACTCCGTGTGATCAAGTACAATGTAACGCTTCCCATGATTCACGATTCTTTTTGTTGGGTAGTGATCGATTTGGACGTGATGTACTATCCCGATTGATGGCGGGCACCCAAATTAGTTTGATGGTGGGATTTATTGCTGTTTTCATTTCGCTTGTAGTGGGTATCACGATTGGACTCCTTGCGGGATATTACAGAGGCTGGGTGGATATGGTTTTGTCTTGGTTTATCAATGTCATTTGGTCCATTCCCAGTTTACTCATTGTGATGGCCTTTATTCTTGCATTTGGAACAGGGTTTTGGAAAGTCTTCATGGCCATTGGCCTAACAATGTGGGTGGAAGTAGCTCGGGTCGTTAGAGGACAAGTTTTGGGAATAAGAGAAAAAGAATTTATCGAGGCCGCGCGGTCCATGGGCCTTTCCGATTTCAAAATCTTGTTTCAGCAAATTCTACCCAACCTTTGGCCCGCCATTATTGTTATTTCAAGCGCCAATTTTTCAAGCGCCATTTTGGTGGAAAGTGGCATGAGTTTTTTGGGATTGGGGGTCCAAATTCCAACGCCCAGCTGGGGCAATATGATTCGTGAAAATTATAGTTTACTGCCAACATCTCAGGCTTACCTGGCCCTAGCGCCCGGCTTATGCATCATGCTTACCGTTTTGGCTTTGATGTATATTGGCAATGGTTTGAGAAGTGCATTTGATCCAAAAAATGAAGGGAATGAATAAGCAAGATAAAATTTTTGTAGCCGGACATCGTGGTATGGTTGGCTCCGCGATTGTCAGAAAACTGCAGCGCGAAGGATTTAAAAATATTGTAACAAAAACATCCTCAGAATTGGACTTGATGAACCAATCTGCTGTGATGCACTTTTTTGAAAGTGAAAAACCAAAATTTGTATTTCTGGCCGCCGCTAAGGTTGGAGGTATTCACGCCAACAATACTTACCGTGCAGAATTTCTGTACAACAACCTGATGATAGAAGCCAATGTCATACACGCGGCCCATGTACATAGAGTTACCAAACTATTATTCCTAGGTTCCTCTTGCATTTATCCCAAAATGGCCTCACAACCATTAACTGAAAACGCACTACTAACAGGCGAACTGGAACCTACCAATGAGCCTTATGCCATTGCCAAAATTGCGGGAATCAAATTGTGTGAGAGTTACCGAGATCAATATGGAAGCAATTTCATCTCTGCCATGCCCACCAATTTATATGGGCCCAATGACAACTATGATTTGCAAAACTCACATGTGCTACCTGCCTTGATTAGAAAATTTCATGAAGGAAAAATCAATGGGTTACCTGAGGTAGAAGTTTGGGGGACGGGGTCACCACTGAGAGAATTTTTACATGTAGATGACTTGGCCGATGCTTGCTACTTTCTAATGTTGAACTACAATGAAAAACAATTTGTCAATGTCGGAACAGGCATAGACCTTTCTATCAAATCACTGGCCGAAATGGTGAAAGAAATTGTCGGGTACGAAGGTAAATTGGTATGGAATACCAGCAAACCCGACGGGACTCCAAGGAAATTGATGAACGTTTCAAAAATCGAATCCCTGGGTTGGAAACATCAGATTGATCTTCGAAAAGGTATTGAGATGGTGTATGCTGAATTTGTCGAAAAACACAACGCATGAAAAATATACTCTTTCTGGTTTTTAGTTTACTTGGTTTGATTGCAATGGCACAACCATTGCCTATTTCAGACTATTGGAATCGCGAACTAGAAAGGGTAGAGCACATCAATGGCCACCCCGCATTTACAAGTTTAAAACCTGTCCTCAAGTCGGAAATCAATTACAGAAAACTCACAGGAGAAGTAAAAGATTCCGCCAAATACTATTCCACCTTAACCCGATTGCTATTCAGAGACCATCTTTTGGAATACAAAAAAGATGACGCCTACATCACCATAGATCCATTGCTGCAACTCGAATATTACAAAGATCAAATCAATTCCAAATACAATGAATCACATGCTCGTATGTACCAAAACAGCCGAGGCGTTTTGTTGCAAGGAAAATTGGGCAATGCTTTTGAATTTCAGACCCAATTTCTAGAATCACAAAGTGTACTTCCATATTACCAAGACACCATTGCTCAAATTTTAGGTGTCATACCCGGAATGGGCAGACACAAGCCATTTAACAAGGTGGGATATGACTATGGTGTTTCGCAAAGTTGGTTGTCCTATTCACCAAAATCATGGTGGGCATTGGAAGTTGGTTATGGCAAACAAATGATTGGAAATGGTTATCGATCATTGCTGTTATCTGATGTTGCCATGAACTACCCCATGTTGCGACTTCATTTTCTTCAACCGCGCTGGCAATATCATACTACGGCGGCCATATTACAAGAGCAGATAAGATTGCCCTTGGGAGATACTGGTGAATCTTTGTTTCGAAGAAAAAATGGTCTATGGAACTACTTCACCTTCCTACCTACTACCAAATTGGAAATTGGTATCATGGAAGCCTGCATAGACACCCGATGGACAAGCCAAGGTACCGTTGCTCCGCCCGTCCATAGCTATGTCCCGATAATCGGCTTGCGTGGATGGATGGCAAGTAAAGATTCCAATAATTTCACACTGTATGGTTTGAATGTTAAATGGAATTTGAGTAACAAAACCACCTTCTATGGACAATACGTAGAAACTTCCAATGGTCCTAAAAGCAATGGATATCAAGTTGGCGCATTATTTACGGATATCGGAATCAAAAATTTTGACGTGCGTTTAGAATACAACAAAACCGGTTCCAGACTGTATCAAAATTCAACGCAAAATTGGATGGGTTATACCCAGCAAAATCAATCACTGGGATACATACAGAATGGGAATACCGAGGAATGGATAGCGCGAATTCACTATCGTTACAATCGTTGGCTTGCAGATGGACATTACAACCAAATGAACCAAACCCTAGGCAGTGGGTCAAATCCTTATGATTTGATTCAGCCAGAGGTTACAGGTCGACGTCTTCTTCAGCAGATGCAGGTAGAGATTGGCTATCTGATAAATCCGCACACCCGCACATGCTTGTATTTTGGATTTCTAAATAGAAGCGATGTTCACAATTACACGGCAAGCAATCAACGTGAACATTGGGACGGACAACTCATGACCATCCGTTTCAGTTGCGACATTTCCTCTCGCTACTTCGATTTTTAAAGAATTAGGTATATATTCACGTAACCAAAACCGAAAACTTTGTTACTGGATTTAACCCTTGCATTCTTCACTGCCTTTTTGTTGGTGATGATTGCCATGCCTTCTTTGATAAAGGTAGCCAAGCTCAAACATCTTGTCGATGAGCCTGGAGATGAACGCAAACTGCACAACAGAAGCGTTCCAACCATTGGTGGAATTATGATTTTTGCAGGAACTCTTTTTGCATACTGTCTTCTATTTCCCTCCAAAGAGACCTGGATGATGGGGAATAACTATGATCCATTGTCAGCGCTAAATGAATTTAAATACTTGGTTGCATCCATGTTTGTATTGTTCTTCTTGGGATTGAAGGATGATATTATCGGTGTTTCACCCAACAAAAAACTTTACGTGCACGCTTTGGTTGGAGTCATTTTGGTATACCTGGCTGACATCAGAATTACAAGTTTTTGGGGTTTGTTTGAAGTGAATGATTTGCCTTATTGGTTCAGCATTCTTTTAAGTCTGTTTACCTACATTGTCATTGTAAATGCCATTAATTTGATTGACGGCGTGGATGGATTGGCTGGTGGAATTGGTGTAATAGCCTCATTGACTTTCGCCATCTGGTTCTACACTACCGGCGATTTACCTTTAGCCCTTTTGGCCATCAGCTTAACCGGTGCATTGATTGGATTCTTGGTTTTCAATTTTCAACCGGCCAAAATCTTTATGGGGGATTCTGGTTCTCTGATATTGGGTATGGTTTTGTACGTGCTGGCCATGAAGTTGATTGAATTTCCTCCAAGTAGATTGAATGGATTTTTTCAGCATGTTTCCAAGCCTGTATTGGTCATCGCCATGTTGGCTTATCCACTCATGGATACGCTGCGTGTGTTTGTTGTTCGCATAGCCAAGCGTCAATCTCCTTTCAAGGCAGATAAGAATCACATCCACCACAAACTACTCAATTTGGGTTTCAGTCATCGTCAAGTGTGTTTGATTCTTTACACGTATACAATAGGCATCATTACGCTAACTTTTTTGATGCCACAAGACACGCCGAACATCAGTTTTTCGGTTGTTTTACTTACAACTTTGTTGACTTTCAGTTCACTTTTTTGGTTTACCAAAAAGTAATTATCCGTTCAATGTAAATCGAATGGCAATACCGGTATTGATGTTGGTATTGTTGAAGGAGTTGGAGATCTTCGGCTTGTTGAATTGATGATCGTAGAAGAATCGGATTGTCAATTTATCACTCACAGCCATATCCGCGCTTGTTTTCAAACTCCACAATGTTTGACCCGCCGTAATCTGATTTTGCTTTTCAGTGATCTTTCTAATCATGGTAACGTTGTCACGCATCGTTAAATCCGCACGCAAGTTGATTGACGTGTTCTTGGCAAGTTTCAATGGGAATTTCTTTCCCTTGATCTTAGCCAATGGATTGGGGATATCTGTGAACTTATAGCCAGTTCCAATAACAAAGCTATTGCTCCTGTTCTCCGTGACTTGGTTGTTGCTAAGTCCCAATGCAACGGTCCTGTCACGCTTCATTTCTACCTTGACTTGTGGGTCATTGCTTTTCTTGGTTTTTACGGTCATATCAAAACCAATCAAAGGAGCCATAGATTCTGTAATCGTAATGGTGTTGATTTGTTGCTTGGGTATCCAGTTGGGAACTTCGTTTGCATCCAATGCAGAAGGTCTACCCTGCGCATCTGTAGTGAAATTCAAGTTGGTTACATAATTGGCACTGATCGTAGAACGGTATTGATGATTGACAGTAAACTGCTTGAAATATTTCTTGACACTCTCCAATTTTGTGAATCCGTCGTAGCTCACCTTCCAGTTGGGTTGTGAAGTTGTTTTAAATGGATTCAACGCTACTTCCTCTGGCGACTTTCCTGTGTATGCCGCAATGAATGCAGGAATGACAACATCTTGTGATGTACCACCATAGCCTTGATAAAATCCTGTAGGCTCAGGATTTGTCAATTGATAGCTTTCTTCATTCAAACGTGCAGAAATCACCTCGCGATAAGCCAACAGCTGTGTGAAAGGCTCTGACATATTTCCATTGGACTTGTCATCACGTGCAAAAGCAGTGGCCCATGTATTGATCGAAGCGCTGAAGTTTCCAGTTTCCAAAGGCGACTGGAATTGATACTCCATCGAATCTGGATTGAAACGGAAGAAACTCGATAAGTTGCGACCATCTTGCCTGTTCGCAGTCAATTCGATTTTCAAATACTTGATCGGCTCTATCGATGCTTTGGCGCTCCAGTTGGTGGTAGCGGTCTCTGTATACTGGTTATTCAAGTATGGTGAATTCACCAAGTACCCATTCTCCGACATAAGCACTGCAAAATTGCGGTCAGTCAAATTGCCTTGCCAATCTGTATTTTGTTGCCCAAATGCAAAGCCCAAACCTGGTGCACTAAACTGTCCATTTTGCCCCAACATACCCGCGCGTTGATTGTACCCTGGCAACATCATTCCCTCATTCTTGGCATACGTGAAGTTGGCGTTGCGAACCATCATCAAGAATCGCAATGAAACATCCACCCAATTGATTTTTTCCTTCTTTTCCTTTTTCTCCAAATCCTTACCAAAGCCATCCTTGTTGTCCGGGTTGTTGGCATCCTTGCCTTTGTCCTTCTTGTCGTCTTTCTTGCCTTGATTCACCTCTTTCAATCTTGGAACCTTGTTGTACAAAGTTTCAAAATTGGCCGTTGCATTCAAATTCAAATTTCTAGAATTCTGAATGCGATGACCCAAAGTATCTTGCGTAAATGGAGCGCGGTCCCAGCGGAAGCTCGAACTATACTTCACATCGGAACTCACGAAATCTATCAACGGGAATTTATCCAAAGGCAATTTATACGACGCATTGAATTGATGGTTGTACATCGTACTCTCACCCATCTTCATGATGTTTCCACTCACTGTATCCTTGTATGCCTCATACCAATCTTTGTCTTCTTTTTGAATGACACCACGAGGCTCAACGATCAAAGCAGTATTGGCGGCAACGAAATCCATTTTAATGCTCTTCGTCAAATCATACTTGATGTTGTAATTTCTGTTCCAACTCCAATTCTTTTGGGCTTGGGTTTGAATCAACATATCGCTATAAACACCTGTCAACTCAAGGGTATTGTTTCTGATTCGACTCGTTTCATAAGTACGATTCATGTCAGTATGGAATCCCACTTGTTTGATTCCTGGATAGAAATTGAATTCCTTCACCCATTTCAAATAAGGAGATGTTTTAACCAATGGGATCTTAGCGAATGGTTTGATTTCTTTGGGCTTGTTATTGAAAGCATAATCAAATCCACCCGTGTATTGTTTGTTCAATCGGAAGTCGATATTGATATCTCGGAAATAGATTTCGTTGTAGGCATAGCTCACGGAGAAATTGTCTATGCTGTAGAATTTGGGTTCGTCACCAGAACCACCTCCACCAGCAGCCGCCGGTGCTGGAGCTGCAGGTCGACCCGCGGCAGCCGCAGGATCGGCGCTTCCGCCTTCCTTCTTCGGAACAATCTTCACATTGGTGACATTCACACTGCGACGACGTGTCATCGTTTGTGATTTCTTCTTCAATGGTTTGGACAAATTGGGCAATTCCGCCAATTCCAAATCCGGTTGCAATGGACTGTAACGTGGAGTTGACACGTTCTCTGAGAAGCCCATGTACAAAGGCATTTGAACACCCCAATTCTCTGGGAAGAATTTACCCATCTGAACAGTAGTGCTGGCATCCACACCGGTCTTTGTTTCCTGCTGGCGCTGTT
>JACCDP010497018.1_pt1 | contig 26044 bp, 16 predicted proteins | sample 7445841 | NCBI WGS metagenome assembly JACCDP01 (sample SAMN15323441, study PRJNA562643) | freshwater metagenome | isolation source: river surface water | place: USA:Blue River Watershed | collected 2017-08-17 | reverse complement strand
GCATAGAACATACTATTCGTAGTATTGTAGACGACATCGCTAAAAATCAAGATATAAAAATAGAAGACTATAGCAAACATGATAATCATAAGACATTTTGCATAAGCAGGCACAACAAAGTATATCATACAAATATAAATCTAAGAGTTGAAAAGATTAGTTGTGATAAACAAATTATGTTTCAGTTCCACATCTACATGTAAATACAAGCTTGTGTCTATAATTCAATGTCTTCTTATCATACATATGTTTTACTATCTTGTGTAAATTGATAACATCATACTTGGAATTGTGTGCGTTTTCAAGAGGGGACAGAAAGTTGTGTTGATATAATTCGGCTAATGAAGGATTTTTAAAATTGCCATATTGATTTATAATGCGTACGATGGGTTTTGTGTGCTTCATAGTGCATAGCAACTTCTTTTTATTCATTTCTTCAATGATGTGGTGCAAGTTATATCTATGAAGTTCTGACTTTATAACATTTATATCAAATGCTATATTATGTGCCACTATATGTGATACTTTTGAAAGATTTGCAGCAAATATATTAGCGGCCTCTACGAAAGGTATTCCTGTATTATCTGATATTTCATCAGTTATGCCGTGAAATTGTTGATTTTCTATGCAAAAACCATCGCGTTTTATGACATAATCGTGCAGCTCTTTTTCTTCAAATTGAGTTCCACATAACATAAATGTAAATTGTACTATTCTGGCTGCATTATATTTTGAGAGGTCATGATAGATGGGATATTCGCCCCAACGGAGACCAGTACAATCTGGTAGTCCGTTTGTTTCAGTATCAATAATCAATGCCATAACTTATATAAGTTCAATGATATCGTCTAGCATATCATCGAGATATGGAACTGTCAGTTTTTTGTAGTCAATAAGCAATTCTTTATTTCCATAATGTTGCGGTTGTAGCCCATTCACTTTTACTGGATACGCCCAATGAGATGTTGTGCGTCTATTGAGGAAATAATCCATTCTTTTTTCTTCCATTTTTTCGTTTCTGCCTTCTTTTGGCAAATAGCTGACATATTGTACTATTCTTTCTTCTGGTTGTGTTCCATATTGATTTTGATGAAATGTTCTACTATCCCATATAACAAGCGAGCCTGCTTTTACATGTAAGACGCGTTTTTTGTCTTTTATGCATTGCAAATAATCTTCGTCAATCAGCTGCCAATTTTTACTATGCTTGAGGTCTTTTTGAGTGCAATATTCTTCATGCAACTTATGACTGCCTTCATATACAACTAGGGACCTTTCTACATTATCTGTTAGCGATATGAATGCTTGATAACATTTCAGTCCTTTTTGATTCGGAGCTTGATCTGTATGCGTCCATATGCTATCACGCTTCTTGACTTCTTGTGATATCCAACAGCAACCGTCGAAGGATACTACTAAATCATCTGTATTCCAGATTTTTTTGAATTGTTCGAGTACTTTAGGACGGGTGCGAATATACCATGCGTGTCGTTGGTGTCCTGCTTCAAGATGTTTGAAAATTCCGTGCGGACTAATCTTGTTATGTTTCTCTTTTATCTGCGAGTCAGAGTCAAGCCATTCGTAGAAATAGGATTTCGCTGTTTGCAACTCTTCTTCAGTCAAAACGTCTTCTATGACACAGTAGCCTTTTTCTTCTAACTCCATTTTGAAGTTGCGGAATAAATACTTTGCATACAAAAATCAATTTTTTACATTTTTAGGGCTTTTCTTGATATATTGTTTCTTAGTAGGTTTGGTTGGTTTGACTTGCTTGGCTTGCTTAGGCTGTTGTTTGCCTTCTTTTTGACCCCTTGTTTTTTTATCATCACCTCCTCTAACAGTTTTTGGCCTTATTTTTTTTGCATATGGTGCGTCAGAAGCCCTAGCTCTCTTTTTCCCTTCTGGAATAGAAGGTAGTATTGTAATTGGTAATACATTTGGTCGTTTTTTAGGATATACAATCACAGGTTTGTTGCTAGTCGACTGCTGTTTTTTAATAACAGATCTAGAACTATGCATTTTACTCAAGAATATTGATGATGTTGATTTGAAATTATATGACATCCTTCTATGCAAATTATACAATTTCATTGATGAATATAATGTTTGCAAAGGCGTATTGTCATTGATATTTGCTATCAAATTATCATTTAATCTATCATTATAGAATAATTTATTTTTGTTTTCAATACTAATATCACTATCACATAAATATTGAAATAATTGCAAATAATTCTTATGATAATTACCTTGTGGCACATAGCGTTCGTAAGCTTCATCAATGTTGTAAATGTCTTCATAAAATATGTTAGTTTTCAAATCAATAAAATCCTTTAAATATTTTAGCAACGTCTCCAAATTATGAGGTATATTTACTAAGCTATTTACAATTGGTAATGCAGTTCTAATCTTAATCATATTATCAATATTTAGTTGCTTTTTGAATCTTATTTTTTCATCAATTATTTGGATAAACTCTTGTATGGGTTGTGTGGGTGTTGATTTTTTATCTCTTAAAAAATGAATCATATTATTTATTTCGTTATCTGCGAAATTTAGTTCAATTTCCATACATACACCTTTTGGTATTTGATATTGATGTCTTCCTGCACGGCTTTTAATATAATGGTGCATTATACAAGTTGCTCGTTGTATGTCTTTTTTATATTTTCCCGATGATATTCTTGCCATGGCTCTTGGATTATTGACATCAGTTATTTCATCATCGTAATATGTGTAAAGAAAATCTTTTACTAAAAACTCAAGGCTCGCATAAGGCACGCTATCACCTTTTAGATTTTCAGCAATATAATCATCACCTTTATTGTCTTGTAATACTACATCTAATATAGATATATCGTGATTATATGTTTTGGAAATATTTTTTTCAGTATCAATTACTATAATTCTTATTCTAAAATCAATAGAATACAAATCTACAGGTCTTATACTATTGTTTCTAATTTCACGCGTTCGCAACTGATGGGAACCAATTTTTGGAATTTGTAATATATGAGCTATATATTTATATGTGTCATATGTATATTTCAAATTATTTGAATCAAATATTTTTAAAAGATTTCTTTCAATGTAAAATTTCAATTTAACAATATGTCTTGTTATGATTTCTATTACTTTTTGTTTGATTATCTTCTTTTCTGCTGGTGTCTTATCTTGGTAAAGATTTGCTATATATAACTTAGTATCAATATCTTTACTGAAAGATATATCATTACTATATCTTCTCATAGCATCTCCTCCTGCAATGAATAATTTTACATGATGTTTTGCATCCAATTCTTCATTGATTTTTTTTATAAAAGCATTTATAGCAGGCCTAAACATAGATATTACCCATTTATTCACGAAGTCTATATATCCTTCGTAAAATGGTGCAGAATAAGAATTCATTGAAGTTTCTATATTCTCTACAAAAAACGAATTATGTGCTTTGGTTTTTTCAGGATATATAGATTTATATTTAGCCAAAAGTGTTTTGTAGAATTCTCCTTTCAAAAGGTTTTGTTGTTGATATTTATAATTCAAGAATACTTCTCTAAAGTCTTTATCAGTATCAAAACCATACTGTGTATCTTTATTAGTTGGGTATAGATATGAAAATGCTATAACACCCGCTTCAGTTAATTTATTTAGATGTGCCTTCTTATCTTGTCGTGTTCCTGTAAGTGGTGGTGTACTCAAGAATATAAAATGTTTTTTTAAGTTTTGCAAAAAGTTCTTATATAGATCTTCAAAATAGAATTCAAAATGAAATTCTACAATAGTTAAATTATCTATGTATTGAATATCCATTCCTCCTTTCTGATCTTTATTTTTTGGCTTTCTGCCTCCTGTTTGTTTTTCATAAATAAGTTTTATACTATAAAATGGTGGTCGAAATAGTACATTTATATTCTTTTCATATATGAACGTGTTGTTTTCTACATTAAAATGTGTGGTTTCTATCCTTGTTTGTATATTCTTTTGTCTCAACTCTGTTTGTAATGGTATTATAATATCCCTGTATATGCTTTCTAATTTTGGGTGAATAACATCTCTTCTCTTATCTTGGTAAGCATAATGAATATCAAGATGTCCTATTCTAAAGTTTTGTAAATGAAAGTTTCTTGAAAATCCACCATTCATCCAATATGTATAGTTTTGTTGTTGGGGGTTGCGATGCTCTTTTTCATAAATTTTATCAATGATAAAATCATTTATTGACTGTGTTCCATTAGAAATGGTTTTTTGCATTTCAAGAAAATCTGCATATTTATTCACATTGTTATGCGCGTTGGTTTTGATTTCGTCAACTCTTGCATTTAGATTTTTTAATTTATTTATATTATTCTTAATATCAGCATATGTTATACTTTCAATAATTGTATCCAATGCTGTCCTTCTTGACGATGGTGAAGCCTGCATATATCTAATTACTTGAGATATTATAAAAATTGATTGTTTGATTTTTAGTTTTTGATTAAAAAAGTATCAACATATGGACTGTATTAGAGACTGGAAGCTGTGTAGTTGTGATGTTTGCTTTTCAAGAACATTTGCATCATATCCTAAAAGTAAATTCTTAGTTGACAAATCTTTGGATGCTAGGATGATTTTACGTACATCTAGATTGAAATATCTCTTTGAATGTCATAAATGCCACCATCAATTTGAAAGCTCAATACATAATGTTGCTGGATTGTCTAAATGGTGTCCTTATTGTTGCTTGTCATCATCTAAAGTATGTGATAATGATGCTTGTAGTGACTGTTACAATAAAAGTTTTGCATCACATCCTAAGAGTAAATGTTTAGTTGATAAAACATTAGACCCTCGAAAATTGATAGGAGGTAACTGTAAAAAATATGAGTTCTTATGTGACATATGCAATCATACATTTTGTATGACATTGCAACATGTAAAGAAAGGAGTGTGGTGTCCTTATTGTTCTTGTCCTCCTAAAATGCTTTGCAATGATGATGAATGTCAAAAGTGTTATGAGAGAAGTTTTGCAGCACATCCTAAAAGTGCATACTTAGCAGATAAGTCAATCAATCCAAGGATGATTTCAATTCAAAATGATAAGGCTTATTTGTTTGATTGTGATAAATGTAGCCATCAATTTACAAAGCCTATATACAATATAACATCAAAAAATAACCCTTCTTGGTGTCCTTATTGTGTAAATCAAAAACTATGTGATTGTAATGTTTGTTTCAATAAAAGCTTTGCATTGCATCCTAAAAGTGCCTTTGTAGTGGATAAAACCATTGATTTGGGTAAAATAACTTTGGGTGCTAATAAAAAATTGGTGTTTGAATGTGATATCTGTTTATCAAAGTTTGAAAGCGCTGTATATCATGTAACAAGTAAAAATGAACCAAGATGGTGTCCGTTTTGCACTAATAAGTCAGAAAAAATATTACATGAATATCTCTTAACATTATATCCTGATATTGTGTACCAATATAGAGTAGAATGGTGTAAAAATAAAAATCATTTACCATTTGATATTTGTATTCCTAGTTTAAATATTATTATAGAGCTAGATGGCATACAGCATTTCAAGAAAGTAAGTAATTGGGGAGAACCAGAAAAAAGAAGACAAATAGATATTTACAAGATGACATGTGCTGTTGCAAATGGTTTCTCTGTTATCAGATTATTTCAGGAGGACCTATTCTATAATAGAATAGATTGGAAAAATGAATTACAAAAATATATCAAGAAATATGATAGTCCTGTTATTGTATTCATTGATAAGACAGGAATATATAAAGATCATGTAGATGATAATATAAGGCATTACGTTATAAATGAGGAACAATAGTCTTATAAAAATATTCTACTAAAGTTTCCCATCTGTAGTTTTTCAAAATGTTTTCTCGCCCTCTTTTACCATGTTTTTCTGCAAGTTCAGGATTACTAAAATATTTCCAGAAGGCTTCAGCATATTCACTTGGATTGGTAAGCTCTGCTTTACCTCCAATACCAGCAGATTTATTATCAAGGTACGTACTTATGATAGGTTGAATGGGTGTAGAGTTCTGTTCTGTTAAATATTCTCGTACTCCACCTACTAGTGCAGCTACTTGCGGCTTACCAAGTGCTAGGCATTCAAAAACCGTTAATTCGAATCCGCAGCCGTTTGCGTTATTAACTCCCACATCACAACTATTGTACAAAATGTTAATGTCTCTGTCGGAAAGTTGCTGTGGCATATTTACAGGCACTATGGTTTCTTTTACATACTCCAAGGGAACATCTCTGAACTTAACCTCATTTTCAACAATATCCATCAAGTCCCAAAAGCCATTCATTTGTGTTCCTACTATCAACTTGACAGGTCTCTTTGTATGCTTATTGGTCTTAAAATCGCCTTTTTGATTTTTCACATTGACCTGATAATGTCTTTCAACAAACTCTACCCAAGCCATCATAGTATGGTCCCAGCATTTTCTAGGCTGATTTCTATTCAAATTAAGAACCATAAAAGCATTCTCATCATACCCAAAATACATTCTAGCAATGTTTGTAGGAATAGGATAATAAAGCCTACAATCAAAACCGTGCGGGAAGCTATACATTGGCATGCTTTCTCTGATACCCAGCTTCCTTGCAATATCCTGCCAGTAGGGTGTGAAAGCAATGATAGCATCAAAATATTGGTTAAGTAGCTCAATATAATTTTTCTTCTGATAAGGATAAACCTGATCCATATATGAAACTAACCTGAAGTTCCTTCTTTCAGAACCACACTCATTAATAATAGTCTGGGTCAATGCAGATGTTATAATATTATCATTGAAGATGATGATGACATCTTGAGGGTTCTTCTTGATAAACTCGCCAATTTCGAGTTCTCCGAAACCATTTCTGCGAGGGTTTTCATGAGCCATTGCATCATGAATTTTCACCCGCGAAGGAATGTCATTGCGAATGCTTGCACCACTTGTATTTGCAAAGTTCTGAAATCCGTAAATAGTCAGGTCAATGTCTTCGTATTGACCCAAATACTTTGAAATATAATAGACCACTTTTGAATAACCATTACTGGTTCCAATAGGATATGTTCCACAAAGCATGATTCTTTTATTGCCATTAGGAGATGGTTTCCACCAGCTGTTATGCAATGACAAGGCATTTATCTTTGCATTAATACCACTGACTTTGCTATCTTTCAAGGTTTCCTCGCCCACAATAATAGTAGAGCTGGTTAATGGTAATTTTGATAAATTAATTGTCATATTATAAAAATAAATATTGATTAAATCTTATATGCTTGATGTTGAAGAACCAGTGTCAGCGCCAATACCCCCTACGCTGCTTATGCTGCTTATGCTGCTTGCGTTGCTTATGCTGCTTGCGTTGCTTGTATCGACTGGTTTCTGTAAGTAAGGTTCTAAAATGCTGATTGCTCTCTTCATACCAATTTGTATGGCAAGTTCTGTTATCTGGTCGCATAATAAAATAAAGATGATACCAATGAATATAAATAACCCAATGTTAATCAAATTATTATAGAATGTATTGGGTTTTTCTGGCTTCTGGGCTTTTTCAGGTTCTGCTTTTTGCTGTTCTGCTTTTTGCTGTTCTGCTTTTTGCTGTTCTGCTTTTTGCTGTTCTGCTTTTTGCTGGTCTGCTTTTTGCTGTTCTGCTTTTTGCTGATTGATTTTTTTTTCAATAGACTGCAAGACACTCAGAGCTTGCAACGCCTGTTTTTTATCATCTTCTGATAAATTATACTCTTCAGTACGTAGGAGATCATCTCCTGATTTGGAGGAGTTTGTATGCATATTTCTATATTCTCCTGTGTTATCATTGGCATATCCTGTCTTGTTCGAAGATTTGTAATTTATTGCATCTGTCATATTGTTGATATCAAAGTATTGTTCGAGGTCTTCATCATAGTAGGGTTGGATACTCTTGCCTTCACTGCCTTGATAAGGCACGCTATTAACTGTTGCATCATTAGTATAAGTTGTCATGGCTTTGTCAAATTCTTTCTTGCATTCGCCTGACAGAGGATAATCATAATTGGTAGCCTGTAGAGGAGAGCAACTATTTCCCTGTGTATTCATTTGATGACTTTTGTATCCGTGGACTTCTGTGCTATTCATACTTAATTTGCTAGTCTCTACATAAGACGGGTTTGCTTCGGGTTTACGTACAATATATTGCTGTGCTCCTTGATGACTTGGATTAGTGAACCTAGATATACTACTACCACCATTTTCGGGCCCGCTAGCGCCGCTAGAACTGCCTGGGCTGCCACTGCCACGAACGCCAGAATATTGATTTCTACATACTTTTGTATCAACACCATATTCCTTCTTATAATAACAATCATCTTGAGGTGAATAGTCATTCATAAAAGGTTCATTAATACCAGCATTTTGTTCTGTTTCAGTATATACCATGGTTTTCTTTGGTTTTTTCCGCACTGTATTAAAACTGTCAATATTATATGCCTCCTGTAGTGTAGAATAACTTGTCATAACAATGGTCCTGTAGTATCTCTATTATACAAATTATATAATAATTATATAATAATAGGTTAAAGAAGAATATGCAATTTCTAGAAATTATAGACCATATATTCAGAGGAATAGTGTCTGGTTTTTTCATAGCTTATCTAATTATTCTTGGTCTCAGACCAGCTGTTATGTACCCTGATAACATCCTTGATATTATGGATAATCCCTGGGTATTCTTGGTTCTCTTTGTACTAAATTATTATATTTTCCTTTGGGATAATACAGTTGGTATTTTGATGTTTTTGACACTTATAGCTCTACTATTTGATATTGTTCTCTTTACAGAAGGAGGATTTTTCAATGACAATATGGAAGTTTTCAGTAATCTAGAAGAAATCAGTCAAGTCCAATTTGTCGCAGAAAAACAACAAAAAAAACCTGATTACAAAGATATCAATGATATGATTTTAAAGAAGTTGGAGGAAATGAAACAACTCAAAAATCAACAACCAGAAGGTGTATCACCATTCCTATAAAAATCTTCTGATAAAATTAGAGTAAAATGGAAACGTTAATCCCTAGCATTGGAGGCATAACGCCCGCCTTGCCTACTATAGAACCAATATCTATACTCTTTCTGATTCTAGTGCAAATTGGTGGCAGGTATCTGAAAATAGAGTTAACAAAGGCACAGCAAAGGATTATTAATGATCCTCTAGTACAGGCTACTATTTTGTTTGCAATCATATTAATGGCTACTAAAAATGTCTTCTTGACATGTATTATTGTCATAGTTTTTTATATATTTGTATACATACTTTTCAATGAAAATAGTAAGTATAACATTCTATCCAAAAAATGGCTCAAAAACGAGAATTTGATTTCTAATGCCAATTACATGTCTCTTAAAGATATATATTATAAGAATATACAGCAAATACTACATAGTATATAAACATATATTTTGATTATGTATATACATATATGAAGTTCATTCAAAAGCATTTTATTGTTAACAAGAACATCAAGGATGTCTTTGATATTATCTACAATAGTGATGAAAACATATTTTCAAAGGTATATGCTATTGATTTCTGGGAAAAGTCAGATTGGATTGTAAAGAGAAATATCAAGCAAAAGTCAGAGAATATCACAATATATTTAGATTCCTTGCCTGATAAATTGGCCGAGTTCACTACAGACAAAACTAAGCAACTCGCATTAAAACTAAAGAGTAAGGTAAGAAGGGATTTATTGAATACTAAGAAAATCAAGACGAGAATAACCATAACGAATATCAACCCTATTATAAAGGCTATAATAACAGGGTTGCACCTCATCAAAATCAAAATGGTCCTTGATTTGCAGACTGTAGATAAAATCAAAACAGATGTGAATATACAAATATTTGTCAGTCTTTTCATACCAGAAAAAGGAACTATAGAAAACTTTGTAGAAGAATTATCAGAATCCATGGTAGTCAATTTACAAGAAAGGCTTATGGCATAGAAAAGCATATAAGAATTAGATGATAAATTAAGGTATGCTGCTATAGCTCAGTTGGTTAGAGCGAACGGCTGTTAACCGTTAGGTCGCAGGTTCAAGTCCTGCTAGTAGCGTAATTTCATTTTTACATAATATTTTCATAAAATATTTTCGTCCCCAATGAGTGCAAAAAAATGATTGTTTTCATTTAAAAGTGCTTAAACAAAGGACAAGTAATTTTAACTACTATTATATTAAGAGATATGTCAATTTATCCAGAGCTGTCATACAACGAACAAAAGGTTGACATTCAGGAAGTCAAGGGTATTCAATTTAGTGTCTTGGGACCTGATGAAATTATCAAGAGATCCGTTGTGGAAGTCAACAAAACTGACACGTATGCAGGCAGTGATCCAATCATTGGAGGTCTCTTTGACTCTCGTATGGGTGTTTTAGAACATAATAGGGTATGCAGTACATGTGAACAGAAGAATATTTTCTGTCCCGGTCATTTCGGACACATTGTATTGGCTAAACCAGTATTCCACGCCATGTTCTTTGATATTGTCAAGAAGATTTTGAATTGCATATGCTACAAGTGTTCCAAGATACTTATCAGCCCAGAGACAACTCAAAAGGACCTCAAGAATGACATGCAGAAGATTATGATGATTAAAAATAATCAAAAACGCTGGGAGGCATATTTCAAACTATGTAATACTACTACAAAGATTAAGAGCTGTGGTGATGATGGAACTTGTGGATGTGGTGCATTGCAACCTACGAAGTATAATAAAGAAAATGCTATGAAAATTATTGCTGAATGGAAGGACAAGAAAACTTCCAATCCTGCCAACTCTGATGCTAATAATAAGGTTACACAAGAGTTTACTGCTGAGGATATTCTCAAGATTTTCAAGCGTATTTCTGAGAAGGAGATGGAGATTATGGGCTTTAATCCTCAATGGAACCGTCCAGAATGGATGATTTGTACTGTATTGCCTGTTCCACCCCCTGCAGTGAGACCAAGTATCATAGAAGAGAACGGTCAACGACGTGAGGATGATCTGACACATAAGCTCAGTGATATCATCAAGACGAACAACAGCATTCTTGACAAGATAAATAAAGGCGCGTCTGAAGAGACCATCAAGTATATAACAATGCTCCTACAGTACCATGTCTTCACTTTCATTGATAATCAGATACCTGGATTGGCTCCTTCACAGCAGAGAAATGGACGTAAGCTTAAATCTGTCTCTGATCGTATGAAGAAGAAGGAGGGTCGCATTAGAGGCAATCTCAATGGCAAGCGTGTAGATCAGTCAGCGCGCTCTGTCATTACCCCAGACCCATATATCAGTATTGATGAGCTTGGTGTCCCAATCAAGGTTGCTATTAACATAACATTCCCTGAAGTAGTTAATAAGTATAATATTGAGAATATGAGGACATTTGTGAAGAATGGTTCAGAGACCTGGCCTGGAGCCAAATATGTTAAGAAGCTGAAGGAGACTATAACTATAAATCTCAAGTATGCTGACTTAGATAAGGTTGCTAATGAGCTCAAATATGGAGATATAGTACATAGGCACCTTAGCAATGGAGACTTTGTGCTATTCAACAGACAACCATCACTTCACAAGATGTCTATGATGTGTCATAAGGTAGTCATTATGCCTTATCAGACATTCAGGCTGAATGTATTGGATACGCCACCATATAATGCTGATTTTGACGGAGATGAGATGAATTTGCATTGTCCGCAGAATATCCAGACCATGAATGAGTTGATGGATATTGCAGCCGTTCCATATATGATTATAGCTCCTCGTGATGGCAAGCCTATTATTGAGGTAGTGCAGGACACTCTATTAGGTGCTTTCAGACTTACTAAGGATGCAACGCGCATTCAAGATAAGACTATGGCAAACTTGCAGATGGTGAACAGCTATTTCTCTGGAACCCTCCCTGAACCCAATAAGCACTATATGTATACTGGTAAGGAGGCGTATTCGCAAATCTTGCCACCTGGTCTCTTCATCAACAGGAAGAACAAGAAGGACGAGAAGTTCATTGTAGATAACAGCCAGCTGGTATCAGGAACACTTGATAAGACAGTCTTTCATGGTATAACAACTGGTATGTTGCCTGTTATCTATCATGACTATGGTCCTTTCGAAGTAAGAAAGTTCTTGGATAATACACAGAGGTTGATTTGCAGATGGCTCTTGACTTCTGGCTTCAGTGTAGGCATCAGTGATTTGGTTACTGATAGCAACACTGACGAGCAGCTGAAGAACAAAATTAAGGAGATGAAGCTCAAGGCTTATAACAAGCTTGACGAAATCCGTCGTGGAATGATAGATAACAATAGTATCTTCAATAACGAGGAATACATTGAGCGAGAAATTATTGGTATCTTGAATGAAACCACTAGTGAGGTTGGTAAGATTGGCTTGTCTCAGATTGATGAGAAGACTAACCGTATGATTAATATGGTGAAGTCTGGTTCTAAGGGTAAGGAGACCAATGTTGCACAGATGATTGCATGTGTAGGACAGCAGAATGTGGATGGTAAGCGTATTACTTATGGCTTTACAGATAGAACTTTGCCTCATTTCACCAAGTATGATGATGGTCCGGAGGCTAGGGGATTTGTAGAGAACAGCTTCATCAGTGGTCTTTCACCACAAGAAGTATTCTTCCATGCTATGGGTGGACGCGAAGGTCTCATTGATACTGCAGTCAAATCTGTCACAGGTGATACTCCTATCATAGTCATTGAAGATGGCGATGCTAAATCTGTTAATATTGGCGACTGGATTGATGCCAAGATTGATGATCCTGCTAATAAGCATATGGTAGAACAGTTTGGACCAGAAGATGCCAATATGGAGATGCTTGGAGTTCCTGATGGTATTTACATTCCAACTTGTGATGATGTTGGTAATGTTATGTGGGGTAAACTTACTAATGTCTCGCGACATGACCCAGGGGAGACATTGTTTGAAGTTAAGACACAAGGTGGTAGAAACACCATTGTAACTGCTTCCAAGTCTCTTATTCTTTGGAAAAATGGCAGATTTCAAAAGACATTTACTCCACACGCACAAATAGGGGACTGTTTACCTGTTTCAATGAATATGCCACAACCTCCTGTAATACATAGTTATGTTGATATGTCAAAATATTTCCCTAAGAATGAATATATCCACGGAACAGAGTTTCATTTGGCAACAAGATTAATGAAAGAAGCTCAAGGTGATAAGTTTCATATTCCAAGAGGATGGTGGGAAAAAAATAATGGTATTACATTTATTACACCATATCCTGAAAAGGCTAAATTACAAAGAGCTATCAGCGGTAGATCTAATACAGAAAATATTAGAGAAGGATATATATATCCTTACGGTGCTACAAGATGCCATTCTCATCTTCCAGATAAATTTGAGCTTAACAAAGAGAATGGTATCTTTATTGGGTTGTTCTTGGCTGATGGAAATGCACGCGATGTTTCAGGGAGTGTGGCAATAACAAAAGAGGATGAAGATGTGAGAAACTTTGCAAGAAATTGGTTTGATAAGTTTGGTATAACACACAGAGATGTTGTAAAAATTGTTGAACCCAATGATAAAGGTATTATTGCAGGTAAAACAACTACTTTAGTAGGTAATTCATCATTATTTGCAAGATTCTTGGATCAGTTTGTAGGGACGAATTGTTATAATAAACATGTTCCAGATATTGCATACACAGCACCAGATGAATTTGTAGAAGGTATAATAACAGGTTATTTCTCTGGTGATGGTACTATAGATTCACAGAGGGGAAACATCCGTGCTTCATCTGCATCATACAAACTTATTGAAGGTATTTCTCATTTATGTTCTAGATTAGGAATATTTGGAAGAATCACCAAATGTAAGCCCAAAACCACTAATATTAAGAATTGTACTCCTGCTGAAGTAAATACAATAACTATCAGAGTTAAGTGGGCCAAAATATTTGCTGAGAAAATAACCCTGATAGAAAAAAACAAAAATGCTAGACTTAAGTCATTCAAAAGTGATCTAAAGTCACAATTTAAGTTTGATACACAAAAAGATGTTGTTCTGGATCCTATAACAGAAATCAGAGTAATTCCAAAAGAAGACTTTGAGAAGAAATATAAGAAGGTATATGATGTTTCAGTGCCAGAGACAGGTCACTTTGGCACAGCAAATGGGTGTGTATATCACAATACATCGGAGACCGGATATATCCAAAGAAGGCTCGTAAAAGCGATGGAAGATGCTAAGATATATTATGACAACACTGTAAGAACTGCTGTTGGCTCTATTATCCAATATATTTATGGTGAAGATGGTATGGATGGTTGTAAGATAGAAACTCAAATGATACCCACTATTGATAAGGAGGTGTTAGAAATAGATCATGAGTACCATCTGAAACCCTCTGACAACATTCAGCTGCATATGACAGAGGATGCTGCTAAGTCCATTGATGCATCCACATACAAGAGATCTACAGAGTTATTCGATAGCATTCTAGATGATAAATATTTCCTAATCAAAAATGTATTCAATGGTGAGAAGAATAAGATCATCAGCTATCCTATCCCATTTGACAGAATTATTAACACTGCTTCCAAGAGAATGGAGAGTATTGGAGTAAAGGCTATCAAGACTGATTTAACACCCAATTACATATTTGATAAGATGCAGAAGATTCAGAAAGACTTGTATATCAAGGATACAGAACAGGGAATGAGGTTCTTTCACATACTCTTGAGATTACATCTTTGCCCTAAGAAGCTTATTATACAATATCATTTCACGAAAGAAATATTTGACTGGATTGTAGATCAGATATATGAATATTTCAATCAGGCCATAGCTCAGCCGGGCGAAATGGTAGGTATAGTTGCAGCACAGACTATTGGTGAGATGGGGACGCAGATGACACTTGATTCATTCCACGTGTCAGGTACTGCAGCAGCTGTTAAGGCTACTTCAGGAGTTCCTAGGTTGAAAGAAATCTTATCTGCTACAAAGAAGACCAAGACACCTACTCTAATGATATATATGAAGTCTGATGTAGCAAGTATTGTAAATCCTACAACAGATGCTGATGACGAAGTCATAGATCCTCGCATCGAGATGACAAAGAGCCATGCAATGAATATCAAGAATTCTATTGAAATAACTAAATTGGCTGATATTCTAGACTATAGTGAAATCTACTGGGATAATGGAGATAAATACGACACGCATGTAGAGAGTGATAAGGGTATTCTAGAAATATACAAGGAGTTTGAGGAATTGGAGATAGGTGGGTGCAAGAATAGGAGCAACTCTCCTTGGGTACTGCGTTTGAAATTCAACAAAGAGAAGATGAACCTCTTTGGTCTGAAAATGATAGATATATATACTAAATTGAATAATGCATATGACAATTATATTGATTGTGTATACAGTGATGATAATGCAGAGGAATGTATCTTTCGTATTAAGTTGAAAGATGCTGCACTCAAAGACATTGACAACAAGGATGAAATTGCTGCTATCAAGGCTATGGAACACAATATTGTATACCAAGTGCTGTTGAAGGGATACAAGGGTATCAAGAAGGTATCACTGAATAAAAAGAAATATAGCAAATATAATTATGATACAAACAAGTTTGACAATGTCATAGAATGGGTGCTTGATACTGATGGAACTAATCTGGTAGATATTCTAGCCAATCCTAATATTGATGCAACACGAACTATTTCCAATGATATTCGCGAGATTTATGAAACACTCGGTATTGAGGCAGCCCGCAATTCTCTTTACAGGGAATTGGTAAATGTCACCAGCGAAGGCTCTATGAATTATCGTCATATGTCATTGTTAATTGATACCATGACATACAAGGGTCAGTTGATGTCAATTGACAGGCATGGTATTAATCGCGGAGATATTGGACCTTTGGCAAAATCTTCGTTCGAAGAGACAACAGACATGCTTATTAATGCAAGTATCTTTGCAGAGTATGACAAGGTAAATGGTGTTTCCGCAAATGTTATGTTGGGCCAGCAGCCTCCTTGTGGAACAGGAGACAGTAGGATATTATTAGATGAGGAGCACATGCTAGAATTGATGAAAGACATGGCTATGAAAGAAGATACAAATAATGATCTTCAAACTATTGAAGAATAAGAAGATTTGGAAACTTGCTTGGAAGAAGACTTAACATTCAACTTCAAGCTCAACCAAGAGCCTAGCAAATGTTTCAATATGCCAGAACAAAAATTAAAGATTATGTAAATTAGCTCTTATTTCTGAATATCCTTCAATAGATCATCAACAAGAAGTATAATATCACTAGGAGCCTCTTTGAGTTGCATATATATATTCTTATTTTTTTCTACTACTGCATAATAACTAATGCACGATTTGTCAATTTCTTTACTCAAAATAATCAAAGGCCTATCATACATATTAATCTTTGCAGGTAGTAATGAAGACGAAAGTTTCAAATCTTCTATGTCTCCTCTCTTCACATCATCAGCTTCATTGAATGTTCCATATTTCGCTCTATGTAGTAGCAAGAATGATACATTCAATAATTGAGAGATTGTCATAAGATATATGTCATTTGGATATAAATTGTCATCTTCTATAAGAGCATTGATAATTTTGCTTCTCTCATTCCTTGAGCTAGGTAAATAATATGTATTCATAAATATTTGTAAAGTTTTGAACTTTTTATTTGTCTTATGCAATGCATTCATATGTCTTAAATATTCGCTGTAGAATGAAGGATCATGAAATACATTAAAAATATTTGCTACAATGCTATTACCTGGTGTTTCGTCCGAAATTATATCTAGATACTTGGCTGCTGTCATTATCTTGACTTCGCGGATATTCATATCAAAATCCAAAGTTTTGCATAACCAAGCAAACAAATCTGGTATAGTATTTTTAGTATATTTCCTTCTTAAAAGTACCATATGATACCAAATCATCTTCTTATGTTTGACCCATTTAGATTTGAGTTTTTCTGGTGTTCCATCATATATCATAGGTAATTTATCATCCAGTAACTTTTGTTGATCTTTTACTGCCAAGAAATGTGTCTTTTTCACTTGTGGTGGAACATTTGGCAAAGATTTGTGATATGTTAGAAGAAGTTCTGGTATACTTTCTGCTACATTATATTGTGAAAAGATGAACTCTTTATCAGTCTCTTTAATATGATTAGAGAAATACTGATATTTGACATATAGTAGCATGTCGTCTAACCATTTCCTGATACCTTCTGCAGAATGTAGAGGGATTTCTTCTAAAATAATCTGTATTTTTTTCTTTTCGGGAATATCTTTGAAATGTTTAAGTAATGTGGAAATGACATGAGTTCTGTTCTGTTTTAATAGCTCATGTATCCGAGTATTATCATATATTCTTACCAATTTGTTTGCCACCATGGTTTGCAACTGAAACCATTTTTTAGAGTTATACACTGATTCATCTATATATCTATGATATGGTGTTATTTTATCAGCATGTATAATAAATGTCGATGTTGGATTATATGGTTGAATAGTCAATTTTGTGAAAACCTCTGTCTCTATTTCAACCTTTATAATACCTGCATCAGCATCAAAATTAAACTCTTTTACTTTGTCATAAAATACTTTCCAATCATCCTTCAATAAATTAATATCATATGTCTTGCCTACTATATCGTCGTAGAAAACAATGTGTTTGATACCTATTGTATTAATCAACGTTGGTAGCAGAGATATTGGAATTACTGGTGTTTTCAAAATAATATTGGAATGTAGCATGAATTTATTGATTGTTAAATCACTATTTATTATCACCTTTTCAATGTCAAATGTATAGCGTACCTTGTATATTTGAGTTTGGGCGTATTGCTGTAATAGCCTAAGATTTTGAATTACTTTATTTTCAGTTGTCAAATGTGTTTGTGATAATTTATTGCATTCTGATATGACTTGTTTGATGTTTGGATAATTATTTAAATTAATTAGTTTGTCTCCTTCTTCATTGCGAAGTTTAAGCTCCAGTGGTTCATAATAATTCTTGTCTTTTAATATCATAATAGTCTTGGGATTTGTTTGCAACCCTGCCAATATATCTGTGAATGATGTGTAGAGAGGGCAAATCATTTTAATGTCATTATCAGTCTTCTCCCAAATTACGAGTAATACATCATAAAGAATACTAGTCAGAGAATATAGATAATGCACTCCTTTGTCAGATGGATAATCATTAGAAGATAAGTAATCTATGAATTTTATATATGCATTGAATACATTAAGCATCCTTGATAAACTATGAGATGGTGTGCTACAATTGAATTCTTTCATATCAAATAATGTATTATCTTTGAAAGCGTCCATTAATCGTTTACAGAGTTTTCTGTGCTTCTCTGGAATGATGGGATTAATATCAAGGAAATCCTTGCATACATTGCCATTTTCCAATGACAGGAATCTGACAATATCTAGTTTTTTCCTTATATCTTTCATAAGGGCTCCTTTATCTTCAAAACCTAATGAATATGCCAGAGCATAAAGAATACTATCTTTGGTACTATGCTTTTTCATAGTTTTATGTAGTATGCCTCTTCGTATCAAACATTTTTGAGTCTTATTTAGAGTTTTGGTACACAATGCAAAACTTACATTAGGGAACAGAAGTTTAAAAAGACTTTCAGGAACTAATCCATATCTGCCAACCGGTATAGGAGCTGTTTTATTCATAATATAGTTTTCTTCCTTATCATTATCTGGGATGATGACATGCTCCTTAGATTTGGAACTCTTTCGGCTATTATCAGACGTCTTATCTATCACTACATTTAAAGGCTTCACGGGGTTGACTGCATTAACGGGCTTCACGGGCTTCACAGGCTTCACGGGCTTCACGGGCTTTGCTGGCTTAGCTGCCTTAGCGGGCTTCACGGGCTTCGCGGGCTTAGCTTGTTTCTTAAAACAACAGGGAACGGATACACCATTTTCATCAGCCTTAGTTAATTTTACAAATCGAGGTTTTGTTTTGTCTTTGTTCCAAAAAAGTTTCATAGGTTCTTCATTTTCTAAAGGACATGATGGATTATCTTCTGAATAGTCTAATGGTATCTTGCTTACAGGACACCATAAACGCGGGCAGGTATAGTAATTTTGTACTGTAGGTTTGCTGCCATATTCTATGATATTGTCAAAGTATTTTAATAAATCTTTCTTTTCTAAAACATCCTTTTCTTCTTTACTTAATACAAGAGGTTGAAATGCTGCCTGACATTTATTTCGCGCATAGTTCTCTGTAAATAAATCCTTATCTGCTTGTTTAAGCATATTCATAAAATATCCGTGCTTCTCCTTACCCAATGCTCCTCCTTGAAAAAAATCATCATCTGTACCTAAATCAAGATTGAGATTGCCAATATTTTCGTCTTCTGACCTGCTACTAGATGATTTATGCGAGCTATGCGAGCTATGCGAACTATTTTTATCATCATAAATCACAGGAAGTACAATTGGTTGTACTGCTTCTTTCTTAACAATCTTTCTAGTAGTTTCAATAATTCTTGATAACCAAAATATGAGGTCTCTAAGTTCTGTTTTTGAAGGACAATTAGATATATCAATTAAATAACCTTGTTTATATTGTTCTATGATAACCATGGTTCCAGTGTTCTCTATTTTTATTTTTTGTTCCAATTCATTGAATCTTATGGCGTTCAAGGCTGTTATTTCGTTTTTGACAAGATTATCAGCCTCAGCATCTGTTATACCAAGATTTATGAGTTCTTGTATTAATTCTTTTTCATTTACACCCATATCCAGACGAGATTTAATGTATTCATTTAGATTTATTGGATCTTTGTTGTAGTTGTTTGATCTTTTATAAACACATACTATCTTGTTCTTATTTTTTTCGTTCTGCAATTTTAGTACATGAAATATATCTATATATTCTCCAATCTTCTTTGACAATACAGCAAAACTACTATTATCAATATTATAATAAAGATTAACTTTGATATTGTTTTCTTTGAATAGAATTTTATGTTTAGCAAAGTTTTCAATGTATTTTTTTATGATTTTTTTATTATTTGCCAAATCACTCCAAATTATTGAGCTTCTCAAGTCTAAAATGTATGATAATGTTATCAAGCCTTTACTGTCAATTGTTATCTTACAATATGTTCCTGACGCCATAACAGAATAAATATTTATGCAATTATTATGCGTCTTATCCATGTTAAAAACGCTTGAAAGAAACTTTTCAGGAAGATTATGCCATTTATATAACTTATATAGGCGCCTAAAATTATCATTTACTAATTGCACGAGTTGTATGTCTTTTCTGGTATGTAAAATATTAAATAAATTGGATAGAATGAAGGGTCCGTTCATACTTCCATGAAAATCTATTCTATGATATGTTTCTGATACCAATTTGGTATGAATTAATTCTTTATTAAAGAGTTCAGACATAACAGATTCGCGTCTGAGAAAGTTAGGAAATGTTGTTTTGTAATCTGTAAAATAATATTTATTCTTTTCATTGAAATCGCTGAAAAATACAATATTAATCTTATTAGTATTGAAAATACCTCGAGTATATTTATATACTATGGGTTCTTTCAGTTCTTCTGCATTTCTATCTTTAGATTTGAATGGATTAACATTGTATGCTTTCCACTTAGGCTTATCTATTTCAAATAATAGAGGCTTTTGTTTCTTCCAAACATAAAAAGGAAGCTTAATTTTGTCGTCTGTTTTAGAAATATGATAGGCTATTTTTGTCGTTGCATATTCCACATTGTCATCTTGATAGATATTTTCTTTAATTACAATTGTATTCACATCATATGTTATATTGGGACTAGTATCAAATACATACACCTTGTATGATGTATCCGAAAGCCATCTAAATACTTTTATTGGTTTCAATGGTTTCATCTAATAAATTGCTATTTTTTTATTTCCACCATATTATAGAGAGAATGTATGATAACGCAATTTCCATGCTACAACAAGCAAATACATTAGCAATGATAAAAGTAATGGAAAAGTTTACCCAACAAGCAGATACTAAGGCAGATACTAAGGCAGATGCTAAAGCAGATGCTAAAGCAGATACTAAAGCAGATACTAAGGCAGATACTAAGGCAGATGCTAAAGCAGATACTAAGGCAGATACTAAGGCAGATACTAAGGCAGATACTAAGGCAGAAGAGCCTAAGACAACTAAGGAACAACCTAAACCTACTACTACTAGCCCTGCAGTAGTAAATACTATGGATACTTTAAAATGGGTTTTTGTAGGAATTGGAATATTTTTTGGACTTTTATTGATTGGAGGATTGATTTATTGGATTTCAACATTATTTAGTCCTTCTTCACAACAACCCATTTCAAATATACAGTCTGCTTCACCTATAATAGAGCCTTCGGAGCTTACGCAACCTTCGGAGCTTACGCAACCTTCGGAGCTTGCGCGACCTTCGGAGCTTACGCGACCTTCGGAGCTTACGCGACCTTCTGATAATTCAGGTATTATGAATCCTTTAGATCATACACAATCGTCAGATCCTTATGTAAATCAGTATAAGCCACTTTCGCGACCTTCGGAGCTATCGCGACCTTCGGAGCCATCATCTGATATATCTTATAATGAAGATCTTAACAAATATTCATCATCAGACTCTGTAAATAGCATTAAAAATTTCGATTCAATTGACGATTATTTACCTTCAATAGATACATACAATACTAGTGATAAATATAGTTATGTTTCGAAAACAGACCGTATAACAGGGGGTCTCAAAAGAAAAAATACAAGCGTAAAACGTTCTCGTGTTACAAAATAAAGTTCCTGAACTTATATGACAAATAAACACCCAATATCATTCCTATAATAAGCAATGCAATTGATACGAATGATACAGAGAAAATATAGTAGCATATATATGCAAATATGACATAAATCATCATATTGATATAAGAAATATCTTGAAGATATGAGAATATATATTCGTATATCATAATAATCCTATACATAGTATGTAAATATTTTTCGCTTAGATGATGAGGGGTTTACAATGTCCGACGCGAATATCAGTATTAATAACAATTTGATACCCTGCCTTGTAAATATTCTTCGAAAATGCTACGTCCTCACTACAAATATCTCTCAGTTTCGTACCATCAGCCTTAACAATCTCTTGGATATCTGCGTCAAAAAATGGATAACTCATTTTATCAAAAACCTCTTTCTTGACAGCCATGAATCCCATTCCAGTATAATTGACAGGAAAATACTTCAATTCAGTCTCCTTCTTCCAAGTTTCAATCTCTTCAGGTGTTGAGAACTTGAAAGTACCATTTTCCTTGAAATAATTTGTATCCCAATCTTTGACGAAAGCAAAGTGTGTCAAATCAGACATTCTATACATCCCTGCGACTACTGGATGTTCGTTTGTCGACTCAATAAGCTGGATAACTTGTTCCGGTGTAAAAATGATATCACTATCAATTGTAATCCATACATCAAAGTCTTGTCCGTCGAACGGTTTCTGATTTTCTCCTCTCAAAACATCCAATCCGAGGGTCTGCATGCGAACAAAAGGAACATACGAACCTGTTCCAGGCGATAACATAATCTCATAAGTACGCATATCCCACAATTTACTAATGGTAGCAGTCCAGGAAATCAAAAACTTTGAATTAAATTTATCGCCAGGTAGTGCAAATACAATCTTCTTTCTTTTAATTTCTGACGTATCAGGAATAGTATTTTCTGCTGACATTATTATATGTTAATAATCATAAATATTTCTTATATCATTTTCGTAGAAAATATATATAAAAATATTTCATATAATAAAGAGTAATGATGTCAGCAGCAAACAATTTTGTATATGACATAGAGTTGACTTCGCTTGCACCACGGTCTAATCAACCAGCGAAGATAACAAAATCCTTAAAACCACACCAGTTAGCATGTATTCATAAAGCTATTAAAATGGAGAATGAAGGTGTCATTAAATATCATATAACACAGGATAGCTATAGAAATCTTTATCAAGATATGCACTATCCTAGATACGCACATAATGATTTCAGAGGAGATATTAAGATATCTACTAATATTGGGATTATTGGTGATATAGTAGGTTATGGTAAGACGTTAACTGCACTTGGCATTGTAGCACAAAACCCTTTGGAAAATATACATACAAATGAAAAGAAAATACAAACGTTTCATAGTAACAGAGCCTATAACTACTTTTCATCAGAGAGTGCAAATACACATATTCCATCACAAGATAGAATGATAAATTCTACACTAATTATTGTTCCACGAGGACCAGTATACATCCAATGGGAAAAAACGCTAAAAGAAAGCACTACGCTGAAATACTTGGCAATTGATAATCTCAACTACATAAGAAAACATTTACCAGAATATAATGCAAATAATATCAATGAAAATATTGATTTTTTCAACCAATATGATGTAGTCTTAATTAAAAATACTACAATAGAGGCATTATTTAGCCATTACAATTTCTATTTTGATAAGGCATCATCATTTATTAATCGTTGGAAGCGTGTTATGGTAGATGAAAGCCATGATATATTGAATAGAATAGAAGTATTACAATATATGTTTTTATGGCTTATTAGCGGAACCTATCCTGCTCTATGTATGAAGTCATCATCTTCTGCATCTATCTACTACAATATCAGAGAAATCTTGAGGGAAGATTATATCAACTATATGTTGGTAAAATGCACCAAAGAGTTTGTCAAAGAGAGCTTCAAAATTCCGGCATTAGTCGAGAAATACTATCTATGCAAGCTATCTAGACATCTGGAGATGATAAAAAAATTCATCAGTCCTGCTGTGCTAGAAAAAATCAACGCAAATGATATTTCCGGTGCAGTCAATATGCTAGGAGGTAAGAACGAAACTGAAGAAGGTATTGTAAAACTTATTTGCGCTGATATGAATAAAGATATTTCAAATAAACTGAAAGAGAAGGAATATATTATTAGCTTGGATATTGCAGAAGATACGAAAGCCATGAAAATAAAAAACATAGAGGCCGAAATAAATGTCTTACAGAGTAAGTTGCAAAACCTTATGGATAGAGTGAATGAGATAAATAGCAAGACCTGTTCCATTTGCCTTGATGTCATCTCCTATCCTGTCATGCTCGAATGCACTCACGTATTTTGCGGTAGTTGTTTGATAGAAATGCTGAATAATAATAATCTCCAAAAAAGATGCCCTGAATGCAGGGCTGATATCAAGAGTACAAAACATTTGACGGCTATAGTAAGCAATAAAAACATAGAGATCGAAGCTAATGTGTTATCAAAATCAAATTTCGAAAAGCTTGGTAAGGGTATTCTAAGTAAGGAAGACACATTGCTTGAAATTATCTTATCAAAACCGACGGGCAAATTTCTAGTGTTTAGTAGAAATGATAATGGTTTTTCAAAGATAACAGAACAGCTTATGGCAAATAATATTAGATATGGCGAACTCAAAGGAAATACGCATCATATGATGAATATCCTTAATGATTTTAAAACAGGCCATTTGAAGGTCATTCTTTTGAATACACAGTATGCAGGTTCCGGAATTGATATCAGCTATGCTACAGACGTTGTCATATTTCATTCAATGGATATTGACAAACAACAAGCGATTGGTAGAGCACAGCGCGTTGGCAGGACTGATAGTTTGGTAGTTCATAATCTATGCTACGAACACGAGATGGCGTGAAAAAAATGATTATTATTTTTATAATGTTTTGGTATATACAAATCTGTTAAACCTTTGTTATACAATATGGTAGATTCTAGAAACGCTAGGCGTGGTGCCAAGAATATGAATCAAATTAACGGATTTCTAACCTCCGAATATTACGAATGTCTCGATGATATCTCTGTTAAGCATTCAACTGATAGGCAAAAATATTATTTGAATGTGGCTGCCAAAATTGCATTGAAATCTCCCATGAGCCACAAGCATGGTGCTATTCTTGTATACAAGGGTAAAATTATAAGCTCCGGACATAATTATTATTTCTTAAACTCTAGCATACATGCAGAGGTTGCTGCGCTGTCCTGTATACGAGGCAAGCAAAAACATGTTTTATCTGAATGTGAACTCTATGTAGTACGTATTGGTCCAGATAAATACAACAATCCTTTAAAATATTCAAAGCCTTGCTGTAATTGTCAGAATGCTATATTGAAGCACAATATAAAAAAAACATTTTATTCCACAAATTACGATTATGATGATATAATATCCTGTATAACACAATAACTTATAGTGTCAATGATACCTTGGGGATAATTCTTCTGATATTCTTCTTTACAATGGTCTCTCTATCATCTTCAAAGATACGCTTGAGAAGCTCTTCGCCTGATAGATCTTTATATTGAATAATTTTTGTCTTGATATCATTGATTTTAATTGGAGTCTTGACTTCTTTGACATTGGTTTTAATGCGCCCGTGTTGAGTATTCAGGTCATTATATTTGAACTTAAACATAAAGTCTTGGATCTTATTATTGAGTACTCGCTGATAACTTTTACGCTCTTTAATAGCAATCATAAGCTTGCGAATTTGGTCGTCATATTTGAACCAGTCATTCACCAGATTTTTGAAACTTTCTAGTTCTTCTTCAGTAGGTTCTGGCCTATCGTTGTTGATAATATCATTTATCAAATCTGACATTTTTACTTTACTATAATAAAATGGTTTTGTCCTTAAATTATTTTTTCACGAACTCATCTAGTTTTTGAAACGTTCTAGCATCATTGAATTCTTCTTGACGCTTACCATTTATATATTTGACTATCATAGGAACGCCTGAAATATTCTTCTTGTATTTTGCCTTTAAAAGATGCAATTTGTCAACTTCGACATTAATAATGTTTATTTTATTTTTCAAATACTTCTTACATATTCTCTTCCAAACTGGCATAATCTTTTGACAATATCCACAAAAGCTCCAATAGTAAAAG
>JACCDP010455329.1_pt1 | contig 26057 bp, 19 predicted proteins | sample 7445841 | NCBI WGS metagenome assembly JACCDP01 (sample SAMN15323441, study PRJNA562643) | freshwater metagenome | isolation source: river surface water | place: USA:Blue River Watershed | collected 2017-08-17 | reverse complement strand
ATCAAGAATGTGAATTTGCTTATCGAGATTCCGTTTTTAAAAAGAATCCAGGTCGTTACGTAGTACTTGAAGTGCAATTTAATTTACGTCGCGGTGAACTGACTGATCCGATTACTTACGCTGAATTGGCGACTGAACTTGGAATTGAAGTAGGTCAAAAAGCAGATGTAATTAAAACTCGTGAAGCAGTGCTAAGAATTCGTGATCGAAAAGGTATGTTATTAAATCCAAGCGATCCAGATACTTTCTCAGCCGGGTCCTTTTTTACCAATCCAATAGTTTCTGAAAATTTAATTCCAGAAGGTGCACCGAAATATCCCCAAGGAGATGGCACTTTTAAAACTAGCGCGGCTTGGTTAATTGAAAATAGCGGCATCTCTAGAGGTCAGAAATTTAATGGCGCAGCAATCTCAGGTAAACATGTTTTGGCAATTACTAATCCGGGCAATGCAAAGGCGGCGGATATTGCTGCGCTGGCAATGCAAGTAAAGGATGCCGTGAAGTTAAAGTTTGGAATTGATTTGGTACCAGAGGTAAACCTGGTTGGGCTAACCCTTGGTTAAGCTTCGGTAATTAACTTCTTAATACGAGCTATACCTTCTTTAATATCATCATCGCTGGTGGCATAGCTAAAGCGAAGATATCCAGATGGTCCAAATGCTTCGCCTGGCACCGCAGCTACCTCTACCTCTTCAAGAATAAGCGTTGCTAATTCGCTTGAAGTCTTTGGAGTCTTCCCGCGATAAGTCTTATTCAGCGCACCCTTTACGGATGGATAGACATAGAAAGCACCTTCAGGAGTTGGGCATTCAAACCCAGGAATTTCATTCAAGAGATCTACGATTAGTTTACGTCGGCGATTAAATGCAACTCCCATTTCATGTACTGCACTTAAATCATTTGTAAGTGCGGTAATTGCAGCTCTTTGCGCCACGTTATTAACGTTTGAAGTTAAGTGCGATTGTAAATTGGTCGCCGCTTTGATTACATCTTTTGGCCCAATCATCCAACCTACGCGCCAACCAGTCATCGCATAAGTTTTTGCAACGCCATTTAGAATGATGCAAGTATCAGCAAGCGCCGGTACCGCTACACAAATTGAAGTTGCTTTTGCGCCGTCATAAACCAGGTGCTCATAAATTTCATCAGTGATTACCCAGATGCCGTGTTTTAGCGCCCATTCACCAATCGCTTTTGTCTGCGCTTCGGAATAAACCGATCCGGTTGGATTCGAAGGAGAGCAGAAGAGTAGAGCTTTAGTTTTTTCGGTTCGTGCTGCCTCAAGTTGTTCGACCGTTACTAAATAATTTTGAGTTTCATCTGCAAATACTTCAACTGGTACGCCACCAGCTAATTTGATTGCTTCTGGATAAGTTGTCCAATAAGGAGCAGGCAACAAAACTTCATCGCCTTTATCAACGATAGTGGCGAATGCTTGATAAACCGCCTGCTTGCCACCATTTGTTACCAATACTTGGTCAGCAGTAATTTCATAACCGCTATCGCGTTTTGTTTTTGCAACGATGGCATCGCGAAGTTCTGGTAGACCTGGTGTTGGTGTATATCGATGGCTTGCAACTTTGCTCGCAGCATCAATTGCAGATTGGACAATGTAATCAGGTGTTGGAAAATCTGGTTCGCCGGCGCCAAAGCCAATAACTGGACGACCGGCCGCTTTAAGAGCCTTTGCCTTTCCATCAACAGCTAAAGTTGCGGATTCGGCAATTGCTGCGATCCGGGCGGAAATTCTTGGTTTTTGGCTTTTTGAGCTATCGGTCATGGGCGTAAGTCTGCCTTAAGGGTAATCATGCGGGAAATCTGGCCGATTTCTCATTCATCACATTCACGCCTAGACTTCTGCGTCTTGACGGAAACGGCGAGGCTTAAATGGTTTTGTCGTGCCGTCAAACAGGAAGACAGAGGGCAGTAGCTCAATTGGCAGAGTTCCGGTCTCCAAAACCGGCGGTTGGGGGTTCAAATCCCTCCTGCCCTGCAAGTTAGATTGCAGGGAACTGGAAAGAGAAAGGAAGAAGAGTGGAGCAAGAAGTAACACGCAACGAAAGCACCGAACAACTCGGTCTCTTCGCACGCATTGCTTTGTTCTATCGTCAAGTTATCTCTGAGTTGAAGCGCGTTGTATGGCCAACTCGTGAGCAGCTGACTACTTATACATCTGTTGTATTGGTCTTCGTAACTTTCATCATTGCAGTCGTATCAATCTTTGATCTTGGTTTAACAAAATTGGTTTTCTGGATATTTGGTTAAGGAATATAAATGTCAGAAGAGAATTTGAATCCTAATCAGGACGCATTCGAAGCAGCGCTCGCTTCATCTGCCGACGAAACCACTGAAGCTGCAGTAGCTGTTGCTGAAGTTGAAGTACCGGTAGAAGAAGATCCAAACGCTGAATTCCGTCGCGCCTTGGAAAACGCTCCTGGCGAATGGTTTGTGATTCACTCATATGCAGGTTACGAGAAGAAGGTAAAAGCAAACCTTCAAAACCGTATCAACACACTTCACATGGAAGATTACATCTACCAAATTGAAGTTCCTGAAGAAGAATTTACTGAAATCAAAAATGGTCAGCGCAAAACTGTTAAGCGCAATGTTTATCCAGGCTATGTTCTGGTTCGTTTAGATTTAACCGACGAATCATGGTCAGCAGTTCGCAACACACCTGGCGTAACCGGTTTTGTTGGAAATGCTCACCACCCATCACCACTTTCACTTGATGAAGTCGAAAAGATTTTGGCACCTCGCCCTGCAAAGAAGGATGGCAAGCCAGATATCAAGCATGTTGATTTCGAAGTTGGCGAATCAGTCACCGTTATGGATGGCCCATTTGCAACGCTTCCTGCATCAATCTCAGAGATCATGCCAGAGCAGGCAAAACTAAAGGTTTTGGTTTCAATCTTCGGTCGCGAGACCCCGGTAGAGCTTGGCTTTAACCAAGTTCAGAAGATCTGAAAGCAAAAGTAAGACCAGCAATACAAGCAATACAAGCAATACAAGCAATACAAGCAATACAAGCAATAAAAAGAAACAAATAGAAATAAGCAAAGAAAAAGGAAGAAACGAGAATGGCACCAAAGAAAAAAGTATCTGCAATGATCAAGTTGCAGATCGAAGCAGGCGCTGCAACACCAGCTCCTCCAGTAGGTCCAGCTCTCGGTCAGCATGGTGTGAACATCATGGACTTCGTAAAGGCATACAACGCTGCTACTGAGTCACAAAAGGGCAACATCATTCCAGTAGAAATTACTGTTTATGAAGATCGCTCATTCACATTCGTCACAAAGACACCTCCTGCATCTCGCTTGATCTTGAAGGCAGCTGGAATCGAAAAGGGTTCTGCAATTCCTCACAAGAACAAGGTCGCAACAATTTCAAAGGCTCAAGCTGCTGAAATTGCAAAGACAAAGATGGAAGACCTAAACGCTAACGACATCGAAGCAGCAACCCTGATCATTGCAGGCACCGCTCGCTCAATGGGAATTATCGTCGACGGAATGAAATAACTTATTTTTTCGGTTGCGAAAGTAACCGTTGAATAAGTGGGAGATCCACGCTGGATCGAAAGCACCACAACCTAATAAAAACCAAAACAAGAGAACAAAAAGAAATTAGGAAGAAATGAAGCGCAGTAAGAAGTACGAAGAGGCAGCTAAGAAGGTAGATCGCAACAAGATCTATTCACCAATTGAAGCTGCAACTCTTGCAAAGGAAACAACCACCGTTAAGTACGACGCGACAATTGAATGCGCGATGCTACTTGGCGTTGATCCAAAGAAAGCTGATCAAGCTATTCGTTCAACAGTTAACCTGCCACACGGAACAGGTAAGACTGCACGCGTTCTTGTATTCGCAACCGGCCAAAACGCTGATGCAGCTCGTGCTGCAGGTGCAGACATTGTCGGTGCAGACGAATTGATCGCAGAGGTCGAAGCAGGTCGCTTGGATTACGACTCAGTTGTTTCAACTCCAGATTTAATGGGTAAGGTCGGTCGCCTAGGTAAGGTGCTTGGTCCACGTGGCCTTATGCCAAACCCTAAGACCGGTACTGTTACAACAGATGTTGCGAAGGCAGTTACAGATATCAAGGGTGGAAAGATTGAATTCCGCGTTGATAAGAACTCAAACCTTCACTTCATCATTGGTAAATCATCATTTACTGCTCAACAGCTAGCTGAGAACTATGCAGCCGCACTTGATGAAGTAATGCGTGCAAAGCCAGCTTCTTCTAAGGGAACTTACCTAAAGAAGGCAGTTATCTCTTCAAATATGGGCCCTGGTATCCAAGTTGATACCTCAGGTTCGAAGATTGCTGCTCCAGCAAACTAAATAAATTCCACCAATAAGCGGATTTGCCCCTATGGGGCAGGTCCGCTTATTATTTGGCTCTCTTCCAGAGACCGCAGGCATTTTGAGAAATCAAAAAGAAGCCCCGCGCAGGTGAGACTGTTAAAGGTAAGTTTAAGAATTTACCTCTTCCGTGTCGCATTCTGCGCCACGGATTTTTTATTGCCTTCGGAACTTGCGAAGTTCAATAACCCAAAGGGATCAAAAGAAAGGACGAACCAAAATGGCTCGCCCAGATAAAACAGCAGCAGTTGCTGAATTAACTGAAGACTTCAAGTCTGCAGATGCAATTGCGCTAACTGAATACCGCGGTCTATCCGTAGGTGCGATGAAGACTCTTCGTCGTTCACTAGGCATGGAAACAAAGTATGCAGTTGTAAAGAACACCCTTACAAAGATCGCTGCAAAGAATGCCGGAATTGAAATCGATGATTCACTTCTAAAGGGCCCTTCTGCAGTTGCATTCATTAAGGGCGATTCAATCGCTGCCGCTAAGGCATTTAAAGAATTCCAGAAGGAGAATCCACTTCTTGTAATCAAGGGTGGCATCTTCGATGGTAAGGCAGTAACAACTGCCGAAATTATGAAGCTAGCTGACCTTGAGTCTCGTGAAGTTCTCTTGGCGAAGTTGGCTGGCGCTATGAAGGGCACAATGGCAAAGGCCGCACGCACCTTCGATGCGCTTCGTATCAAACTAGAAGCAGGCGCGCCAGTTGAAGCGAAAGCTGAAGCTGCTCCTGCTGCTGAAGTAGTTGCAGAGGCACCAGTTGCCGAAGCAGCTGCAGAAGTAACAGAAGAAGCAGCACCAGCTGCTGAAGAAACCCCAGCAGCTGAAACACCAGCAGAGTAAGAAAAAAGGAAAAGAAAAAATGGCAAAGCTATCATCAGCAGATTTAATGGCAGCATTTAAGGAAATGACTGTTGTTGAACTTTCAGATTTCGTAAAGGCATTCGAAGAAGAATTCGATGTCACAGCAGCAGCTCCAGTAGCAGTTGCAGCAGCAGGCGGCGCAGCAGCAGGCGGCGACGCAGCAGCAGCGCAAGATGAGTTCACAGTTATCCTTGAAGATGCTGGCTCACAGAAGATTGCAGTTATTAAGGAAGTACGTGCACTTAACTCAGCACTTGGCTTGAAGGAAGCTAAGGATCTAGTTGATGCAACACCTGCAACACTTCTTGAGAAGGCAAACAAGGAAACAGCAGATAAGGCAAAGGCAGCTCTAGAAGCAGCTGGCGCAAAGGTCACTGTTAAGTAATGTCCGAGCTGCTGACAATTGTCGGTAGCACGGGTTCCTCACAAAGGAACTGATTACAGAAATTAGTTTAAATAAAACCCCGCAGAGAAATCTGCGGGGTTTTTTTAATTAAAGGCGATTTCTGCCTTTAGCCCGCCAAGTTCACTCTTACTGAAAAACACTTTCACACCAAGCTTCTTTGCACTCTTTTGAATTAAGCTCATACCCAAGCCACTTCCGCCAGTCTCTCTCGAACGAGATTCATCAAAACGTTTAAATGGCTTATCTGGAATTTCTGATAAACCTGGTCCGCCATCTTCAATTATCAATTTCTTATCGGTAATCGTAATTTGAATAGGTGTGTCTTCAGGCGAATGAACTCTGGCATTTGTTAATAGGTTCGTAATTAGAATCTCTATTAGGTCGAGAGGAGCTTTTATGGTCAAAGGCTCTGAAAGAAATGTGATTTCTCGCTTCGGTTGAATAATCAATATATCTTCAATCTGAGATTTAACATATTTGGCGATATCAATTTCGATTGCTTCGACCTTATTCTTTTCATCCAAAGCTGCAATCTTCAGTAAGCGATCAATAATTTCGGTCATTCTTAGCGATTCAACATTGATTCGCTCGGCATATTTCTCTACCTTTTCTGGATGAGTGCCAAGCATTTCGGAATAACCACGAATAACGGTTAAAGGCGTCTTCAATTCATGAGAAGCATCCCCAATGAATTCTTGCATTGCTCGAGCAGCACTATTAATTTTTGAATCTCTTCGAAATATTAAGAGCACCGCAGCTACGCAAATTAATATGAGTATTAAATTGAAGAGCAAGATTTTGCCCCAAATTTGGCCAATTTGCTTATCAATTTCTTTTGTTGAAATTACAAAGGCAACAGCTTCGCCTTTGCCTGTTTTGAAAAACCTGACCAATTCAGAACCAATGCTCAATGTCTGCTTATCGCCTCTATCAATCAGATCCTTATTTAGTTTGGTGATATTAGTACCAGCGTTATCTACCAAATAGGTAATGTCATTGTCGTCAGTTATGAATCCAAGCGACATCGGAATTGTGCTCTGATTTGCGATTAATAATGCAAGTGATACCGGGTCTTCTAGACTACTTTTCATCTCAGCATGAATAACATTTAGAGACTTCTTGTAATTACTTACTTGTTGGTCGTGGTTAGTAATTACTGAGAATAACCCAGCGGAAAAAGTTGCGATGCTAATAAAAATTGTTAGAACAATAACTAACCGGGAGGTTAACTTCATTGACTATCCAATTTGAAACCTACGCCACGCACCGTTTTGATTCCTTCGAATCCATCTTTATGCAATTTCTTACGAAGATACGAGATGTAGGTATCGACAACGTTTGTAGAAGTCTCGAAATCAAGTCCCCAAACCAAGTCCAGCAATTTCTCTTTTGTCATGACGCGATTTTGATTATGAATGAGTGCCAAAAGGAGATTAAATTCAGTTGGCGAAAGCTCAATTTCCTGATCTTTAAACAGAACTTGATGTTTAAGTTCATTTAATTCAATCGGTCCACAGATGAAGGTTTCAACTTCCGAGTTGGAAGTTCTGCGCAAACGGTTCTCAACTCGCAATACTAATTCTTCGACACTAAATGGCTTACGAATGTAATCATCGGCCCCAAGTCTTAAGCCATGCGTGACATCATCTTTTTCGGTACGTGCACTAATCATGATTATTGGTTGAGTAGGCGCCGATGCCCTTATCTTTTCAAGTATTGCAAAACCATCAACTTTAGGTAAATTAACATCGAGCAGTACTAAATCGAATTTATTCTTTCTGATTTGATTTAAAGCATCGAGGCCATCTGCGGCCATAGTGACTTGGAATCCGGCAATATTTAACACTTCCGAAAGCAAGGTCCTGATGCCGTGTTCATCATCAACGACGAGTATCTGCCCTTTGCTCACGGTTTAAAGTTACTTAATTAGGGAATTAGTTGCTAGTTCCTAAGGAGTTAAAGCAACTTTCACATAAGTTTCACACGAATATGGGTCACTATTCATTCATGCGGAAAGCACCGCAATTTCGGGAACTATCGGGAACTATCAGGAAAGTTAGGAAGTAAAGATGAAGAAGTTTTTAGCGTTAGCCATGATTGCTTCGTTATCGCTGCCAACCTCAGCATTTGCAGAGGGAACAGCAACTCCAAAGCCAAAATCTCAGGCAAATCAAACCTACAAGGCAGCTTTGGAAAAATGGAAGTCAGATAGCCAGGCAGCAATGGCTGCATATAAAGCTGCTCTTGCAGATTACATGGCAAAAGCGAAAGCAAATGCGGCAGCTCGTAAGAGCGCAAATGATGCATTTAAGAGCGCAGTTGATGCCGCAAAGAGCGCATACAAGAGCGCTGTAACCGCTTCAACAACAGCAGAGGCAAAAACTGCTGCTGATAATGCCCGTAAGGCAGCAATCGCAGCAGCGACGGCAGCAAGGGATGCCGCAATCAAGGCGATCGCAGCGCTTCCAACAAAGCCAGTAAAACCAGCTGAGGTGCCAAAGCCTGCTAAGCCAACCGCTTAATTGAAATAATCAAGCAGTAATCAAGCATTAGCTCCTTGGGGGGATCGAGGGAGCAGGATGGGTGCTTTTACCCGATTAGACAGGGGAAAGCAAGCACCTATATCCTGCTCCCTCACACTTTTCTACTAGGTCATGGCATATAGCGGCTGGCGGCCTAACAGTCGTGTGCGTTTTAAATTGAACGTTAATTGTCTTGGAAGGACATAACTTGGCCGCGTCAAAGAACAAAACAGCTCCACGCCGTATTTCTTTCGCCAAAATCTCTGAACCACTTGAAGTACCAAACCTGCTTGCTCTACAACGTGAGAGCTTTGATTGGTTACTTGGTAACGCCGAGTGGCGCGAGCGTATGGCGAACTCACCGGAATCACTTCGTGGAGAGCTACCATCCCAATCAGGTTTAGAAGAAATTTTCGAAGAGATTTCACCAATCGAAGATTTCCAAGGATCGATGTCACTTTCATTCCGTGACCATCGTTTCGAACCAGCAAAGTACGCAGTAGACGAGTGCAAAGAGCGCGACATGACTTACGCAGCTCCACTTTTCGTAACTGCGGAATTTATGAACAATGAAACTGGCGAAATTAAATCGCAGACTGTTTTCATGGGCGACTTCCCATTGATGACACCTCGCGGAACTTTCGTAATCAACGGCACCGAACGTGTAGTTGTTTCACAGCTTGTTCGTTCTCCTGGTGTTTATTTTGAACGTTCAATCGAAAAGGGTTCAGATAAAGATGTATTCACCGCGAAGATCATTCCTTCACGTGGTGCATGGCTTGAATTCGAAGTAGATAAGAAGGATCAGGTTGGCGTACGTATCGATCGTAAGCGTAAGCAATCTGTAACTATTTTCCTCAAGGCGCTTGGTTGGACCGAAGAGCAGATCATCGAAAACTTCGGTGAATACGATTCAATCCGCCAAACTCTTGAAAAAGATAACGTAAAGACTCAAGACGATGCGTTGCTAGATATTTATCGCAAGCTTCGCCCTGGTGAGCCTCCTACAAAAGAAGCCGCACAGAATTTAATTGAGAACTACTACTTCAATCCAAAGCGTTACGACTTGGCCAAGGTCGGTCGCTTTAAGATCAATAAGAAGTTAGGTCTTGAGCAGGAATTAGCAGCGAATTTGCTTACTATTCAGGACATCGTTGCCACACTGAAGTACCTAGTTGCGCTACACCGTGGCGATCTAGTTATGGATTACGGCAAGGAAGTTCGCGTAGAAGCTGACGACATCGATCACTTCGGTAACCGTCGTCTACGTACCGTTGGTGAATTGATTCAAAATCAAGTTCGTACCGGTCTTTCACGTATGGAACGTGTGGTTCGCGAACGTATGACTACCCAAGATGTCGAAGCAATTACTCCTCAAACATTGATCAACATCCGTCCGGTTGTTGCATCAATCAAGGAATTCTTCGGAACATCTCAGTTGTCACAGTTCATGGATCAAACAAATCCATTGTCAGGTCTTACACATAAGCGTCGTTTATCAGCGCTTGGACCTGGTGGACTTTCACGTGATCGTGCAGGCTTCGAAGTTCGTGACGTTCACCCATCTCACTACGGACGTATGTGTCCAATCGAAACTCCTGAAGGTCCAAACATTGGTCTTATCGGTGGTCTTGCAACATATGCACGTGTAACTGCATTTGGATTTATCGAAACTCCATATCGCAAAGTTGTTAATGGCAAAGTTAGCGACAAGGTTGATTACTTAACTGCAGATGAAGAAGATGAGCACGTCATTGCGCAAGCAAATGCACCACTTAATGCAGATGGTTCATTCGCTGAAGCTCGTGTTCTAGTTCGTCGTCGCGGTGGAGAAGTTGAATATATTCCGGCAGACGAAGTTGATTACATGGACGTTTCACCACGTCAGATGGTTTCAGTTGCAACTGCGATGATTCCATTCTTGGAGCACGACGACGCTAACCGTGCGTTGATGGGTTCTAACATGATGCGCCAAGCGGTTCCGCTAATGCGTCCAGAGTCACCACTTGTTGGTACTGGTATGGAATGGCGTAACGCAATCGATGCTGGCGATGTAATCATGGCAAAGAGCGCCGGTGTAGTAACTGAAGTTTCATCTGATGAAGTAACAGTTATGACGAACGATGGTAAGTATGACAATTACTCACTCTCTAAGTTCCGCCGCTCAAACCAGGGCACTTCTTACAACCAGCGCGTGCAGGTTGCCGAAGGTCAGAAAGTCGAAGTTGGCTCAGTTATTGCTGACGGACCTTCAACTGATAAGGGCGAAATGGCGCTTGGCAAGAACTTGCTTATTGCATTTATGTCATGGGAAGGTCACAACTACGAAGACGCAATTATCCTTTCTCAGCGTCTAGTACAAGATGACGAACTGACATCAATCCATATTGAGGAATACGAAGTTGATGCTCGCGATACCAAACTTGGTGCCGAAGAAATCACTCGCGATATTCCAAACGTTTCTGAAGAAGTTCTTTCAGATCTAGATGAACGAGGCATCATCCGCGTAGGTGCAGATGTAGTTCCTGGCGATATCTTGGTTGGAAAGGTAACTCCAAAGGGCGAAACTGAATTAACACCTGAAGAGCGTTTGCTTCGTGCAATCTTCGGAGAGAAAGCGCGCGAAGTTCGCGACACCTCTCTTAAGGTTCCACACGGAGAATCAGGAAAGATCATCGGCGTTAAAGTTTTCGAATCAGAAGAGGGCGATGAACTTGGTGCAGGTGTAAATACTCTTGTTCGTGTTTATGTTGCGCAAAAGCGCAAGATTCAAGTTGGTGACAAGCTTGCTGGTCGCCACGGTAATAAGGGTGTTATCTCAAAGATTCTTCCAGTTGAAGATATGCCATTCCTTGAAGACGGAACTCCAATCGATGTAATCCTTAATCCACTTGGCGTGCCTGGTCGTATGAACGTTGGCCAGGTTCTTGAAATGCACTTGGGTTGGGCTGCAAAGACCGGTTGGGATCTATCTGGTGTTGGCGAAGCATGGACAAAGCATCTAGAAGAGATTGGTGCAGCAAAAGCTGAACCAGGAACCAATGTTGCAACTCCAGTATTCGATGGCGCTAAGGAAGAAGAAGTTGCAGGTCTATTAGGTGCAACTCTTCCAAACCGTGATGGCTTACAACTTATTGGTGAATCAGGTAAGGCGAAGTTATTTGATGGTCGCTCTGGCGAACCATTCCCAACTCCAATTTCAGTTGGTTACATGTATATCTTGAAGTTGCACCACTTGGTTGATGACAAGATTCACGCACGTTCAACTGGTCCTTACTCAATGATTACTCAACAACCACTTGGCGGTAAGGCACAGTTCGGTGGTCAGCGCTTCGGTGAAATGGAAGTGTGGGCGCTTGAAGCTTATGGCGCTGCATACACATTGCAGGAGTTGTTGACTATTAAATCTGACGACGTGCTTGGTCGCGTAAAGGTTTACGAAGCAATTGTTAAGGGTGAAAACATTCCAGAACCAGGTATCCCTGAATCATTCAAGGTGCTTGTTAAGGAAATGCAATCACTATGTCTAAATGTTGAAGTACTTTCATCTGAAGGTGTTGCAATCGAAATGCGCGATACAGATGATGAAGTATTCCGAGCAGCAGAAGAACTTGGAATTAACTTGTCACGAGTTGAGCCAAGCTCAGTAGAAGAGGTGTGATCAGATGTTAGATGTAAATTTCTTTGATGAACTCCGTATTGGTCTGGCATCAGCAGAGCACATCCGTGCATGGTCTTTCGGCGAAGTTAAGAAGCCAGAAACCATCAACTACCGCACACTAAAGCCGGAAAAAGATGGCCTTTTCGATGAGAAGATCTTCGGACCTACTCGCGACTGGGAATGCTATTGCGGTAAGTACAAGCGCGTACGTTTCAAGGGCATTATCTGCGAACGTTGCGGCGTTGAAGTTACTCGCGCAAAGGTACGTCGCGAACGTATGGGCCACATCGAACTTGCAGCACCAGTTACACATATCTGGTACTTCAAAGGCGTGCCTTCACGTTTAGGTTACCTACTTGATCTTGCTCCAAAAGATTTAGAGAAAGTTATCTATTTCGCTGCATACATGATCACTTCAGTTGATACCGAAGCTCGCGAAGAAGATATGGCGCAGAATGAGAAGAAGCTTGCAAACGATCGCAAGAAGATCGAAACCAAGCGCGATTTAGATATCGATGCTCGTTCTAAGAAACTTGAAGCAGATATGGCAGAGCTTGAAGCAGAAGATGCAAAGAGCGATGTTAAGCGTAAAGTGCGCGAATCAGCAGAGCGCGAACTTAAGCAGATCCGCGAAAAGGCTGATAAAGAAATCCAACGTCTTGAAGATGTTTGGTCACGCTTTAAGAACCTAAAGGTTCAGGATCTTGAAGGTGACGAATCTCTTTACCGCGAAATGCGTGACCGTTATGGCATGTACTTCAAGGGCGACATGGGCGCAGCTGCAATCAAGAAGCGTCTTGAAGATTTCGATCTAAAGACCGAATATGACAAGTTAACTGATATCGCTGAAAACGGTAAGGGCGCAAAGAAGACTCGCGCAATTAAGCGTTTGAAAGTTGTTAACTCATTCTTGAACACCAGCAATGCACCTGCATCTATGGTGCTTGATTGCGTTCCAGTTATTCCACCTGATCTACGTCCGATGGTTCAGCTTGATGGTGGCCGCTTTGCAACATCAGATCTAAATGATTTGTATCGCCGCGTTATCAACCGCAACAATCGTCTGAAGCGTCTTGCAGATCTTGGTGCGCCAGAGATCATTGTTAACAATGAAAAGCGTATGTTGCAGGAAGCTGTTGACTCGCTATTTGATAACGGTCGTCGTGGACGTCCAGTTACCGGTCCTGGTAATCGTGCACTTAAGTCACTTTCAGACATGCTTAAGGGTAAGCAGGGACGTTTCCGTCAGAACTTGCTTGGTAAGCGCGTTGATTACTCTGGCCGTTCAGTAATTGTTGCTGGACCACAGTTGAAGTTACATCAGTGCGGTCTGCCAAAGCAGATGGCGCTTGAACTCTTCAAGCCATTCGTAATGAAGCGTCTTGTTGATCTAAATCATGCACAGAACATCAAGAGCGCAAAGCGCATGGTCGAACGTGCACGTCCAGTGGTTTGGGATGTTCTAGAAGAAGTTATTGCAGAGCACCCAGTTCTACTTAACCGTGCACCAACCCTGCACCGTTTAGGTATCCAAGCTTTCGAACCACAGTTGGTTGAAGGTAAGGCAATCCATCTACATCCACTTGTTTGTACTGCGTTTAACGCGGACTTCGACGGTGACCAGATGGCGGTTCACTTACCACTATCTGCAGAAGCGCAAGCTGAAGCACGTATTTTGATGTTGTCATCGAACAATATCTTGTCACCAGCTCATGGTCGTCCACTTGCAATTCCAACACAGGACATGGTGCTTGGTCTTTACTACTTAACCCAGGTACGTCCTGGCGAAAAGGGTGAAGGTCGTGCATTTACATCTGTAGCTGAAGCAGTGATGGCTCTTGATCAAGGAACTCTTGCAGTGCAAGCTCCAATCAAGATTCGCGTTGCAGGCGAAACCAAGGAAACAACTCTAGGTCGCGCAATTTTCAATGATGCGTTACCAACTGATTTCCCATTCGTTGATGCAGATGTAACTAAGAAGCAACTAGTTTCTATCGTTGATCGTCTTGCAGAGTTCTATCCAAAGGTTGTTGTTGCAGCAACACTTGATTCGCTAAAGGAACTTGGTTTCCGTTGGGCAACACGTGCAGGTGCAACTATTGGTATCGAAGATGTTGTAGTTCCACCTCGCAAGCAAGAAATTCTTGAGAGTTATGAAACTAAGGCAGATAAGGTTCAATCACAGTACGAGAAGGGCTTGATTACTGATGACGAGCGTCGTCAGGAATTAATTGAGATCTGGACTCAAGCAACTGCTGAAGTTGGTAAAGAGATGGAAGATAACTTCCCTCGTATCAACCCAGTTTGGATGATGGTTCACTCAGGCGCTCGTGGTAACTTGATGCAGATTCGTCAGATTGCAGGTATGCGTGGTCTGGTAGCGAATCCAAAGGGCGAAATTATTCCTCGTCCAATCAAGTCAAACTTCCGTGAAGGCCTTTCAGTTCTTGAATACTTCATCTCAACTCACGGTGCGCGAAAGGGTCTTGCAGATACCGCGCTTCGTACCGCTGACTCTGGTTACTTAACACGTCGTCTTTGCGACGTCGCACAAGATGTAATCATCCGTGAAGAAGATTGCGGAACTGATCGTGGACTAGTTCTTCCTATTGCATCAAAACAAGGTGGAGCGCTAGTTAAGGATGACCATGTCGAAACTTCTATCTACGGTCGCGCGCTAGCTGAAGATGTAACTGTTGATGGCAAAGTACTTGCTGCAGCTGGTTCAGATCTTGGCGATCGCGTAATCGACGAACTTATTGCAGCAGGAGTTGCTGAAGTTAAGGTTCGCTCAGTTCTAACTTGCGATAGCAAGGTCGGACAGTGCGCAGCTTGCTACGGACGTTCACTTGCAGCTGGTAAGCGTGTAGATATTGGTGAAGCTGTCGGAATCATTGCGGCACAATCAATTGGTGAACCAGGTACACAGTTAACAATGCGTACCTTCCACACCGGTGGTGTTGCAGGTGACGACATTACTCACGGTCTACCTCGTGTACAGGAATTATTCGAAGCTCGTACACCTAAGGGTGTTGCACCAATCGCAGAAACAGCTGGTGTGGTTTCATTCCGCGAAGATGCAAAGGGCAAGAAGATTGTGGTTACACCAGCAGATGGTGGAGAAGAAGTTGCTTATCCAATTACTCGCCGCCAGAAACTTCTTGTAGAAGAAGGACAGAAGGTTGAAGTTGGCCAGAAGATGGTGGTTGGCGCAATTGATCCAAAGCAAGTTCTTCGTATTCTTGGACCACGTGCAACTCAAGTTCACTTGGTAAATGAAATCCAAGAGGTTTACCGTTCACAGGGTGTAGGTATCCACGATAAGCACATCGAAGTTATCGTTCGCCAAATGTTAAAGCGCATTACTGTGCTTGAAGCAGGCGATACTGATCTTCTTCCTGGCGAACTTGTCGAACGTGGTCGCTTTGAAGCAGAGAACCGTCGCGTTGTTACAACCGGTGGAAAAGCTGCATCTGGTCGCCCAGAACTTATGGGTATCACTAAGGCATCGCTTGCAACCGAAAGCTGGTTGTCAGCTGCTTCATTCCAGGAAACAACTCGCGTTCTAACTGATGCAGCATTATCAGAGAAGAGCGATCCACTTCTTGGTCTGAAAGAGAACGTCATCATCGGTAAGTTGATTCCAGCTGGTACCGGTCTTGCTCGTTATCGCAATGTTCGAGTCGAACCAACTGAAGAAGCAAAGGCGGCGGTTTACGCATCTTATGATGAGTATGACTTCACACCATTTGATTCATCAGGATCTGGCGAAGCAGTTCGCTTAGATGATTTGGATGTTCGTTAATAATTAAATAATTCATACACCTAAGGGCTAGCGCGAGAGTGCTAGCCCTTAAGTTTTTCCTCTCACAATTACATCAATTTCTTCTCATGTGAGCAGGTAGATAGTTACTAAGGTGCTGCCACTCGTCTTTTTACTTTTCATTTAATTTATAAGTGAAAACATTTCTACTGTAACAAACAGTTACAGGGAGAGATGAAACTGATGAAGCGTTCAACAAAATTAACAACAGCACTCGCAATTGTAGGACTTATATTAGGTAGCGCAGTTAGCGCAAATGCGGCAAATAAAACAATCACTTGCTATAAAGGCACAACTGTAAAGAAAGTTACTGCAGCCAAACCAAAGTGCCCGGCAGGCTTTACAACTACTAAACCAAAAGCAGCAGCTCCTGCAGTTAAGGGTGGCACCGTAAAGATTGATGCCACATACAAAGGTACCGTCACAATGCTTTGGGGCGATGCTGATGTAACAGTCACAAACGTAACTGCAACAGGTAGTGGCGTAACTGGCGGTCTTGATTCATTAAAAGGAATGGGTGCTGCTGCACCGGCAGAGCAATGCACACCATTTGATGGCGAGGGAACGCTTGGCAGCGGTGCAGATACTTTGAAAGTTAAGTATGCAGATGGATCAATGGCCTGCTCTGCGGATGCAGATGCACCAACTGTAGTAACAATCAAAAAAGGCCCATTAACAATCGTTAGCGGCACTGGCAAATACGCAGGCGCTACCGGTTCATTGACTTTGACCGGTTCATGGAAAGTAGATAGCGCTTCAAAAGGAAGCAAACCAGCTACCCCAGTGACTTTGCAATTAACCGGAACTATTACAACGAAGTAATCAAGATTTAAAAGAATACAAAAAAGGAGTTAGGTTATGAAAAAAATTATTGCAAGCGTTGCAATTGCAGCGTTCGCATCATTAGGAGTCACCACGGCTAATGCAGCTGATGCGACTCTCGCACTCTCTGGTGGAAATGCCACATTCGGCTTAGATCCAGCAGTTATCACTGCAACTGCATCTGTTCCAGGAACCGTTGCATTTTCTGCGGCAGGCAAAGCTATTTCTGGTTGCGAAACAGTTGCTACTACAACAGTTGCGCCATTCGTAGCAAAGTGCTCATGGGTGCCAGCAGCTGCTGGCGCAACAGCGCTAACCGGAGTTCTAACTCCTACTGATACATCAATCGCAAAGGCAAACTCACCTGCTTTAAATATAAAAGTTGGAACGCCGGTTCAGGGAGTGATCTCTCCAATTCATATGTATGTAGATACCGTTCTTGCATCTGGAACATCAGGAGCACTTGCACCACGTTTCGGAGTTTCTTGTGCAATTACATCTGAATATTTATTGGGCCAAGGCATCGTCTTCCGTGTATATGCAAATAACGCAGATTGGGGCGGAGCCGTAATGGATTCTTCAAATACCGCTCAGGCTTACATTGAAGTATCTGGTTGGCCAACCAAGATTCCTTTGTCATACGGAAATCACTCAGGTGTTTCATTCTGGACAGGTGTATTACGTACCGGAACTGCAAATGGTCAATACTCAACACTTGGCCTAATCAACTTCAAAGTCACAATGGTCGCAAAAGACACCACAACCATGAAAGTGCTATCTACAAAATTAGTGCCAAAAATGGTTAACGGTGTTCGCCAAGTTGATCCATCAACTGGCCGCACAATTTATGATCGCGTTAGTTACTACAGATCAGTCTCAGTAACACCTGCTCTAAAGGGCGCTACCGGTACCTGGTCATCAAATTTCGCAGCTTATTCACAATTAACTCTTTACGCAGTTCCTAAGTAAGAACTGATTGCGAAACGGAGAGAATAATGAATAAGAAAATTATTTCTAGGTCAATCATGGCAGCTGCGCTTGCAGTTGCCATGATGAGCCCGGCAATCGCGGCTGATGCAGAGAATATCCTCACCTTAACTGCACCAAAAGATTTAAAGGGTGTTCCCGCACTGCCATTTACAGGTGAAAAGACCACTTTCACCACTCCAGATTTATTAGCTGGATCTATAACTACTGAACCAAATCAAGGTTATATCGGGCAAGAATTTACGCTAACTGGCAAGGGATTACCTGCAAATACCGAAATAACTTTGACCTGGTCAACGGCTGATGGTGCTTGGCTTGCTGACGTACAGCCAAATTCAATCAACTATCGCGGCTTAAAGTTTTTAAAGTACTCCGTGAAAATGGCATCAGTGACCACTGATGCAAATGGTGGATTTACTTACAAAGCTAAAGCACCAGAAGATTTTGGTGGGCCACACGATATTTTTGCAGTCGTAAATGGTGCAGCAGTTGCTAAAGGTGGATTTCAAACCAATCCAAAATTCACTATGACACCTACGAGTGGTCCTGTCGGAACACCAATCACAATTAAATACACTGGAATGGGATCAACTCTATATACCGGTGGCATCTCCGTTCTTTGGGATAACGGATATGTTGGAGAAGCTCAAGCTGTTTGGACCCGAGGAACTGCAGAATTCAAAATACGAGCAGCAGGACAAGTTGGTACACACTATGTAACTGCGGCAGATGGCATTGGCGTTCAATATATGAATCTAAAGCAATCTCCAGTGCCTTTTTCAAAAGGTGGCATGCTTGCCTTTAAAGTAACTAAGAATAAGGAATTAATTCCATCTTCTATTGATTATCCGCAGGTGGTAACACCTTCGACTGATTTCCGCACTACTTTGTCTAACCAAGGTGTCGATCCTAAGACCACTGCGATTGCAAAACTAAATGTAAATAGTGCAGTAGTGGGAACGAAAGTTAAGTTAGATGTATCAGGTCTGTATACCTCGGGCGCACATCAAATAGTTTGGGCGTCAGTTGTAGGAAATCGTGTAAATTGCTCCGGAACATGCTGGGTATATAACGCAGTGCCAATGGGAAGCGCAACTCCAACAAGTGGCAGTTTCTCTACCGATTTAACGATTCCAGATAACTTGGGGGGATGGCATGTTATTCAGATTAAATCTGGAGACTTGATTCAAGCTCAAATTCCATTTTATGTAAAACCAAGTATCTTCAATTACAAAGATAAAAAAGGAAAAGTTCTAACTGCAGGTGTGGCTTTGGCTGATAAATCACCACTACCAGAGGACCGGGAAGGGTCAGGAACGCCTACATACACATTCAAAGCCGGTGAAGAGATCACCATTGCTATGAAAGGTGTTGGCTGGACTCAGTTGGATAACACAATGGCCGTAACTTATGACAATAGTTTCATAGGTTATGGCTGTGGATTCAATTCAAATGGTTACATGGTTATTCACTTACCTGCCGTAGGTGAACCAGGTATTCACATAATTGATTTACATCCTTTGTTTTATACAAACCAACCATCGTTTGCAAATACTCCATATGGAATGCTTCCAATATTAAGTTTTGCGAATGATAATCCAGCAATCGCACTTGGATATCAGCTTCCAGCTGTGCATTTCTCAGTGAAGATTGTGAAGTAAAACCTAACTCAAGAATTGGTCCTGCTCTCGCTAATGCGAGGGTTGGACCAATTCCATTTTCCGAGTAAAACCATAGTTGCAGGTAATAAAAGCAAACGAATGATGCTGGCATCAATTGCGATGCCAGCAATTAAGCCAACTCCGAGCTCTTGAAGCCCAGCAAAATGACCTGTGACAAAACCGGTTAGCGCACAGATCATAATCAGCGCTGCGGTTGTAACCACGCCACCAGTATTTGCTAGTCCATCGATAATGGCTTGCTTATTATCTTTCTTCTCAAGATAACTCTCGCGAATTCTTGAAACAATAAAAACTTCATAATCCATAGAAAGTCCAAAGAGCACAGAGAAGATGAAGAGCAATGTCCAAATTTCAATTTGCTCTAATTTATAAACACCAAGCCCATTGTTCATGAAGAAAACTGCAGTCCCGATAGCAGCACCAATTGAAATTAGATCAAGCAAAATTGCCTTGATAGGTATCAAGAATGAGAAAAGAAAACGACGGAGCAGGACAAACGAGAGCGAGACCATGAAAATCGCGATAAGGGGAAAGGTCTGTTTAATCTTCTCCACTAGGTCAAAACCTTGCGCCGGAGCGCCCCCTATAAAGATTTCGGTCCCCGCTGGGAAATCATTGGAAATTTCCCGTAAATAGCGGACTAATTCCTGACTATCACCAAGATTATTTTTTGAAATCACAAATATTCTAAAGATCTTGCCGGTTTGATCAACATATGAACGATCTGTAGCTACGGCAAAGACATCGTTATTTTGCGCAATCTCACTTGCTAATTTAACTCGAGCCATATTTACATCAGAGACGGCAGGAAGTTTTATTACCACTTGAATTGGAGAGATAATTCCTTCACCTGCTCGATCTGTAGCAATCTTTATCGCTTCTGCGGATTCCAAATTTGCAGGAAGTGCAGATAGCGAACTAGGCGTAACTTTTAAATTAGCCAGCTGTGAAGTTGGGATTGCAATCAAAGCTATTGAAATCATGATTACCGCAATAGGTTGCTTGACTACAAATGTTGCAAGGAGGCGAAAACGATTTGTAGCAAATTTTGGTTTTGGTCCATCAGCTCCGAGATAAGAAAGTAGTACAGGTTGCAAAGTGGTAGCAGCTGCCATCGCAACTAGCGGAACAATCACGCCAGCTATTCCGAGAGAGCGCATAAATGGAACTGGAATTAGTATCAAGGTTGAAAGTGCAATTGCAACCGTACTACCAGAAATCAAAATCGTTCTTTGAGTTCTCTTTATATCGCCGTCTAACTTATATCTATGAACCATAAGCAGCGAGTAATCAATTGCCAAGCCAAGGCCAATGAGTTCTACGATGTTGGGAATGTAAAGCACCATTAATATCTTGTGGGCAAGCAAGTAAATAATTCCAATGGATGTCGAAATTATTGTGATTGCCATTATTAAAGGAACCAACATGGACCAAATTGATCTTAAAGTTAAGAATAGAAAAATCAGTGCGACGGCAATTGCTACTATCTGGCCTCTTTGCAAATCTTTTTCAAGAATTGGGGAGACATCGTATTTAATGGCAGGCGGCCCGCTTACTTTTGCGTTAGAAATACCAATCTGGATAAGTGATTTTCGAAGTTTTTCAGTAATAGCTGAGGCGTCTTGTAAGTCATAAGGGGTCTGCAGATTGGCATATAAAACGCCATTTATCGCCCGGTTTTGCACCAGATGTGAATTAGAGAATTGAGCTGAAACCACTTTTATCTTTTGCTGCAGGAGTGCTACTTCCGATTTGGTTGCATTCTTGTCGTATGTAACAAAAATAGAGAAAGCGCCTTCGGTGGTTTCTCCAAAGGCGCTTTCAATAATTGCATCTGCTTTTGCAGATTCACTTCCTGGAACGGAAATCGATGTAGTTAGTAAAGAATTGATATTGGCATTGGCATAGAAACCAAATAACGCAAGTGCAACCCAAACTGTTACAACTAATAACCGGTTCCGTAACACTCTTTCTATGCGTTTAGCGCAGCCAAACCAATCTCAACCATGTTATTGAGAGAACGTTCGCGCGCATCTGAATCCATTGATTCATGCGTGAACACGTGATCTGAAACAGTCAGAATAGAAAGTGCGCGGCGACCTTTTCGGGCGGCAATTGAATACAAAGCCGATGCTTCCATTTCAACGGCAAGCACACCATGTGCGCGAAGACGTTCCTTGGAATCTGTCTCATCGTAGAAGTAATCCATTGATGAAACTCCGCCAACATGGCAGCCACCATGTTGTTGCGCTGCCTGGTATGCAGCTTGCAACATCAAAAAGTCAGCATGTGGTGCAAAGTCCAAACCATTTGTGAAACGACGATTAATATTTGAATCAGTCGATGCGGTCATTGCAAGAATTACATCGCCAACTTTGGTGTGGTCCTGAAAACCACCTGCGGTTCCGATGCGGATTGCTTTCTGTACGTCATACTCATTAAATAGCTCTGTCACATAGATTGAAATCGATGGCAGACCCATTCCGGTGCCCATTACAGAGATGCGCTCACCCTTATGAAGGCCAGTAAAGCCAAACATGTTGCGAACGGCATTAAATTGTTTGACCTCGGTCAGCCAGTTTTCGGCTACCCACTTGGCTCTAAGGGGGTCGCCTGGGAGGAGGATCTTTTCGGAGATTTCGCCCTTCTGGGCACTGATATGTACGCTCATAAATTCAGAGTAGTCCAAAGAAGGCGAAAAGGCCTGAAAAGCTGAGCTCGAAAAAGGCCGCAACAAAGACGCGAGCTTTTTCTCCCTCACTTTTCAGCTCTTTTCGACCCTATTTGGCCAAAAAAGGTGGTTGGTCTCCTTCGGCGTGTCGCGGGCCACTTTGAAAGAGGAGGAGTAAAAGGCCCGGATTTGGCTTATTTCGACCCCTCGCTTACGCTTATCTCCTGCCTTTTTTACGGGGCTTTTCTAGACATGTCTATCGCATGAATTCTTATGCGAAAGATTTGCGCGATCGGTGCAACACACCCGACCGCGTGGGTCGGAAAAGATTCTTAATAAAGACAAAATAAAAACGAACAAAACGTTCAACAACGTTTAGTAAAGATGGAGAAACATGCCAACGATTCAACAGTTAGTGCGTCGTGGTCGCGCTGAAAAAAGCGACAAGACAAAAACACCTGCACTAAAAGGTAGTCCACAACGTCGCGGTGTTTGCACACGTGTTTACACAACAACACCTAAGAAGCCGAACTCTGCACTTCGTAAAGTTGCACGTGTTCGCTTAACAAGCGGCATGGAAGTTTCTGCATACATTCCTGGTGAAGGTCACAACCTACAAGAGCACTCCATCGTTCTTGTTCGCGGTGGTCGTGTTAAAGATCTACCAGGTGTTCGTTACAAAATCATTCGCGGTTCACTTGATACTCAAGGTGTTAAGAACCGCAAACAAGCACGTTCACGTTACGGTGCTAAGCGAGAGAAGAAGGCCAGCTAATGCCACGTAAAGGTCCTGCAGTTAAGTCACCAGTTATTGCTGATCCAGTTTATAACTCACCAATTGTTACTGCGTTAATCAATAAAATTCTTTTGCACGGCAAGCGTTCAACTGCTGAAGCAATTGTTTATCAGGCAATGGAAAACATTCGCGAAAAGACTCAAGTTGATCCAATCATCACACTTAAGCGCGCACTAGATAACATCAAACCACAGATCGAAGTGAAGTCACGTCGTGTTGGTGGCGCTACTTACCAGGTACCTGTTGAAGTTAAGTCAGGTCGTGCAACAACTCTTGCACTTCGCTGGTTAGTTGATTTCTCTCGTGCACGTCGCGAAAAGTCAATGGCAGAGCGCCTTACAAATGAATTAATTGATGCAAGCAATGGCCTTGGTGCTGCTGTTAAGCGTCGCGAAGATACTCACAAGATGGCGGATGCAAACAAGGCGTTTGCTCACTACCGCTGGTAGTCGTTCTGGCATCGTAAAGATAACTAACGGTTATTAGAGTTTTAAAGAAAAACGAAGAGATTAAAGAGAAGAGAGAGAAAACAAAGTGGCCACACTAGACCTAGCAAAGGTGCGCAACATTGGAATCATGGCGCACATCGACGCAGGTAAGACCACCACAACCGAGCGCATCCTTTTCTACACCGGTATCAATTACAAGATCGGTGAAGTTCACGAAGGTGCTGCGACCATGGACTGGATGGAGCAGGAACAAGAGCGTGGTATCACCATCACTTCTGCTGCAACGACCTGTATGTGGAAGAACCACACAATTAACATCATCGATACACCTGGTCACGTTGACTTCACAGTTGAAGTCGAACGTTCACTTCGTGTTCTTGATGGTGCAGTTGCTGTTTTCGATGGCGTTGCTGGTGTTGAGCCACAATCAGAAACAGTTTGGCGCCAAGCTGACAAGTATTCAGTTCCTCGTATCTGCTTCGTAAACAAGTTAGACCGTACCGGCGCTAACTTCGATATGTGCGTTGGCATGATTCGTTCACGTCTAAACGCAACTGCACTGGTTCTACAGATTCCAATTGGTCTTGAAGGTGACTTCCAGGGCGTTGTAGATCTAATTGCAATGAAGGCTCTTGTATGGCCAGGCGAAACCAAGAAGGGCGAAGATTACGTAATCGAAGAGATTCCAGCTAATCTAAAAGAAAAAGCAGAAGCAGCTCGCCACGAATTCTTAGAAACACTTGCAGAATCAGATGATCAAATCATGGAGAAGTACCTAGAAGGTGCAGAACTTTCAGAAGATGAAATCATCGCAGGTATCCGCCGTGCAACTCTTGCTGCAAAGGCAGTTCCAGTTCTAACTGGTTCAGCATTTAAGAACAAGGGTGTTCAGCCAATGCTTGACGCGGTAGTTCGCTACCTTCCATCACCACTAGATGTTGATGCGATTGTTGGCCATAACGTGGCTGATTCTTCAATCGAAGTAACACGTAAGCCAAATAACGACGAACCAATGTCAGCTCTTGCCTTCAAGATCATGACAGATCCACACCTAGGTAAATTGACCTTTATCCGTGTTTATTCAGGTGTTATGAAGACCAGCTCAGCTGTGCTTAACTCAAATAAGGATCGCAAGGAACGTATCGGCAAGATTTATCAGATGCACGCTAACAAGCGCGAAGAAATCGAAGAGGCATCTGCAGGCATGATCTGCGCAGTTATGGGTCTTAAGGACACCACAACTGGCGAAACCCTTTGCGATACAGATAAGCCAGTGATCTTGGAATCAATGGAATTCCCAAATCCAGTTATCGAAGTTGCGATCGAACCTAAGACCAAGGGCGACCAAGAGAAGCTTGGTATTGCGATTCAACGTCTTGCAGAAGAAGATCCAACATTCCGCGTGAAGACTGATGAAGAAACTGGTCAGACAATCATCGCTGGTATGGGCGAACTTCACCTTGAAATTCTTGTTGATCGCATGAAGCGCGAATTTAAAGTTGAAGCTAACGTTGGTAAGCCACAGGTTGCATTCCGCGAAACACTTCGCAAGCCAGTTGCTCGCCACGACTACACCCACAAGAAGCAATCTGGTGGTTCTGGTCAATTCGCAAAGATTCAAATCGCTCTCGAACCACTACAGCCTGGCGAGAATGAAAAGGGCTACGAGTTCGTAAATAAAATTACAGGTGGACGCGTTCCGAAGGAGTACATCCCTTCAGTTGACGATGGATGCCAAGAAGCAATGCAGGCAGGTCCTCTTGCTGGTTTCCCACTTACAGATGTACGTGTAACTCTTCTTGACGGCGCATATCACGATGTTGACTCATCTGAATTGGCCTTCAAGATTGCTGGTATCGCAGCATTTAAGGAAGCAGCAAAACTTGCTGGTCCAGTATTGCTAGAACCAGTTATGAAAGTTGAAGTCACCACTCCTGAAGATTTCATGGGTGATGTCATCGGCGATCTAAATAGTCGTCGTGGCCAAATTCAGGCCATGGATGAGCGGTCAGGTGCCCGCGTTGTTAGGGCGCTAGTTCCGCTTTCAGAGATGTTCGGTTATGTCGGAGATCTACGAAGCAGAACACAAGGCCGCGCAAGCTACTCAATGGAGTTCGAAACATATGCAGAAGTTCCTGCAGCTGTTTCAAAGGAAATCATTGCGAAAGTACGCGGCGAATAAACCCTAATAAGTAAATAGCACAACCAAATACCCTAATAACTAAAAGTAAAAGCACTAATTAAGAAAGAGGAACCAAAGTGGCAAAGGCAAAGTTCGAACGAACCAAACCACACGTCAACATCGGAACCATTGGTCACATCGACCACGGTAAGACAACTCTTACTGCGGCGATCTCAAAGGTGTTGCACGAGAAGTACCCAGATGTAAACCCATTCACTCCATTCGATCAGATCGATAAGGCGCCAGAAGAGCGTCAGCGTGGTATCACCATCTCGATCGCGCACATCGAATACCAGACCGAAAAGCGCCACTATGCGCACGTTGACTGCCCAGGTCACGCTGACTACATCAAGAACATGATTACTGGTGCAGCTCAGATGGACGGAGCAATTCTTGTAGTTGCTGCGACCGACGGTCCTATGCCACAGACCAAGGAGCACGTGCTTCTTGCTCGTCAGGTTGGCGTTCCATCAATCGTAGTTGCACTTAATAAGTCAGACATGGTTGATGATGCAGAAATTCTTGAACTAGTTGAAATGGAAGTTCGCGAACTTCTAAGCAAGTACGAATTCCCAGGCGATGACACACCAATCGTTCGCATCTCAGCGCTTAAGGCTCTAGAAGGCGATGCAAAGTGGGTTGAGTCAATCATGGAACTTATGACTGCTGTTGATGATTACATCCCAACACCAGCACGTGATGTTGATAAGCCATTCTTGATGCCAGTTGAAGACGTTTTCACAATCACAGGTCGTGGAACAGTTATCACCGGTCGTATCGAGCGCGGTATCGTCAAGGTTAACGAAGAAGTTGAAATCGTTGGTAT
>JACCDP010711501.1_pt1 | contig 26065 bp, 41 predicted proteins | sample 7445841 | NCBI WGS metagenome assembly JACCDP01 (sample SAMN15323441, study PRJNA562643) | freshwater metagenome | isolation source: river surface water | place: USA:Blue River Watershed | collected 2017-08-17 | reverse complement strand
GCCAGTCCCAATCAAATATCTTACACCACAACCCCTGTGACTAATGCGTGGCAGCATATGGTAGTCACTGTGGCCAGCGGTGGTAGCAAGATCTATCTCGATGGTGCCGAAGTCGCGTCATCTGCCTACGCAGGAGATTTCAGTGCCATCGATAATGCAAACAGTTTAAGAATTGGTGATGTGGGATTTGGGAACACAGGAATTTTTGGTCTAGACGGTCGTGTAAAAATATTCCGTATCTATAACAAGGCATTGACCAGTGCCGAAGTATTAACCAAATATCAAGATGCAAATGCTGGTACTAATCTAGTTTTAAGACTTGATCCAGATAATGCCAACAGTTATCCGGGCAGTGGCACTACTTGGACTGACCTAGCGGCACCTGCAGAGAATCTTACCTTATACGGATCGCCTACCTACACTTCAGGTACGCCCAGTTACTTTACATTTAACGGTACCACACAGTATGCCAACACTGCCACGACTGGCATAGTCAATACCACTGCCTATACAAAGTCAGCGTGGTTCTACTTGAACGGTTATCAGGATAATAACATATTCAGCGGTGATGGACACTTTATCTATATGGGGCCGACTGCCAGTGTAAACAAAAAGATCTACTGCGGACACAGCGACTGGGGCAGTTTCACAGCCTATCCTTCCTCAGCAACGATCAACCTAAATACCTGGTATAATGTGACGCTGACATTCAGCACTGCCAACGGAATGACCCTGTATATCAACGGTGCTCAAGATTCAACTTATACAGCACAAAAAACAGCACATCCAGGAACTGGTACTGCCAGCGTAGCAGCCTACGGTACTGGCAACTTGCTAAATGGTAGGATTGGCAAAGTCTACTGCTACAATGTAGAATTAACTTCAGCACAGGTTCTACAGAACTATAACAGCGACAAAGCAACCTACGGACTATAACGGTAAATATACAAAAGAGAGCGTATTATGGCCATACAAACAATCAACATAGGTAATCAAGTAAACGACGGACTAGGTGATGACCTACGAACCGCGTTTCAAAAGGTAAATGCTAATTTCTCGGATTTGTCAGCGCAGTTAACTATCACTGCGTCAAATGTGGGTACAACCGGTGTTGGGGTGTTCAAACAGAAAACTGGTACTAATCTTGAATTCAAAAATCTCGTTAGTGGTACTAAAATAACGCTGAATGACACAGGTAATGCTGTGGTAATTAATAATACATCTCCAGATGCATTTACAAGATTTGACACCAATTCTGGATCAGTATTAGCCAGTAATAATCAACAAATAGCTCTTAGCGGCACACAGGCCCCCGGTAGCACAACAAGTCGCAGTGATATAGAAGTCACCGCAACAGGACCCTACGTTTACTTCAAAACCATTATTCCAGTCACTGATATTTTAACCAGTTTTGATTTTGGTTATATTACAGGTGATTTTGATTATGTCACGCAGGCTACATTAGCACTCTCTAATTTTGATTTTGGAACTATCGATCTCCCCAGCATAGTAGATGTAGATCTCGGCGGCATCGTAGTTTAAGGACGCAACATGATCACCTGGACAACTCCAGCAGGTAGCCTAGGCACACTAACAGAAAGATTAGTCACTGAGATTCCTTTATTGGTTTCTTCAAATGTAGGCTCAGTATCTTTGACTGTTATATCAGGATCTTTGCCTAAAGGACTAAGATTGAACGGAAATTCTATAAAAGGGTCTCCAGTCGAAGTAAAAAAATTTACAACAAATAGATTCGTACTTAGAGCCAGCGACGGAGTCGACATCGAAGACCGAACATTTTCTATTTCTATCGACGGCAGTGACGAGCCACAGTGGATCACTGCTGAAGGATTTTTAAACATAGGAAAAAACGATGCTTACTTTGTGTTAGACAACGACATCGTTGATTTTCAACTAGAAGTTGATGATACCGACCTAACTGCAGGAGACACACTTGAATTTAGTCTGCTACCCAATGGAGGGTTACTACCTCCGGGTCTAAGTTTAAGTAAAGATGGTAGAATAACTGGATTCACTGATCCTATATTTGCTCTCGAATATTCTAATAATCCCTATGGAGGATACGATACGGCTCCATTAGACGCAGTACCTATCGATTTTGTAGAAGCTAGATCAAACGGCTACGATACATTTTTCTACGATGATACTACATTTGATTACAACGAGCCTAGTAGAATTCCAAGAAGACTCAGTCGAATTTATACATTTGCGGTAGCAGTCTCAGATGGTATCTATACTGTGACTAGAATATTTAAAATATATGTAGTCACAGAAGAGTTTCTACAGGCAGATAACAGCATCATACAGGTCGATACTAACCTGTTTCAGGCAGATGCAAGCAGTTTTAGAACTCCTATATGGATAACAGAATCTAATCTTGGTCAATTTCGAGCTAATAATTATGTGACTATATTCTTGGATATTTATGATCCACCATCCTTATCCGGTACCATTGTTTACTATAAAGTGGATGGAGAATTTCCTCCAGGGCTAGTTTTAGATAGCATAACTGGAGAAATTGCAGGTAAAGTTCCTTATCAAGATAGGGTCACACAGACTTTTAACTTTACCATGCAGGCGGTAAGCTATCCTTCAGTTCTGTCCTCAACTGTATACGATTTCAAAGGAGTTTGGAATAATAGTATTAATTACGAAATCAACGATACCGTAAGGTATATCAATGACATTTATATTTGTATCAAAGCTAACCGAGGTAGATTACCTACCAATACAGAATTTTGGACTCAAGGAACGTCTTCGTCATCTAAAACTTTTAGCGTAGATGTTATAGGAGAGGTTGAAACCGCGATATCGTGGAAGACTGAAAGTGAACTAGGAATTATAAAACCTAATCAACCTAGTCAACTATTTGTCGAAGCCGAAAGTCTATTATATGGCGGCAGGGTAGCATACGAATTCGTTTCAGGAAATCTTCCTTCTGGACTAGAGTTTTTACCTACAGGTCTAATACAAGGTAAAGTAAAACAATTTGCCGATGCAGACGGGCCAGGACTATTGAGATTTTATGAAAGAGATTCCAGTATAGAAGACAGTACAGGTTCTAGAGACTATACAGTGACATTTGATGGCGGGGATACTACGTTTGATAAAATATTTAAATTTACTATAAAGGCTCGTGACAGTGTCAATCTATCTGAGATTACTAGATTATTTTCCGTTAAAGTAGAATCAGATCAAAACAAAAGTTTTGCCAATTTATACCTCAAAGCTTTTCAAAGTAAACAAAAAAGATTAGCTTGGTACAATTTCATCACCGATTCAACAATCTTCAGACCCGAATTACTTTATAGATATGGAGATGAAAACTTTGGAGTTCAGACAGATCTAAGAATGCTTTTGTATGCTGGAATAGAAAGCGTCGAAGCTGTTAAGTATGTACAGGCAATGAGCAGGAATCATTATCGTAAAAGAATATTATTCGGAGATATAAAAACCGCCAAGGCCAAAGACCCGGATACACAGGAAACTTTATATGAAATCGTCTATGTAGAAATGATCGACGAATATCAAAAAAACGGTACTAGCATCAGCCAAACCGTAGATCTTCCAGATTATATCAACAGCAGAGTTTTGATTAGTTATGATGCTATCAAAGTAGATAGCGATATTCCATTTGTCAGTGATCGAGATCATCAGCGTGTTTTTCCTAACAGTTTTAAAAATATGAGACGAAGAATTAAGGATATAGGACAAAGAGATAGGGAATTATTGCCTTTATGGATGCGTAGTATCCAAGATCAATCCTCATATGAAACTGGTTGGGTGGCTGTTATGCCATTGTGTTTTGTTAAACCTGGATCTAGTTCTGAAATTGTAGCAAGAATTAAAGCATCGTCATTTGATTTTAAAACTATCGATTTCCTAGCAGATCGATATATAATAGATATTTTAGATGGGGAAATCGAAGATAAATATCTTGCGTTTCCGCAGCGTGGAGAAAAATTACCGTGAGTAACATAAATTTTGCAAATATAAATGAAAACTTTCCTGTAGCAGGGCAAGATAACGACACACAAACATTTAGAGACAATTTTGATAGTATCAAAACTGCTTTGAGCACAGCTAAAACCGAAATCACAGATCTGCAAGATAATGTTGCAAGAACAGATGGTCAAAATGATTTTAATGGAAATGTAATTAGGAACGCTAAATTACAAAACAATTATGAAGTTGTACTAGAAGCACAGGTCTTTGATGTAGGAACAACGACTTTTACATTAGATTACGAAAATGGTCCTTATCAAATTTTCACAATAAGCAGCAGCAGTTTTACATTTGATTTCCTAAATTTTCCCACAAATGGAGAAACATTAGGAAAAATCATGATAGAGTTATATAGTTTAGATGGTAATCCAAAAACTGTAAACTTTAGTCTCAGTGGTAGTGGTGCTGAAGCAATCAAGAAAAATGGATTCAGTCTTCCTATTACTGTGACCAGTCAAACCAATCCAACTATTTTAACAATATGGCGCCATGGTTATGCAAGAACCACCGTTGGCTCTGCGAGCACAGATAATTTCTACATTGTCAATCACGGCACATTCTCATAATGTTTCACCCTCTGGTTAATGATCTATCTAATTTCAAAGATACTGAAATAGAAGAAAAACTACTAGATTTGAACAAAAAATATCATGCTGCTGCTCGTTTGGGCAGCAGAGATCTCTTGACACAGTTATCAACTTTAATTACAATGTATAGAGAGGAACTCAAACTTCGATATGCTAAAAAGAATCAACAAGATGATGACGATCTGGGTCAATTGATCAATGTGGACTGAAACCAATACACAAGAACAACTGATCAACGGAATAATAAAATATGGTCCTGAAATATTGGAACATTGTCTTTGTTCTGATGACCTTTCAAAGTACATCAATAAAATCAACGAAGAGCGTTTAGATTATCCGATTCCTCCAACTAGCATAGACAAACATAAATGGTTTATTCCAGATGACTACTATCCAAATTTGACAGAAATGTTGTATGGAATGTGTGAAACAGAAGCACAGCGAGACAGGGTAAACCAAGAGTTAGAGTTGTTTATCAAGCACGGAATTTATGATGTTCTTCACGTGATGAAATATATAGTAGATACACTCAGATCTAACAAAATCGTATGGGGTGTAGGAAGAGGTAGCTCTGTGGCTAGTTATGTGCTGTTTTTAATAGGAGTACATAAGATCGACAGTGTTAAATACAACTTGCCGATAGAAGAATTCTTTAAGGAGATAAAAAATGGGTAGAGTATATACAAGCGTTAGAGGTAAAGAAATTGATATGGAAAAACTTTCTCTAAGGCACGAAAAAACACCAGCAGTGGGCAATGCTAAAGTAAATGCAAGAGGTGACGAACTAGGTCCTGGAGGAAAAATTAAAAGAACCAGAGAAGAAGTGATGGCTGATTATTATGCCAATAATCCAAATGCATTACGTGAAGAAATAGGAACAAGAGCAAATAAAAAGTAAAGGATAAGTATGCCTACAAATTTCGAAGCACGACAAATTAAGATCCGGGCCCTCCACGATGATGTTATAATCTGCGATATGGATTTCGGAGAGATACGATTAAACAGCGGTATTATACTACGAAGCGATGACGGTAAGAGTCATGGTATAAAACCCAGATGGGGCAAAGTTTATAAAGTAGGTCCCGAACAAAAAGACATCAGAGAAGGTCAATGGATCCTTGTTGAACATGGTCGCTGGAGTCGAAAGATTAAAATCGATGACGGCGAAAGCGAAAAAGATATCCAAAAAGTCGATGTCAACTGTATCCTAGCAGTTTCTGACGAAAGACCAAATGACAGCGATGTCTTTGTAGGCGATAGCGTTTGATGGGTTTTAAAAAGAGTTGGGATATCGCTGAGATATCTATCCAGATACATTCGCTGGCTAGAGAATGCTCTAGTGTATATAACGACGGATTTACCTCATTCGAGTGTAAAAAAGATCTATATCAACTTAAAAAAATCGTCGACGACGCTCTAGCAGAAGCTCCGGATTTTGGAGATTTGGAACAAGAGTGGTTGCAAGAGCAAGAAAAAAAGCGTATCATTAAGATTCTAAAGTCTTAAGGAGATACAATGACTAACCCTTTCCGCGATCAAGAAAAATTTATGATCGCCTGTGATCAAACCGTAGATCGCGGTAATACAGATCAATTCAATATGTATCTGAAGCTGATTGAAGAAGAAGCAGAAGAACTGAATCAAGCCATAATTTCTAAAGATCGTGTAGAGATGTTAGATGCTCTTACAGATATTTTAGTAGTGACTATTGGTGCTATACATTCCATGGGAGCAGATGGCGAAGGTGCGTGGAATGAAGTTATGAGAACTAACTTTGCCAAGATAGATCCTGTCACAGGCAAAGTCCGTAAGAGAGATGATGGTAAAGTTTTAAAACCCGACGGATGGCAACCTCCCGATCTTAAAAATTATCTATCTAAAGAAACTAGCATAATTAAACAGGGATTCGAACAATGAACATGGATGTTGCGGCTGTTTTCCTAGCCAGTAGTCTTTTGATAGCACTAGGATTTATTATTTGGATTGGGGCAATTCTAATCGTTAACAATCTTTTGCATAGATTTTGGAAACCATTTAATTTATACAGGATAGTTGATCCCGAAGGACGTTTTGAAGTTAATAACAAGGATAATAAATGAAAGAATTATGGGTAGAAAAGTATCGACCTAAAAGCATAGATGGATATGTTTTTAGGGACGAACACCAGCGTAAACAGGTGATGTCTTGGATCAAAGACAAAAGCATACCTCATCTATTACTGAGCGGAACTGCTGGCATTGGCAAAACCACACTGGCCAAGATATTGGTCAAAGAATTAGGCATAGAAGAATATGATGTGTTAGAACTAAATGCCAGTAGAACAAACTCTGTGGAAGATGTTCGTGACAAAATCACTAATTTCGTTTCCATGATTCCCTTTGGTCCTTTTAAGGTAGTACTATTAGATGAAGCTGATTATCTTACTCCGAATGCTCAGGCAGCGTTACGTGGGGTCATGGAAGAGTATCATTCAACTGCTCGTTTCATCCTCACCTGTAACTACCCTAATCGCATTATCCCTGCTTTACATTCACGATGTCAAGGATTTCACATTGAGCGAACGGATCTTACTGAGTTTACCGCTCGTGTTGCTACTATTCTTGTTGAAGAGGCTGTGGATTTCGATCTGGAGACGCTAGATCATTATGTCAAAGTGACGTATCCAGATCTCAGAAAATGCATCAACCTAGTACAGCAAAATATCAACGACGGAAAATTGAACCCTCCTAATAAAGGAGACCAGGGCGAAGCAGACTGGAAGTTTGATATGGTTGAATTATTCAAGGCAGGAAAGATCAGCGATGCTAGAAAATTACTCTGCGGAAAGATCCAGGCCGATGAAATGGTTGAAGTTTATACTTGGCTGTATCAAAATATCAATATCTTCGGAACAGAGTCTCAACAAGACAAAGCTATTATAGCAATAAAACAGGCCATGGTGGACCATACATTAGTAGTAGATCCAGAAATTAATCTAGCGGCCACTATGATCAAACTGAGCAAGATAAGTGAATGATAAAAAAAGTAATGTCGCTAAAGGCCAAAATAGCTATGATTCAGAGATTGGTCAAAATCTTGTAGCGTTTTTTAATAAAAATGTCACTCCCTATCCAACTGAAGTAGGTAGTCCCGCATTTGATCTTATACCTGTCGAACGGCAAAAAGATATAATGGTCAATGTCGCTCGTATGCACGGGCAACAAGAATACAGCAGAATCATGGAACTAGTAGCTGTATTACAAAAACAAGCAGCTTGTATAAAACGAAGATTAGAAATCACAGACTGGGTACATTCTGCTAAGTATCAATTTCAAACCTATCACGGACAAATCTATTGGTTAGCTCACGACACTAGAAAAGGTGGAACACTGTTAACTATGCACGGGCCTAACGATTGGAGTACAGGTGCTCCAGATTGGTATGATTATATTTGTCGTGTAAAATGGTTAGGAGATTATACCTGGATAGAAGTAGATGAGAAAGGCGATCCTATAGAATGAAAGATAAACTCAAAAAAGCTTATATGAAAACTGCGGAAACATTCGCAGAACTTAGTCACGCTCAAAGACTTCATGTTGGTGCTATAGTAGTTAAGGATGACAGAATAATAAGTATAGGATATAATGGAATGCCTGCAGGCTGGGATAACAACTGCGAAGATATAGAATGGTGTTCAGCAGGTGGATGGCTCAGTCCGGAAGAAATTGAATCGGGTTGGCCTTATGAAGGAGAATATCAAGATGGGAAAGGTAATACAATTCAAGGACGCTATCGCCTTAAGACAAAATCAGAAGTACTTCACGCTGAATCAAACGCTATTGCAAAGCTGGCAAGGTCCAATGATAGCGGCCTTGACGCTGACATCTTTGTCACTCACAGTCCTTGCATGGAATGTGCGAAACTTATATTTCAGTCTGGAATACGCAGAGTCTTTTACGGACAAGATTATAGAAACGACGAAGGCATTGAATTTTTGAAAAAAAGTGGAGTCACTGTGGAGAAAATAGATGGATGAAAGATATATGATCGTGACTTATATAAAAAAACCTAATGGTAAGTACGACGAGATCACAGAATTTAAGAGGCATTATAGGACAAAACATATACAATCCTCTAAGGTCATATTAGACCTCAAGGATAAAAAAGTCATCAAAAACGGACTCAACCCCGAAGCAGGGTTTGATGACATGATAGAATTCTATAAGAGGCTATTAGGGGATCGGTTGACCCCCTACCTTCCTCAGGAATCTCCGTAAATCGCTAACACCTCCCTAACTGCTTCATGACGTTCAATGTCACCTATAGTAAAGTGACAAACATCTACATATCTGTTTTCTTTAAAGTCGTTAAACAATTTTAGAAATTCTAATAGACCGTTATTACTAGGTCTATCTGCCTGTTGCAGATCTCCAGTGACAACCATCTTAGATTTCGATCCTAATCTTGTAAGCAACATTTTCATCTGACTAGGAGTTGCATTCTGCATCTCGTCAGCAATAACTACAGCGTTTTTGAATGTACGACCTCTCATGTATGCCAGAGGGCTAACTTCGATCACCCCCTCTCTTATCATATTTTCGATCTCTCTGGCTTCGTAGTTTTCTGAGAATACATCCATAATAGGCTTGGTCCAAGGCTCCATCTTTTGATTTAGATCCCCGGGCAAGAATCCGTGTTGTTCATCCACGGAAACAGCAGGTCGTGTAATCACTATTTTTTCAGCATCTCCGTACTTGAGCTGATCTATAGCCCACTGAACAGCCAGCATGGTTTTACCCGTACCGGCTGGACCGATAGCGAATATAATCATTTTCTGGGGATCATTTAGTTTAAGCAGGTATGTTTCCTGACTTAGATTTTTGGGATATATTTGGACTCTTTTACGGTGTGTATCTCTGAAACGCGGATCAATATTTATTACATTGTCTTTTAAAACTGCTGCTTGCGCTCTTTTTCGCTTCATATAAGGTTAGCCCTCCTTTAAAGTGTTAGGCACGGACCCTAAACCGTAGTGCCCGTACCGGACACACAAGTATTTAATATGCACTTTAAAAAGTAATGTGTTATGATTAAATTTTCGCGATAAATACAAATGGAGAAGCTATGACTGACATCAAAGACATTATTAATAATATTCAGCAGATCTACGGATCTAACGACAGCCTAAGTATGCTCAAAGATTTTGAGCGTGTTTTAGACGAGCTAGATGTTTACGTCTACGATAATTGGTTAGACGGAGAACTCGTTTCTGGTCCTAAAGAAAGCAGATATCATATAGAATGCACATTCATGTGGCCTGAAGACAAAATGCCTGAGCCCAGGGGCGGCAAAATATTACTAGATTACGGCTGCAAAGTACAATTTGCAGAAAGCAAGATCGCTAAGGTTCGTAAAATTAAAAAACCTGATGACATACGTCCTGGCACACGCAAAGGAAAAATTGATCATGAAAATATATGGATGGTCAAAATCTTAATGCCTAAAAAGTTAATGAGCGATATCAATAAAGGATATACCGAACTAGATCGTAATAAGATTGAAGATATAGTCACGCAGGCTGCGGTCAATGCTAAGATAGATCCAGCAGAGATACAAGCACAGGAGATGGCCAATGCACAAGCAGCAGCACCAGCAGCTTAACGAAGGATTGCGTCCAATGGATCTAGCAGAAATGGTGCTAGATACTTTTGGAGTGGATACATTTAAATCAAAGATGGGTGAAGATCGAGATGTATGTGTATTAAGTTTTAAAATTAAAGATAGGTCGCCTGCCAAAGACTTAATGGAGTTTGTGGAAAAAAGTTATGATTATGTTCTCGATGCAGATGTTAGTTCAGGCGAAGATAATAAAGGACAGTATTCAGTATTTGTAGAACTTTCAAGAACTCCAGACCTCCCTGATCAAATTAAAGAAATCACGCAAGGCGTCACACGACTAACTGGGATTAAAGAATTCAAATTCAAGTATCACAAAGATCCTGAAGTAGAATTAGTCAGCGAAGAAAGCCTTCGTTCTAGAGTTCCGTTTACAGCTAACGACTATGATCAATTTGTACAGCGTGTTCAAATCGAATCTGTTAAGAAATTTTTCAATAAAACACTGATGGATGATCTAACTATTAATGGTGATGTTATAACCATCCACAAGCCATTTGATAAAAGGGTTAAATTAAAATGGATACAAGAAGACCAGGCAGTTGTAGAAGGTGCTATTTCTTTAGATCCAGAGGCAACAGCAGAAACTTTCTGGCTCACTAAAGTTTTAGGTGACTACGGTATCAACAAAGTAGGTGATAGTTTTATTTTTACGAACGGCGACCGTTCTATGACTTTACAAAGGATAGACTAATGAGTGGATTTACATTTGACTTTAAAAAAGAACAATTGAAAGAAATGATTCCAAAGAATCCCTATGTGGATCAATGGTTCCATGCTATCAGCGAAATACTACCAGAATATGAAATTACCACACCAAAGCGTGTGGCCGCTTTCTTAGCACAGTGCGCACACGAAAGTGGAGGATTTGTATTCTTAAAAGAAAACCTAAACTATAAAGCGGCTAGCCTACGAAAGGTATTTCCTAAATATTTCCCAGACGATGCCACAGCAGCAGCCTACGCTAACAAACCAGAAAAAATTGCCAACAGAGTTTATGCTAATCGAATGGGCAACGGCGATGAAGCATCAGGAGATGGTTTTAAATATTGTGGAAGAGGATTAATTCAATTGACTGGTAAAGACAATTATACCTTCTTCGCTGGATCTCTAGATATTCCTGTAGAAGAAGCCAGCGAATACCTTCAGACATTTGAAGGCGCTGTGCAATCAGCTTGTTTCTTTTGGGAACAAAATAATTTAAATCAATGGGCAGACAAAGGTGACATCCTAACTCTAACTAAACGCATCAATGGCGGTACTATTGGATTAGAAGATCGCCAGAAACATTACGAACACGCTCTGCACATCTTTGGAGCACACTAACTATGTGGTATTTCCAATGGATGCTGAGTTTAATACCAGATAGCATTTTCATTTGGATCACCTACGGCCTAATGGGCATAGGTCTAGCATTGTATGTGGCTAGCAAACTAGTAGCTTGGATTCCCCTTATGGGGCAGTACAAACTACCTACCGAAGTAGTAGGTGTGATAGTTTTAGTATGCGGAGCTTTTCTTTTCGGTGGCTATGGCGTGGAGATGGGTTGGCGTGCCAAGGTAGCAGAATTACAAGAACAGATAAAAGTAGCTGAAGCAAAGAGTCAGGAAGTAAAAGTACAGATCCAAGAAAAGATCGTTTATAAGACCAAAGTGGTCAAAGAACGAGAAACTGTATATGTAGACAAGATCATAGAGATTGCCAAAGAAGTAGATGCTAAATGCGAAGTAGATCCTAGAGTGATCGAACAGTTAAACAAAGCAGCAGAAGATCCATTCAAGGAAGAAAAGAAATGAAATTTCCAATAATTTTGCTTTCCTTGTTCCTTGTAGGTTGTTCTACATCTGTACCTGTAAAAATGAAGTTTCCTGATGTTCCGGAGGCATTGATGGTCAAGTGCGAAGACCTAGATAAACTACCTGCAGATACTAAGCAGTTAAGCAAGACAGCAGAATCAGTGATAAAGAACTATAGCAAATATCATCAATGTCGTATCAAAGTCGAAGAATGGCAAGAGTGGTACAAGGCTAATAAAAAATTGTACGACGATATCAAATAAGGATTAAACATAATGTGGATTCGTAGTATGTTAGCCGACAGCGTAGACAACAGCATAAGCAGTAAAAGAACTGTGACTGTAGTTGCTTTTTTACTTTGCGCAGCCGGCTTCATTGGTGATTTAGTCTGGGATAAAAAAGTTGATCCTAATGTATATGAAGCTATGATGTATATTGTGATAGCTGGATTAGGTTTCACAGCATCTGAAAAGTTTTCTAAGCAGAGAAAAGACGGCGATAATACTAGCAGTTAATTGACTGAAGTTTTATTCAAATTTTGGGTAAATAACATTGTAGTTAATGTTGAGCGGAAGGAGCGATATGAACGCAGATCTAAAATTATTCAAATGGGTAATATTTTTACTAGCACTACCACTAGGCTTGGCCATATTCGGTGGTGATAGTTTTCGTTATCCGTGTCAAGACCCTAAAAATTGGGATAAAGAAATGTGCAAGTTGCCCACTTGCGATGTGACTAGAACCTGCCCCGAACATATATTCAAAGGTGGCAGAGATCCCAGATTAGGACCTCCTAAAGATGGAGAAGTATCTCTTGCAGCAAAATCGGCCCCAGCCACACTAGATAATAAAGGATGCAGATAATGGAACTATTATCAAAATTTAAAAAAGAAGATAAAGATACAGGAGAGCACTTTATCTATACCGAAGAGCAATTAATGGCTCGATTAAGATTTTTTATCGGTATCTGTTTAGCACTGACACTAACTGGTATCGTATTTGTTGTATTATATTCAATCATTTTTGTAACCCAACCGTTAAATGCAATCAGTCCAATTGATCAAAAGTTTTTTGAACTTATTATTCCTATCGCTACATTCTTGACAGGAACGTTGTCTGGTATTATGTTAGCAGGCAACGACAAAGATGCCAAGATGAAAGCACTAGAAGCAGCCACTAAACCACCAACAGTAAGTCCAGCGCCTGGAACAACACCATCTAGTCCTAGCGGAGGTTTTTCTGCATCAGCTAGTTTCGGTGGGGCGAATCTAAGCATTAATAAACCAATTGCTGCGAGTCCTTTCGGAGCAGCACCTGCTGCAAGTCCTTTTGGAGCAGCACCAGTGATGAGTAGTACAGGCAAACCAATGCCGGTTCAGCCAGAACAACCAGAAATCTAAGGAGATATCATGAAACATTTAATTTTCGTAGCAGGTTTAGCACTATCGGTAGCTTATCCAGTGTATGCCGCAGATGCAAAGCCAGAAACTAAAAAAGTATGTGTAGACGCACAAGGCAAAGATGGTAAGCCTATTATGGATCCCAAGACCAACAAACCCAAACAGAATTGTAAAGAAGTCAAGGTACACAAGAAACATGAAGGAACAGCAGTACCTACTAAAAAATAATTCGAGCTCAGTAAATCTTCATTAAATATAAAGGACTGCTTGACGTAGTCCTTTTTTTATCATATAATACTACTATGGATTATTACGCAACATTAGGATTGAAACGAGGTGCTTCTGAAGAAGAAATTAAGAAAGCCTATCGCCAGATGGCTATGAAGCATCACCCGGATCGAGGCGGAGATGAAAAGAAGTTTAAAGAGATCTCTCAGGCCTACGAAGCATTATCTGATCCTGAAAAAAGAAGAATCGTAGATATGGGCGGAGATCCGAATGCTCAACCAGGTATGGGAGGATTCAATCAAGGACCGTTCGAATTCCATTTTGGCACAGGTGACCTTAATGATTTATTTGGAAACTTTGGATTCGGTGGTTTTGGCCGTAGACCAATGAGAAAAAATAAATCAGTAAACATATCTATTAATATCGATCTAGAAGATGTTTTACAGGGAAAAGAAGTTAACGCAGAGATAAACTTGCCTAGCGGCAAAAACAAATTAATTAATATCGTTATTCCTCCTGGCATAGAAAATGGACAACAAATTAGATATGAAGGTATGGGAGATAACAGCATACCCGATATGCGTCCTGGAGATTTAATCGTTAACATTTTTGTACAGAAACATCATACATTCGAAAGAGACGGAACTTCTTTGATTTATGAAAAAGAAATCAGTGTATGGGATGCTATATTAGGTACAGAGTTAGAAATAAAAACTATAGACAAAAAAACCCTAAACATCAGTATTCCTAAAGGTATGCAACCTGATACTGTGTTAAGTTGTAGAGGTGAAGGATTACCCAATGTAAGAACTAGACAACGAGGTAATTTATTAATAAAAATTAAAGTAAAAGTACCTAAGAATCTAAATACAGAACAAGAACAATTAATTAAACAGATAAAAGATGGATTTTAAACTAGGACCACATCAGACATTAATAACAAAAAGTGAACCTTGGGTCTTTGGATCCGATGGTGACGCAGAAGAACTAGAAAAAAATATGATAGATTTCATGATCAAGAATCATGGAATAGGATTAGCGGCAAATCAGATAGATCTTAATAAAAGAGTTTTTGTGATGGGCAGCGAAAACATACTAGGCTTTCCTAAACCATTTGCACTGTTTAATCCTAGAATTATAGAAGTAAGTAAAGAGGTATCTTTAGATCAAGAAGGATGTCTAAGTTATCCTGGGTTGTTCCTAATGGTTAAAAGACCTACTTGGATAATAGCAGAATATCAAGACAGTCAAGGCAATTTTAAAGAAATCAAGATAGACGGTTATCTATCTAAATGTTTTCAACACGAATACGATCACTTAGAGGGCATCTGCTTCGTAGACAAAGTATCACAGTTGAAGTTAAACTTAGCAATGAAAAAGATAGGAAAGAAAAAATGATCGAACCTAGTTCTACACTACAGAATATTTTTGAGCATTCAGTAATGACAGCTCGGAAATTCCAACACGAATATATTACTGTTGAACATTTAGTCTATAGTATTATGTGCAACGATGAATCTTATGCACTTTTAGAAAGTTTCGGAGCAGATTCAAACTTTATTAAAAGTAATCTCGAACATTATATCAAAAATAATCTTAACGATATCAAAATAAACGAGACCAACTTTAAGCCTAAAAAAACTAACTCTGTAGAACGTGTATTAAATCGTTGCTTTACACAGGTATTATTCAGTGGCAGGCAGCGCATGGAGGTCGCCGATGTTATCATCAGCGTTCTATCAGAAAAGAATAGCTTTGGATTCTATTTCTTAAGCAAAGGCGGAGTGACCAAAGAAAAATTTGTTAAGTTTTTCCAAGAAACAGTTGTAGTAGAAGAAGATGTGGAAGAAAATCAGATCGTGACAACAAATCAAATAGACAGAATTCTAAATCAATATTGTACTAATTTAAGCCTCAAGGCCAAACAGCGTAAAATCGATCCTGTAATTGGCAGGGATGACGAAATAGAAAAAATTATGCTAGTGTTAGCTAGGAGGAACAAGTGTAATGTTCTCATGGTCGGTGATCCGGGTGTAGGCAAGACTGCTATCGCCGAAGGTATCGCTCGTAAAATTTTCGAAAAGAAAGTTCCTAAGTTCTTGCTAGACCATACTGTCTATAGTTTAGATATTTCAGCATTACTAGCAGGCAGCAAATACCGTGGTGACTTTGAAGAGCGCATCAAAGCAGTGTTAGCTGCACTTGAACGCAAAGGCAAAATTATCCTATTCATCGATGAAGCTCACATGATGAATGGTGCAGGCGCTGCTAGTCAAGGAACCAATGACCTTGCCAACATACTTAAACCGGTGTTGACCAAAGGCGTCATGAAATTAATGGCATCTACTACTTGGGAAGAGTATCGTAAATATTTCGAAACTGATCGTGCCCTAATGCGTAGATTCCAGCGTGTCACCGTTGACGAACCTACACCAGAGCTAACTGTAAAGATCTTGAAAGGCGTCAAGAAGTATTATGAAAAGCATCATAATGTTAAGATCAGTGATGCTGCTATAGATCAAGCGGTGAAACTGTCTACCAAATATATGGCTGACAAAAAGCTACCAGATAAAGCTATTGACATCATTGATTGTGCCTGCGCTAGATATAAGCTCAAAGATGATGAGGCCATGGAAGGCATCGAACAAATTGTTGACATCGAGCAGGTCACCTATGAACTTAGCAAGATGGTCAATATGCCACTAGAAACTGTGGCACAAAAAGAAAGTAAAAATCTATCTGATCTTGAAGATGGAATGAAAGCTTCAGTATATGGGCAAGACAGAGCTGTAGAAACGCTGCTGGATAAAATTTTCGTAGCACAAGCCGGTATGAAATCGCCCAACAAACCTATCGGCAGTTTCTTATTTCTAGGACCCACAGGGTGCGGTAAGACCGAAACTGCTAAACAGCTGGCAGATAAAATGGGTCTACAGCTAATACGATTTGACATGGGCGAATACCAAGAGAAGCACTCGGTAGCAAGATTAATCGGAGCTCCTCCAGGATACGTAGGCTATGAAGATAATGCAGGTATGTTAATCACTAAATTGCAAGAACATCCTAACAGCATCCTATTGTTGGATGAGATCGAAAAAGCTCATCCTGATGTATCTAACATTCTATTAGCCTTTATGGATAACGGTTTTGTGACTGGCAGCAACGGTAAAGTAGCCGATGGTCGTAATACCATCCTCATAATGACATCCAACTTGGGTGCCAGAGACAATGAAAACAATACTATCGGTTTTGGTGATTTAGAAAAGGACGGCGAAGATGATAAAGCTATCAAAAAGTTTTTTAGTCCTGAATTCCGCAATCGCCTAGATGCTGTAGTAAAATTTAGTAAATTGTCTACAGACACTGTAGCACAGATTGTCAAAAAATTCATATCAGAACTAAACAATCAACTTAAAGATAAAGGTATAGATATAGTTCTAACTAATGCTGCACAAAAATGGTTATCTGAAAAAGGTTATGACAAGAAAATGGGTGCTAGACCTCTTGCTCGATTGATCGATAATAAGTTAAAATCTCCGTTAAGCCGAAGAGTGTTGTTTGGTGACCTGGTAGATGGTGGTAGAGTGACTGTGGAAATTGAAAACGACGATCTTAAATTTACTGTTTCAGAAATACCGAAACCGTTAACTAAAGCAGAAAGAAAAGCTTTAAAAGCTCAAAGAGAGGCAGAGAATGCAGAATCAGTTGTTGCCAGCGAAGTCAACTAGTAAAAAATTTTACAATAAATGGCTGTATAAAATTACCGTTAGGATTAACGGTGCTTCTGTTTTAAGATACAAGCTCGATCGAATCGACGATATGTTATCTGAAGATAAGAAAGATAATGGGTACTGGGGTTGGCAAAGTAAAGCCTATGCTGATAAAGAATTTATCCTGTCTTTGGTAAATTTCTTAGAAAACAAAGATAAAACTTCTTGGTTTAAACGAGTAGAACGAAATTACGTAGATTTTTACACTAATGATCAACTCTTTTTTGATGAATTTAGTGATTTAGTCAGCCAAAGAATCATACACCGATTCGCTCCAGAGGAAGGTTCTGAAAACATTCTCAATGAATCAGCTACTAGTGTAGCTGTTAAAAAACTTCCTCACGATCGATATCAGTATAGAGTATATCTCCTTCCCCATAAGATGAAATACGATAAGGAAGAAAAACAAAAATACGTAGATTGGCTAAAACGTCAATCACCTAAACTGACCTGTACAAAAGCCATAGAAAAATGGTTTATAACCACTGATTGGAATTGGGATCGTAGATACATACTAGTAGAGGATGAAAGTATGCTGCTGATGTTAAAACTAAGAAATCCAGAAGTAGTGGGCAGAGTCTACAATTACATTTTGTGCGATAAATAAGAGATGTCCACTCAAAGTATAGTTTTAGTAAGCAATATAACTGCCGAATCTACAGGATCTACCTATAGCTACAGTGATAAAAACAAAGGTGCCGGATATAGTAAAAACGGCGACGGTGTCCATACCGCTGTTTATGTAGTAGATGATTTTAGAGGCAGCATTAAGATTCAAGGTACACTAGAGCTTTATCCAGGAGATAACGACTGGGTTGACATCGATGACACCGAACAAGGACTAGGAGATGATAGTACAGCCTGGTCTAGCGATACATATTCAGTGACTTTTACCGGAAAATTCGTATGGATACGTGCTGCATACAATATCACTAACGGTACTATCACCGAAATCCGTTATAATTACTAACCTCAGCTTTTCGATAAATATAGTATTGCTCCACGAGGAATACTATGAGAGACCTTTTAAGTAAATTAGACGCTATAGTAAGCGAAACAGCATTACAAAGTCCAGAAGATCTACAGGCTAAACGAAAAGCCTTAGACGATCTAGAAGCAGATCCAGTAGCTTCTAAAGATCCAGAAATTTCATCTGCTATTGATCAGCGTAGATCAGACCTAGAAAAAGAAGCCAAAGCCAAAGGTTTTGCAGAAGAATTTGAAATTGGCGATGCATTTGGTATCAGTTTTTCCGAAGATTTTGAAATTGGTGCTGAGATCGTGGGTTTCGTAGAAGACGGTATCGTTATTGAATTAGATGATACTGCGATCAATCATTTACAAGAAAACGGTATTAACTTTTTAGACGGTGAATTATCTGAAGGATTGAGAGATCCTAAAGATAATCCTTGCTGGAAAGGTTATAAGCCTGTTGGTACTAAAAAGAAAGGTGGTCGCACAGTTCCTAATTGTGTTCCTAAAGAAAGTGTTGAAGAAAGTGGCCTACAATACTATACCGGAAAGAAAAAATACGGCAAGGATGGAATGGCAGCTCTTGCGCAAGCAGGCCGTGAAGGAGCCTCAGAAGAAGAACTAGGCAAAATTAAAGACAAATATAAAAAAGAAGATCACGGTCCCGAGAATCCAGATGCACCCTACAATCAAGGCGAGTATGACCGAGAAGGTGATATGGCCAAAGATCAACTTCGTACCATAGACGGTGCTGCTGAAGAATTATATTCTATCATAAATGCCGATGAAAATCTTCCTGAATGGGTACAGGCGAAAATTACCAAAGCTATGGATTATATTGATACTGCTCGTGATTATCTAAAATCAAACAAATACGCAGAAGATGTAGATGTAGACGAAGCAGAATACCGTGGAAAAAATGTACCATTAGGAAAAAAATTACCGGGCGATGTCAAGAAGTCAAAAGTATATGTACGCAAGCCTAATGGTAATATCGTCAAAGTAAACTTCGGCGATAAGAAAATGCGTATTAAGAAATCTAATCCGGCCAGAAGAAGAAGTTTCCGTGCTCGTCATAATTGCAAAAATCCAGGACCACGCTGGAAGGCACGCTATTGGTCATGCAGGAGTTGGTGATATGCTACTCAAAGAAATGTGGAGTGCTATCGGTGCTCCTAAACAAGCACAAGATGATATAGATTGGTTAGACGATCTACATTTCTACATAGACAATAACGACAGTTTATTGAATAAACATTTTTTTCCTGCTGTAGAAAAACATAAAAAATATCAAGGACATCCTCAAATTTTTAGATTGTATATGAAACCTGTACAAGAGTGTATGGAATGTTATTGCGAAGACTTTGATATCGAAAACAAAGAAGAAAAATTCCCTAAAGAAAAATTAATAGAACTGGCTAAACGTTTTGCTGCAGAACAAGAAGATTTTATAAAGAAAGGTCACTATGAGGCTTAGGCAGTTATTTGAGGATACAGAAAAACACGTATCATTCTGCTTCGGTCGAATGAATCCTCCCACCATAGGACATGCCGAAGTTTTTAAAACATTAGCAGGCCTAGGAGGAGATTATTTTATATTCCTTAGTCAGAGTCAAGACAAAAAAGAAAATCCTTTAAGTTTCGAAGAAAAAGTTAACTTTGTTAAAGCCATACATCCACAGTATGCCGGACATATCATAGAAGATCGCAATCTTAATACAGTAGTAAAAGTAGCCAGTTATCTCTACGATCAAGGATATAGACATGCTACGTTTGTAGCTGGTAGCGACAGGCTGGATCAATTTAAAAATCTTCTAACACAATATAACGGAGTAGAAGGAAAAGCTCACGGTTATTACAAATTTGAACTATTAGATTTTAAAAGCTCAGGAGATAGAGATCCTGACAGCCCAGGCGTAAGCGGAGTTAGTGCTAGCAAAGCCAGAGCCGCTGCGGCTAATAACGATTTTAAAGGGTTTCAAGAAGCAACTGGTGCGGGTGAAGTTGCTAAAGAAATGTTCGATGCTGTTAGACAAGGCATGGGAATCAAAGAATCTATAAAAGAGTCTATAACAGAATTAAAAACCAAAGATTCGAGACCAGAAGATAATTTTACCATAGACGACATCAAAAGTTTAGAAAGAGAAACAGACATAGAAACTATGAAGGCACGAGCCAAAGAAATGGTTAACAGAGCTAGTAAAAAGCGTATGAAACCTGAAAAAATCCTTTGGTTCATGGGTGCTATAGATCGTATGACTAATAGAATGGCATTGATCAAACTAATGTACGATTTATATCTAGCAGGAGAAGGTCATAAAGTAATAGGCTCTAGACATTCTATGAATCCCAATTCTTACAGACAAAAGTTCGGTGACGACATCAACGAAGCACCTATAGAGATGGATCCTAGCGATCCTATGGATCCTATGATTTATGGACACGATAAATCTAATCCAGCCAAACTAAAATATCGTATGTTAAGGGCAGCAGGACAGATCAAAGATTTGGCCAGCAGAGTTGATAAAGCCAGTCCCGGAGAATGGCAGACAATAACTCGTCAGTTCGAAGAACTTAAGATGAATATGGAGCAGATACGTCATGCTCTTGATGAATTAGCAAAAATAAGAAAGAAGGGCGGAATTCGTTCTAGAGGAATCGATCCGTACATATCATGAGAGCCAAAGAAATATTAACTGTTGAAAATAAAAAAGATCGCAAGGCTAAGAAATATAACATCAAGCCTCGCAATCCAATGGGCACTGCTCCACAAACAGGTGCTGGCGCACATAAAGACAAAAAGAAAGCAGCCAAACAAGGCGATGTTAAACACAAAGGTAAAGTAGACGAAAGGATTAGAGATCCGGAAGATTGGGATGAAGGCAATACCGAACCTCCAAACAACTTCGCTATCTATATCAACGGTAAGAAATGGAAAGTATTCCAAGGGCGTGGTACATACGCTGACGACGAAAGAGAAATGAAACAATATTATGATTTAAAAGCATGGGCTCAGAAAAAATCAGATGCCACTGGTAAGAAGTGGGAAGTTTATAGAACCGGCGAAGCACCTACAGCATAATGGAACTAAGTGAATTAAAGCGTCTAGCAGGCATCACAGAATTCAAAGGCTACCAGCCTTACGAAGGTAGCAACATAAGTATCACTGGCAACGAAAAAGGTGAGCTTATGAAAAAACACGATATCAAACCAGGAACGCCTGAGTGGTTCCAGCTTTGGTTCAGCTTGCCTTATCTAACTGGAGAAAAACCCATAGGAGATAAGAAATGGTTGAGATAACAGAATCAGCAAAAACAAAAGTGATAGATTTGCTTAACGAAGAAAATAATCCCAGTTTAATGTTAAGAACATTTGTGCAGGGAGGCGGGTGCTCAGGTTTCCAATATGGCTTTACCTTTGACGAAATGCAAAATGAAGATGACTTCGAAATCACATTAAACGATAAATGGAAGATGGTAGTTGATGCGATGAGTATGCAGTATCTGCAAGGTGCTGAAATTGATTACAAAGACGACATTAACGGTAGCCAGTTCGTTATTAAAAATCCCAACGCACAGACGACCTGTGGTTGCGGATCAAGTTTTTCAGTTTAATATAATGGATAAGACTCTTAAAGATTATATCGATAGGACTCAAAAAAGAATAACAGAGGATAATTCTAAACCTCTGAATCCCAATCCCAATCAATATCCTGTACTTCCTGAACAGAAAAACGAAGAGGATAAACCTCAAAACCCATACGGACAACACTGATGAGAGCTAGCGAGATACAACCTAAAAAGTTGGTCATCTTTGACATAGATGATACTCTGGTTAACACTCAAACCAAAGTCCATGTGATAAAAAATAATCAAGTTATCAAAAGTCTAAATAGTCACGATTTTACACACTATAAATTACAACCGGGCGAAGAATTTGATTTCGGTGATTTTCGTAATGCTCGTGAATTCTTTGAAAAATCTAAACCTATCATTCCCATGATGCGTCAACTCAAGCAAGACATTGCTACAGGCAACAAAGTAGTAATGGTCACTGCTCGAGCTGACTTCGATGACAAAGAATTGTTCTTAGATACTTTCCGTAAGTATGGTGTTGACATCGATAAAGTTCATGTATATCGTGCCGGTAATAGTAAACAAGGCACTACAGAAGAACGTAAAAAAGCCATTATTAAAAATCTTTTAGATAAAGACAATTACAGCAAAGCGATTATGTATGATGATGCTAAACCTAATCTTCACACATTTATAGAGCTGAAGAAAGATCATCCTCGCACTCGTTTTTATGCCTGGCACGTTAGTTTAGATGGTCAGGCATCGGAATATATGCGAGAAGATATCATGTCCGAAAAGCGTAAAAGAAAACGTCCACATTGGGCTGCATACGGTCCGGGGCCTTACGGTGGATACGGATATGCTGTAGGCTACAGCGGTGATAGTGGCGGCGAAGGTGGAGTAGGTGAAAATTTTGCGGATGGTAAAGTTAAAGGAAAAAGTCGCCCGGGCCGTGTAAAACGGGCAGGTGCTAGCTGTAATGGGACTGTGACTGATCTACGCAAAAGAGCTAAAAATGCATCGGGAGAAAAGGCTAAAATGTATCACTGGTGTGCTAATATGAAAAGCGGAAGAAATAAATAATACTATGAAAATTAAAGATATTTTAGAATCTGCTACAGTAGGAGCTACAAATGCCGGAAATGTAGGCACTGTAGTCAATCCACATCTTAGCCCGGGCAAAGCTCGAGGAAAGAAAAGCTATACAGGTAGTCCAGGAAAATCAGGAACTAAAGCTCCTCCACAACCTAAACCCATGGACAATACAGGTAAAAATGCGCTAGATATGAAAACTAATATATTCGGTAGCGGCGCTGCCATAAAAAGATAAATACATAATACACCTTTAGGATCACACTATGGACTTTAAATCACTTATTACTAAAATTAGCAGCATGGACGACAAGATCGAAACTCCAGCTGCACCAGAACTGCCAAAAGCTGTGCAACTCAATGAAGATGCACAATTACGTGTTCTAGCAGGAACTTCTACATATATCGCTGAAGCTAAGAAAAAAGCTGAAGAAAAGAAAGAAGATAAAGTAGAAGAAGGTCAAGAAGATCTTAAAAAGGTCGGTGACAAAGCTAAAACACAACACGGTACAATGACCAAAACTGCTACTGGTTTGAAGCACGAACGTTCTTATGGCAAGGACAAGGACGACGAAGATGATGAGCCAAAAGCTAAAAAGAAAGCCAAAAAAGAATCCGTAGATCCCGAAGCATTCAAGTCTAAGTTTAGCAAAATGGTTGAGGCCAAGAAAGAAAAAATGCCTAAGAAAGAAAAGAAAATGGAAGAAGGTTCTAAGCCAGATTTCTTAGATCTCGACAAAGATGGTAACAAAAAAGAGCCGATGAAATCAGCTGCGAAATCTAAAGGTGGAGATAAGAAAGACAGCGGCAAAAAAGGAATGAGTCCTGCTCAAGAGAAATACTTCGGTAAGAAAAATGAGTCTGTAAAAACTTCTAAGAAAGTAGTTGCTGAATCAGTTGAAACAACACTGTGCTTCAAAGACATGGTTAAACTTGTTCAAGAGAGCGGTGGTCAACAACAGATCGATCCTATTGATAAGGAATTATTCAATTGGGCGACTCGTGTTGCTAAAAATAAATTAGGCGAAGGCATGAAAGCAGAACTATATGCAGGCTTAATCTATGAGCGCAACGGCGGCGTATTTGAAATGTATGATGTTCTGTCAGAAGATTCAAAAAAAAAAGTAAATGAAGGTCTAGGTAGTATGTTTCAAAAAGCTGGGGCTGCACTTGGATTAAGCGACAAAAAAAATCCGGAAGAATTAAGAAAGATTTATCTTCAGAATGTTAGAAAAGATAAATCAGAAAGAAAAGGTAGCGTCGATAATTTTGTATCAGGTGTTCGTGAATTAACTTATTTCAATCAAGAAGATGATATGAACCCGAGCGATGAAACCTTAATGCAGGCATACAAAGAGCGTGTGTTAGATCAAGGCGGTGTTCGCGCTGCAGATAAAGCCAAAGCTCCAAAAGCAAGAAACGATATGACCGGCGCATTATAAAATAGCTTTTGGTAAACTAAAGCCAGTCATAGGTTGACTGGCTTTTTTTATGACTATATAATAGTTCTATAAGGAGATTATTATATGGCAAAGATGTACGGTCCTGAAGAAAAAGCAAAACTAGAAAGATTAATCACCGAAGGATCTAATGTCCTTCGAGAAGTAGAAGACCTACAAGAAGGTCTTAAAGAAACAGTCAAAGCAGTAGCAGAAGAATTACAAGTCAAACCTAGCATCATTAATAAAGCTATCCGTATCGCACATAAAGATAATTGGAAGGACCACGAAGCTGAGTGGGAAGAGATTGAAGGTATTTTAGGAGTGACTAAGAGATTACCTGAATGATCGATTTATTAAAACCTACTTTTGATTGGATTAAAGATGATTTCACGTCTCACCCGTTACGTTTCATTGTGGAGGTGGTGGCATGGGCTATATCGATTGGATGCTCCATTACAATGGCGCTCACAGTACCCAATCCTCCATTACTCGTTTTATATCCTATTTGGATCGCTGGTTGTGCTATGTATGCTTGGGCTGCTTATACTAGGAAATCATTTGGCATGCTGGCTAACTACGTGCTTTTAACAACCATAGATACTGTTGGGTTAATTCGAATGTTATAAATAAAGATGCAAAGAAGGTAGGCGAGGCCATAATCCGCATATTAGGTATTTGCGAGCCCTAAGTCGCATATGGAGAAAAATGAGCTACGTTGACGCATTCTATGATCGCGACGACGACATGATCCGTGTCGTTGAGCGTGATGACAAAGGTAAAAGGCATTATAAAGAATATCCTGCCAAACACCTATTCTATTACAAAGATCCCAAAGGTAAGTACACATCAATTTACGGTGATCCTTTAACTAGAGTCACTTGTAAAAATATCAAAGAGCTACGCAAAGAGCTAGCTATACATTCTAACAAAAAATTGTATGAGAGCGATATTAATCCCATTTATCGTTGTCTCGAAGACCACTATCTCAATATCGATGCTCCAAAATTAAATGTAGCATTTTTCGATATTGAGGTAGACTTCGATCCAGAACGTGGTTATGCATCTCCCGATGATGCATTTATGCCCATTACTGCTATAGCTGTTCATTTACAATGGATGGACACTCTGGTATGTCTTGCTATTCCCCCAAAGACTCTTAGTATGGAAGAAGCAAAAAAGGCCGTCGAAGAGTTTCCGAATACGATGTTATTTGATAACGAAGCAGATATGCTTAGTACTTTTTTAGATCTTATAGAAGATGCAGACGTATTAAGTGGTTGGAACTCGGAAGGTTTTGATATTCCTTATACTGTTAATCGTGTTATCAAAGCATTGAACAAAGAAGATACAAGACGATTCTGTTTATTTGATCAATTTCCAAAAAAACGAGAATACGAGAAGTATGGAAAAACCGCTGTGACTTTTGATTTTGTTGGTCGTGTTCATTTAGATCTATTAGAGATTTATAGAAAATATACCTACGAAGAAAGACACTCCTATAGATTAGATGCTATCGCGGAAT
>JACCDP011134358.1_pt1 | contig 26069 bp, 18 predicted proteins | sample 7445841 | NCBI WGS metagenome assembly JACCDP01 (sample SAMN15323441, study PRJNA562643) | freshwater metagenome | isolation source: river surface water | place: USA:Blue River Watershed | collected 2017-08-17 | reverse complement strand
GTGGGTCTACGTTGAAAATTCCACGGTAGATGGAGACATCTTTGTCTTCTAAGTTTAATAGTCTTTCTTCCAATGCTTGGATCTGTCGTTGGCTATTTTTCAATTCTCGCAAAACAGCTCCAGAGTTTTGTTGGGAAGGAAGCAGCGAATAATTCACATAAAAATAGGCTAACAGGAAGCTGAGTCCCACTACCGTCACTAAAAATAGCGAGGTTGTGCCAAAGAAACGCCAGCGCACATAACTTTTATGTTCCGAAACTTTCTCGAAGCTGAGGGTTTTAGGATTGTAAAAATATTTGGTGCGTTTTGCGGCCATGTATGGGTTGCTGTGGTGGGTGTATTTTGATTATTCCCACAAATGAATGCAGGAGGGGTGTTGGGGTGATTATTATTGAAATTGGGGTGGGAATTTCGTCATTTTGCACCTAAAAAACCATTATTTGCGTTTAGAATCTAAATATTCTCGGTATACTTTGGATCTATTTACGTACTCCTCGGCGTTTTTTTGAATGGATAAAATCTGTTCAGAATCTAGGGTTTTGACCACTTTTGCCGGTACTCCAAGTACCAAAGGATGGGGTGGGACGATCATACCTTGAGGCACCAACGCGTTGGCCCCTACGATGGAGCCTTCTCCAATTTCCGCATTGTTGAGAACGGTGGCGTGCATACCAATCAGCACGTGATTTTTTAGGGTGGCACCGTGTACGATGGCCGAATGTCCTACAACGCAGTAGTCGCCAATCGTACAGGGATCTCCGGGATCGGCATGTATTACCGCGTTATCCTGAATATTGGAATTTTCACCGATAGTAATGGTAGCTGTATCCCCGCGCAACACCGCACCGTACCATACATTGGCATGTTTTTTTACGTTTACATCGCCTACAATAACCGCTTGTGGCATGATTACCGCTTCGGGATGAATGGTTGGCCCTTTTTGTAATTTTTGTAAAAGTTCTTCTCGGTTCACGGCGCCAAAAATGCGTAATTTGCATGGGATGCACAAACTTTTTATTGGTATTTCTAAGTTGTGGGGTGTTGCTCAGCGGTCTGGTCTAGTAAAATATGGGGAGCAGATGCAGCATGTAGATTCATTGTCCAACGCGTGGATTTGGGTGAATGATGGAATAATCGAGCGGATAGGGGTAGTTCCCGAGTTGTCTCATAACACCTTAGCTGAGTTGAACAGTATGTTGCCCTATGGCGTTCAATTAAGCAAAGAATTACCTAAAACAAAGAGATTTATTAAAGATTCCATAACGGTGTCGCAACGTTTTCAGCTGCTTGAAGATTTTCCTGGGATTGATTTTAAGGAGTTTGTGTTTTGCGGGAATCGGGAAATGTTGCCCGGATTTGTGGATTCGCACACGCATATTGTATTTGCGGAGCCGCGTACGGAAGAGTTTAAATTGAGGATTCAAGGAGCTGGATACGAAGCCATTGCGGCTTCCGGTGGTGGAATTTTGAATTCGGCCAAGAAACTGCAATTGTTGGATTTTGATACGTTGTTGTTTCAAGCACGCAAGCGAATGGATTGGATGGTTCAACACGGAACCACCACGGTTGAAATCAAGAGCGGGTATGGATTAACCTTGGAATCGGAACTCACCATGTTGCGCGTGATTGCTGCCTTGAAAAAGGAATTTCCCGGTATCATCAAGGCTACATTTTTAGGAGCGCATGCATTTCCGATGGAATTTAAGGGTAGGGAAGAGGATTACGTTAAAGTGGTGATTGACGATATGCTGCCTCGCGTGGCGGAGGAAGGGTTGGCCGATCATGTGGATGTCTTTTGCGATCGAGGGTTTTTCACTGCGGAGCAAACCTCTCGGATTTTAAAGGCGGCTGCGGCTTTTGGATTACCCGCGAAAATCCATGCCAACGAATTGGGAATTACCGGTGGCGTTCAGGTTGCAGTATCTCACGGTGCGTGGAGTGCCGATCATTTGGAATATCTCGGGGATGCAGAAATTGCTTTGTTTGCCGAGAGTTTAACCGCCGATGGCGGAGAAACGGTTCCCGTAGCTTTGCCCGGCTGCAGTTACTTTTTAGGAATCCCGTATGCCAACGTTCGGTCTCTTATGAATGCAGGACTGCCCGTAGCTTTGGCCACAGATTTTAATCCAGGAAGTAGTCCAGTTTGTAGCTTGCAACAGGTCTGGTCTTTGGCCTGCACCCAGCAAAAAATGTTGCCCGTAGAAGCGTTCAACGCAATAACTTGCAATGCCGCACGAACTCTGCGTTTAGAACATCATGTAGGGAGCATAGCACCGGGAATGCATGCGAATTTCATTGTCACTACCACCGAAAACGCCATGGATACTATTCCTTATTTTTTTGGTAAGAATCACATCGATGCCGTGTATATCAAAGGCAATTCTTACTTTGGTAATTGAAGGTATCGACCCTGAATAGTTCGGATTTCGGTAGGGTTAGTGCTTAACGAATATCGAATTCTGTAGTTGTAGATTCCGGGGGTTAAGGACTTATTCGCAATGCCTGTATTGTTGAATTCATTAACTATAATCCTGCCGTTCATGTCGGTTACAATCAATTGCTGGAATTTCCAATGGGGGTGAATCACCTTTAAATCGGCGTCTATACCGTGGGATTTATCCACCGTAAGTAAATTGTTATATTGAGAAATTACGTAATTGATTTTGGCTTCACCATAGCAGCCGTTGTTGCCCCAAGCCCACAAAGTAACTGGGTAAATGGCCGGTTTTTTATCGTAAGCCCAATTTAAACTCCCCACGTTGGCGGTGTCCGATGAATTTCCAGTGCCAAAGTCCCAACGAACGCGGGAGGCATTGGTTTTTGCCTCGAAATAAATGGTTGCTGAAGGCAATAGTGCACTGTCTTTTGGATCGGTAAGGATGGAGACAGCGGGAGTGTCGAGTACTGAAATTTCTACTATGCTGTTTGACCAACATTTTTGCGTTGGGATAGCCTTGATGATAAATAATCCGGGGCTATATCGTGGATGGAAACGGTTGCCAACCATGCTATTTAGGGGGAAATCGGCAGAGGTAGTATCGTAGTTTACAGAAAATAATTTAAACGAATACAGCAGTGAATCTATCGGTTTGTTATTAAAAAACAACTTTTTGTGCAGTAGAAACGAGGGTTCAGACGGACAGATTTCGCTCGCAGTACTTACTACTTTATTGATGGGTTTAGAAACAACGATGGCGGTATCGCACCATCGACAATTATCTACGGTGTCAACGGTGCACGCTTGAATATGGTAAACTCCCAATGGTAAACTATCGGAATTATTTTGCATCTGTATGTCCTGTATGCCATTGGATCCCGCATCAAATATCAAGGGTTTGGAAACCCGGGCTGGCCATTTCAAGGGAGTCCACGTATAGGTTTTTACCTCTTTGGCGGGGGAAATGATCAAATTTTTCAATACCACATTGGGGATTTGAGTGCATTGGAACACTGTATCGGAATTGAGGCTGAATCGAGGTTTTACCAGGATGGTCAGTTGGGTGGTGTCTGCCGATGTACAACCTACCGTATCGTAATTTACATACAATTCTACCTGTATATTTCCATTGTTGCCGATGGGCGGAGTTCGGAATCTAAATTTATCGGGTCCCAGACTATCCAAATAGGCCGGGAAATTGGAATTAATTCGGCCACGAACCGCAGCGGCACCTAAATTTTTGTTAGTCTCATTGATTAAAAGCAATTCGGATTGGTTATGGCAAATGGAGGGCAAGGGATGGTTTTTCCATCGAATCCCTTCGCTGTTGATAAACGATAATCGTTGATAGGCCGAGGCAATACAACCGTTGCCATCTTTGATCTCTAAGTATATGGAGGTATCGCTGTTGGTTTTTATGGTAAGAACACTGTCTGTGCCTAGTTTATTGAACGATAGGGGATTAACGGTCCAAGAGGGAGTTTGACCAGTAATTAGTTGATTGTAGCCCGTGCTGTACCACTGGTAGGTAAATGGGCCTTTCCCGGTGATGGAAATCGGCGCAACCCTGTAGGGATTGACTTTGCAACTAAACGTATCAAAACCACCGCCAAAAATCTCTTTATTGGATAATTTAACAGAAGCGGGATTGTCTGTAATTTTAACGGTATCTGTTTTGCTTGTAAAACATCCCGTGCCGTTGGATAGCAGATGCCTAATTAAATAGGTTCCATTACCCATGGCAAAAAAAGTATCGATCTTCTTACCGGATACGCGTAGATAGCTACCTCCCACCTGGGTGATTTGCCAGTTTATAGTGAAATTTTTACCGTTGATTGAGGCTGCAGAAATGGCAATTTTATTGCAACCTATGTATTTTGTTTCAATAGCAGCTTCCGGTTTAGCGCTTACTCGAAGCACCAAAGTCTTGGTAAATCGATGCATCTCAGAGCAATTGTTATCTTGCATAAAGATCGGAACGAGTATCGGGGCATCGGTGGTATCGCTGATTTTAGGTCGAACGCAATAATTGTATTTCACATTCAACTTGTTGGTTCGGGATACTTGGGGTTTAATATAATTAGGTAACCAAGGAAATCTGAAAATCAAGGAATCGTCTACTGAGGTGGTGTTATCGGAGGCATCAAACAGGGTTTGACAAATACTATCGCCTACGCATAGGTTGATGGGCGAGGAATAGGAAGAGATGGGTGGTCTGTTGGTATATCCGTTGGATATAATCGATTGTTCTCTGCTGTGTTGGGCGATAAGGACGTAGTTGCCGTTTTTGTTTCTTCGGTATTCGTTGATTTGAATTAAAAACGAAGTGATTTCGTCGTTGATGGGTGAAACCACGTAATCGCCCGAAACGGTATCGAACCAGGAACCTCTGGAGGGGTAGGTTTTAAGGCTCACGGCACAATTGGCAGATGGAGGGGAACAGAACGGGGTGAGTGGAACATCCGGATTGCCGGTTGCGGTTGCAACGCAGGTGGTTAAATTGCCATTTCCGGAATAACGAGTGATTACTGGTTTAAGTCGAAAACTCAACAAGTCTCGATCCGCAGTATCTACCATGCCGGTGGCAAAGCTATTGGTGGCGTATTTTTGTGCGATGCTGTAGTAGGGTAGCAGGGTAACGGGTCCGTAATTGTTGGTGTTGCTGCAATTTTTAAGATTGCCTATGTGGATTTTGGCGGTAAGCCACATGTCGGTACTTGCGCAATAGGATAACAAGCCCGTGCGCGGTTTAAATCCATAGGCATAGAAGGTAAGTTCGGTACAGCTTGATTTCGCTAATTGGGTTTTAAATGGGTCTTTGCTGAGGTCAATTTCTGCGGTGTAGGTATAGGCTATCAATCGGTCCATGCCACCGCCACATTTTGCCAGACTTTTAGCCGTGGTGCACAGCATAGTAAGGGTGTCAACGGAAGCATAGGCAATATTGATGCTAGTTGAACCGCAAGAAGAATCGCCGTTTTTGCCGATGTTGCAATAGATTTTTTGGGTGACACTGGTATTCCACGAAACGCTCGCACAGATTTTGTACTGGGTAAGGATTATTTTGTATTTACTGCCACCCATCCAGGTGGTGGTGAGGTCTCCACCAACCACAGAAGACCCCCAAAGCCATTGATTTACGAAAATAGCAATCAAAAAGAAAAACGGTCTCCATGCTTTGGGAGGACAGATGCTAGGTAGGAATCTATTTTGTGCGCGTATGGGTTGTGGTAAGGGATTCATGAATTGGCAATGTAGTTTACGTGGTTTGATGACGTAAAATTAAGGAAAGGTTGCAAAGATTTCGCAAACCAAAGTAGAGTTTATTTGTTCGAAATACTGGTTCTAAATCGTAAATTTGTAAAAAAAATAATATGCCTTATCCAGAAATGTTAGTAGCGCCGATGCGGGCTGAGTTGACCAACCAAGGGTTTGAAGAATTGAAATCTGCGGTGGAAGTAAATGCTGCGATGGAAGGAAATAACGAGACCACGCTGGTGGTAGTAAATTCTGTTTGCGGTTGTGCTGCAGGATCTTGTCGTCCCGGGGTGTTGAAGAGTTTAACAGGCGATAAAAGGCCTGCCAAATTGCTCACCGTTTTTGCAGGTCAGGACACCGAGGCAACAGCTAAAGTAAGAGAGTTTATGGTTCCATTTCCACCTTCATCGCCAGCGGTTGCCTTGTTTAAAAACGGGGAGTTGGTGCATATGGTAGAGCGCCATATGATCGAAGGAAGAACAGCCGATATGGTAGCAGATAATTTGAGGGCTGCCTATGAGCAGTTCTGCTAATTTTCATTGGGGCGAAGGCTTACCTGAATCGGGGCATCAACAAATGGTGTCGCTCCTGCAATCTGTGGGAGGTTTTCAATTAAACCACTGGAATTCGGTGAGCTCCGATGCAGTATTGGATAAGGGAATAAATCAGTTGGTGAGTTTTGTGGATCAAGAATCCGAAACCCAACTGATGCAAGGCCTAAGTGCAATTATTCCGGGAAGTGTTTTTATTGGAGAAGAACACAATGCGAAGGCAACACTGGGAACGGATCCTACTTGGATAATCGACCCATTGGACGGCACCACCAATTATTTGCACGGGTTGCCTGTTTTTAGTATTAGTGTAGCCTTGTGGATGGATCATGCGTTGCAAGTGGGGTATGTTTACTGTCCGGTTTGGAACGATGTATACTATGCCGCCAAGGGCCAAGGTGCGTTTAAAAACTATAAAAAATTAGCGGTATCGAACGTTGGGAATCCTAAAAATTCATTACTGGCAACGGGATTTCCGTATTATGAATTTTCCAGAACTCCAGCCTACTTGAAGTTGTTAGAAGAGTTAATGCGGAGTACTCATGGATTGCGAAGGATGGGGTCAGCGGCCATCGATTTGGCGTTTACCGCGGAGGGAAGGTTTGATGGTTTTTATGAGTTGGGTTTAGCACCTTGGGATGTTGCTGCCGGCGCGTTGTTGGTAAAAGAAGCCGGGGGTGTGGTGAGCGATTTTGCCGGGGGCGATGGTTTTTTATTCGGCCAAGAAATTATTGCGAGCAATCTCGGGTTGAATGCGTTTTTACGCGACAGAATTGTCTTTTATTTCAAGGAACAATAGATACAAATAAGGTTAGGGTGTTGATTTTCAAAGCGGTTGCAAATGATTAGCCGATATTAATGGACGATTGTCTGCGTTGTTAGAAAATATCCCTGCTATATTTGGCAGCGGGGGGAATGGGTTGTAATTTGCGGAAGTAGGTGAATCCGTGGATTATTGCTATATCTAAGGGCTATGCAACTGGCTTAATTCTGGGACTTTTGAGTTTCGGTCCTTCCTTTTTTACCTTGATACACGCGGGTATTCAGGGTGGTAAAAAAGCCGGATTGCGCATGGCGATGGGAATTTTCATGAGTGAAATGCTGGTTGCATTGGCTTGTTTTTTCGGTCTTTCTAGTTATTTTGTTTTGCCCATGTTTAAGCTTGTATTTTCCGGTGTGGCTAGTTTGGGCTTGGTGATCATGGGTGTTCGGGCTTGGTTTAGCAACAATCAAGATTTGCCTCATTTGCCCGCTTCGGCTTCCGCATCTTTTTCTAAAGGGTTTATAACTAATTCTTTAAATCCATTTGTGTTGATGTTATGGGTGGGCATCTTGGCAACGGCTTCGGTGGGACATGAAGGCAATACGTTTGCTTCAAGATGGCCTATTTTAGTACAGTTGTTTGGAATTCTGTTGGCCTTATTCTCGTTGGATTTGGGTAAAGTGTATTTGAGTGATTATATAGGAAAGAAAATAAGCAATCGTGTTTTTTCAATCATTACCCGGTACTTTGGCTTTATTTTGATTGCCATTGGTTTATATTTCGGGTATCAATTTTTTACCATGCTGATGGCTAGAAATACCATGGGGTCATAGATTATGGATCAATTTGGCATCGATCTAAATATTAATTACTTACTCAATGTAGTCCTCGCATTGATTATGTTTGGGTTGGGGCTGGGATTAACCAAAAGTGATTTTACTCAGCTGTTTGATCAACCCAAATCCTTGGGAATAGGATTGTTTTCCCAAATGGTGTTGTTGCCATTGTTTGCCGCTTGGTTGGTGAGTAAATCCTCGTTAAATCCCGAACAACAGGTGGGCTTGATGATTTTAAGTGTTTGTCCGGGTGGCATTACTTCCAATTTGGTGAGTTATTTTGTGCGGGGGAATGTGGCATTGGCCGTATCGCTTACGGTGTGCAATGCATTTTTGTCTTTGTTTACGATACCATTTTTGGTGAATGTGTTTCTTCATTGGTTGATGCCCATGGAAAGTGCTTCGGTTGGAATCATCGAATTGCCTTTCTGGGACACCATGTTTGATATTTTTGTAGTAACCATCATTCCTGCGGGCCTAGGGATGTTGGTCAGGGATCGATTGGGCAACAACGTATATCGCTTATCCAAATCCGTAAATGCCGTTTTGCCCATTTTATTGTTGCTGGTATTTGCTGCGAAATTCTTGGCAAAACCCGATCACGGGGGTACCCAAACTACCGTTCAAGACATCTTGGTTTTAACTCCATATGCTATTGTACTCAACGGAGGTAGTATGTTGTTGGGTTTTTTGGTTGGGTTGCCCTTTAAACTATCGTTTCAGAATAGAATTACCATTGCCATTGAGGTTGGATTGCACAATACGGCCTTGGCTTTGTTGATTGCTGGCGAAAAATTGAAACAACCGTTGATGGAAAAGCCCGCGTTGGTGTATGCCTTGTATTCCTTTCTAGTGACGTTCGGGGTTGCTTATTTGATGGTTCGTTTGTACGAGCGATTCTTTAAAAAATCCAACGATCTCGGAAATTAGATTTTCGGGTACCAAATGGTTGATGGAAAGATTATGTTCCAACCTATTTCGAATATCGGTAGCGGAAATATCAATCAACGGAGCTTGATGCCAGGTCGCGTCAAAAGGAATGGGTTGGGGAGGGTTTTCATAGCCCGGTCTGGCGTAAACATGCAGTGGGGCAATCTCTGAAATTTCTTGGGCATTTTGCCATTTGTGAAACCCAATAAGATTATCTCCGCCCATGATCAACATGAATTGATGCGAAGGGAATTTTTCTTGAAGTTTTAGTAGGGTTCGATGCGTGTAACTGGGGGTTCCAAGATTGAATTCAATGTCTGAAACCTCCAAGTTTAAGCGATCTTGAATTGCTAATTTCACCCAGTGTAGACGGGTTTCTGCGGGGATAAGCGTTTCTTGTTTTTTATGGGGATTTAACGGGGAAGGTATAAACCAAACTTCGTCGCAAGGAATGTGTGTAAGCATGTAGTTTGCAACGTCTAAATGCCCCAAGTGTATAGGATTGAAAGAGCCAAAATACAGTCCAATGCGCATGGTTTCACTTAACGATTAAGGAAGTCTTGGACAATCTGTTCGCATTCTTTCAAGGTGGTGTTTAAATCGTCATTTACCACAACGATATCGTATTGATTTTCGAAACTTAATTCGTAATTCGCTTTGGCAATTCTTTCTTTTAATTGGTGTTCTACTTCGGTACTACGCTTTGTTAATCGTTCCATCAAAATTTCTACTGAAGGCGGACGTAGGAAAACAGCTAATGCCTGATCTCCAAACTGTCTTTTTAGATTCAATCCACCCTTTACATCTACATCAAAAATTACAGCTTTGTTGAGGTCCCAAATTTTGTGGACTTCGCTCCACAATGTACCATACAGAATGCCCGCGTACACTTCTTCGTATTCCAAAAAGGAATTCTCTTGAACGTGCTGTTTAAATACCGAAGGCTCTAAAAAATGGTATTCTAAACCGTTGGTTTCTCCTTCACGGGGTTTGCGTGTTGTAGCTGAAACGGAAAATGCCAATTGGTCTCCCATAACTTTCAAGAGATGTTTTACTACCGTGGTTTTACCAGAACCCGATGGAGCAGAAAAAATGATGGATTTCTTCACGATTTTAACTTGGTAAAGGTCGTTATTTTTTCGGAATCTATTTGATTTTGGTTGGGGTGGTTTTGGAGTTTTGCGAAAATTGCAAAAGAAATGATTGAAAAAAGGGGATTTCCCCTAAAAAAATTGGATGCTATATAATAGATTACTTTAGTCATGGAATTGTAATTATTTTTAAAATTTGAGGCTTGATTCCAAATGCTAAAAGTTGTAGTATCTAATTGTAAATAAAAAAACTAGATTTGTAGAATTGGGTAAACTTTTACCACAATAACTGCGTCCTATAGAGAAAACTATCCGATGAAAAATTTGCTCAAATTTTGTGAAATAGCTTTTGCCGAAAGAGTAAACCTTAGCCCATGGAAAAAATCCGATCAGAATTTAGAGAAGATGAGGGGTATAAAAGCAATAAAACAGCTCATATTCGCGAAATTTCGGGGTGTTGTTTTTTTGGCTCTGACATGTTTGGGGACAGAAATAGGCTATGGCCAGAAGGCTTGGGTAACTCCAAGTCCGGTAAATCCTAACGATACCATAACGCTTTGGGTAGATTTAAAACAATGTACGTTTGCGGGGGTACCCAATATTTTGGGAGCAACGCAGCCCTTATACTTATGGACCTGGGTTCCCAAGGAACATCCATCGGGACATCCTATGAGCAATGGGTCTTGGACCGCAAGTAACGAGGCATTAAAAATGACACATGCGGGCAACGATGTGTATTATTTCAAAATGATTCCAACCAAATTTTACGAGGTATGTGCTGCCGAATTGTATGCGAACGATATATTTTTCTTAGCTAAATTCAAGAATGGCAGCAATGGAGCCAACGGATACGAATGTAAGACCGAAGATTTGAGGGTGGATATTACAGAAAATGTTTCAAATCCCACAGTATGTAATACGTTCATGAAGAAGCGCAGTCTTTCGTTGGCAGAATTGGTGCCAAGTGGCGGCACGCGAAATTTCTCTACAATGACTCCCGTGGCTTCGGCTACACGGGAACTGATTGTCTTAAATAATGGGATTTCCCGATTGAGCAAGTTTCATTGGTACGTAGGCCATGGAACAAGTACTGGAAACCAAATAGATGCCTTTGCAATGCGTACCAACGATACCGGAAAGGTGTTGAGTTTTTTGCGATTTGGTGATAAAACAGGCACCGCATATAGGGATCGACTTTACAATGTGGCCATGACACCCAACGGTGGAGCCGTGGCGGTGGGCAGTTCGCACGTTCAAGCGGTGGGTGCTGATTTGGGTACGGTTCATTATTTTGATAATACGGGAGCATTAAAATGGTCGCGCCGGACTCCCTCTTCCAGCAGAAATGGCAGCGAGGACTTAATAAATAACGTTTATGTTTTCAATGGTAATAGAATATTGGTGGTGGGTGAAGGCGTGCAATATTCGGGAAAACGAAATATGATTGCGGCCCTATTGGATTCTTCGGGCAATACTTTGTGGCATCACAACATCGATTTAAACAACAACGAGCACCATGCCTTGGGTGCTTCTCGCGTAGGAAACGAATGGGTTATCACCGGATGGTCGAGATCCACATCTACGTTTCCATTCGCAGTTTTCATCAAAGATGCCGGTGGGGTGAGGAAGGTATGGAAAGGGACATCAAATGGTACCAATTCATTCTCCGAAGTGGTAGTAGCTCCAAGCGGAACTATCTTCACAGTTGGGTCTACGGGGGGTGCTTTTACAGGGAATTTCTTGGTAACGGCATTCACCGCCAGCGGTAGTAGAAAATGGTCGAAATCCATAGGGGCAAATGCCGCCATTGAGCAGGGATATACGTTGTTTTTGGACGGAGGCAGTTTATGGGTATCAGGGGTTTCTCAGGGGGCTCCTAACCGTATGATGCTGGTACAATTGGATACCAACGGCAATACCCAATTAACAAAATTCTTTTCCAACGGAGGAGCGTCTAGTTTCACCGTACAACCCAATGCTCGGTCCATTGCGAAAATAGCCTCCGGAGGATTATCGGTGTTGGGTTTGGATGCAGTTACCGGTCCGCACATCAACGTAGCATTCGTAAATCCATGCGAAAACTTTTGTGGAATTGCCAATCATTCCGTAACCAATGCCACGGCGAACTGGAACTGGGATACCTCGGCATATACAGTATATCAGCCGGGTAACTTTGTCAGTTTATCCGTAGATACGTTATCGGTTAAATCGACCTACACGCAAGTTTGCCAATCGGCCTGTCCATTGCCCATTAAGGTGTTAAAAACAGACTATTTGCTTTGTACGGGTGTTCCTTCGGTAACCGTTGATGCTACGCAGGTATTAGGTCAATCCTATTCATGGAACGACGGTTCTTGTGCGGCTAGTAGAGTATTTACCACCGCGGCTTCCAATGTTGTTGTTACCACGAGCAGTGCTTGTGGGACGCGGAAAGATACCTTTAATGTGATTACAGGTGGCGCTCCAACCAAACCCAATTTAAAAGACACTACTTTTTGTACTACTCCCATTAATTATACGGTAGATGTGTCGCAAAAACTATCAACCCACGTTTGGGATAATGGAAGTACACTGCCTACTCGCACTTTCACAACGAAAGGGAATTACTGGGTAGAGACCAAGAATATTTGCGGGTTCCGGGTAGATACATTGAAATTATCGTTGATATTGCCGCCTGTGGCTCCTGTGCTTCCCGATACTGGATTTTGCGTGGGTGGTTCTGTAGTGGTGTCTTTCCCTAAATTACTTATCAATAAATACATTTGGTCCGACGGCGATACGATGGTTCCTAAACAATTTGTAACTGAGCAAAAAGTGATTTTGGAAGTGGTGAATCAATGCGGAGTTGCTTATGATACGTTTGATGTTTTCATGCGATTAGCGCCCACCAAAGCGCCCATCAAAGACACCACATTTTGCGCTAGGCCGTTTAATTGGAGCATAGATGCCACCCAACCTGGTGCCAATATTTATCAATGGAGCGATGGATTTACTACACCCCAGAGAAATTTTATTTTTGCGGCTAAATATTACCTATTTACCAGCAACAAATGTGGCAGCAGAATTGATTCCATGACCATTCGATTTGATACGTTGCCAGTACGAGTATTCACCGATACACAATTCTGGTTTTGTAGGGGCGATCGTTACGTGATTAAAGGCGGCCAGCCTTTTGGTACATTTAAATACGAATGGAATACTGGGGCAAAGACTCCAGAAATTACCGTTGGCACCTCGGGGATTTTTACATTGAGAACTTTTAACGCCTGCGGCGAGCGAATAGATAAACTTCAGGCTTATGCCGAAGTTGGGGGGTGGTGTAATTGCAATTGGTACATGCCCAACGCTTTCACTCCGTATGGTTCCACAGGAAGAAACGATGTGATAAAACCACTGATTTATTGCGGTGTGAAAGAAGGATATTGGAGTGTATACGATCGCTGGGGCACATGCATTTTTGATCGCAGGCCGTTGAATGAAGCTTGGGATGGCAATTATATGGGAGAATTGGTGCCGGAAGGTATGTATATCTATTCGATACATGCAATTTTTGATGAATCGGTGAAAGGGTTCAGAAATCTAGATACTCACGGAACCTTTTTGTTATTGAGCGGCAAGAAAAACTGATAAACTTAAACTATGAAAAATAAATTACTTTGTATTCTCCTGGTTACCGGATTGCAAGTGGAGTATTTGCGGGCACAGGTTACCACGGGGGAAGGTTTTGAAACATCCATTACTCCAGCCGGATGGAGTACGGTTGGCAATGCTGGATTTGGTGCTGGATGGTCTAGGAGAACCAATGCCACTACGGGCGGAACAGCAGCTGGTACTACTCCTGCTGTTACTACTTTTAGCGGGAATGGTATGGGTCGATTTGCGTGTAGAAACATAACAGCGGGCACAACGCAATCGCTATGCTCACCCGTGATTGATTTGAGTAAACGGGGTTCACAAAACTCCTATGTGACCTTACACATGTACAGGGATACCATTTATAGTACGGCCGATAGCGTAACAGTATGGATCAATACTGCGCGAAATTTAACCGGCGCTAAGCGGCTGGGTGGCATTGCTCGGTACGCAAAGAATACCTATCCCGATTCAGTTACCCAAGGGTGGCATCGATATTCGTTTGCAATCCCAGCTTCGTATACTGGAACAACCAATTATTTTTTAATACAAGGAACTGCGCGGGGTGCAGCTAATGCGGGTAATATATTTATCGACAGTGTCATTTGGGACGCATTCCCAACCTACTGCGAGGGAAAACCCAATCCGGGATCCATCACTGCCAGTCAATACAAGATTTGCGGTAATGCAGCTAGTGTTCAGTTGCGTTTAAGTGGGCATACTACGGCTACTGGTAGTTCTTTTAGTTGGCAAACATCTTCCGATTCTGTGAATTTTACTACGCAGAATATGTGGAGTAATAATACTACCCCCACCGGGAATTTTACGCGTTTAAACGGATTAAATCGATGGGTTCGTGTAATAGTAAACTGCTCTAACTCTGGTGAATCCGACACTTCCGATTGGATAAAAATTTATTTTGTGGATGGCACAGCCCCCACTTTGGTGGTAACCCCCAATAATTCAGCGGTTTGCTCCGGCGGTTCTACTCCGGCTAAGATTGTGGTTCGGGGTGCAAAGGATTATACATGGTCTCCGTCCACAGGGTTAAATACGGTGACCGGAGATACAGTATATGCCTTACCTACGGCAAATACCTTTTACACGGTAACTGGGGTAGATTCGTTGGGATGCACGGGCCAAACAAATACCTTTGTGCAGGTGCAAACGGGTCCCAACGTGAATCTTACAGCGGCAGATACATTGGTGTGCCAAGGCGATTCAACCTTGTTAACTGCGGCAGTTGTTGGGGGGCCTCCAACGGCTACCTATACTTACAGTTGGTCAAATGGCGGTACTACCCGCACCTCCATGGGAACAGCCACGGGTTCGGTGAATACCTTTACCGTTTCTGTTAAGAATGCTGCGGGGTGTGAAACCATTAAATCTGTGGACGTTGCTTCGGCGTTGAAACCCGCTGCAGCTATGAGTTATACCGTAGTTTCGGGCCGAACCGTACAATTTAAATTTGCAGGCAGTAATGCCGCCGATGTTTATTGGAATTATAGCGATGGGAACGAGAGTTTCCAACAAGAACCTACCTATACATTCAGTGCAGATGGCACTTTTAAAGTGATGGTGGTGGCTAACAATCCTCCATGTAAATCCGATACCGTATATTTTGATGTTACGGTAACCGCTACCAATTCTGTGAAATCAAATGTATTAAAACAATTTGTTCTGATGCCGAATCCATCCCAAGGTACTGCGCTGATTCGTTTCGTTGGAGAAGAGAAACAGCTGGAGGTTTCTGTTGTGGATGCTACAGGTAAACAGGTTTATGCGCAAATTTTCAATCAAATACAGGGTGAGAAAGGGGCTGAGCTTTCTTTGAATCACCTAACTCCAGGATTGTATCATGTGCGTGTTAAATCTTCTAAAGGAGAAAGTAGATCCAATTTACAGATCATTCGATAATTGTTCGTAGCAATTGTTGCTTCGAAGATGGATAAAAGAAGAAGGCTGCCATTATCAGGCAGCCTTCTTCTTTTATTGCGATGTATGTTTTTATAAACTCAACCAAAGGAACTACCAATGCAGTTTTCCAAGGTATTATTTCCTTGGAATTAATAATTTCTGACCGGGCCGGATGGATTTAGGATTCTTCAGATTGTTCTTTTTTACAATCGCATCTACAGTTACGTTGTATCGAAGAGCAATTCGGTATAAACTTTCGCCAGAACGCACTACATGAACTACATTCGAATAAGAATTGGTAGAGGATTTACTAGGCTGGTTTCGTTTCGTGGGTTGGGAGCTTGACGATGGATTCTTTTGGATATCCGGCAGATTCTGTATTTCCTTTGCGGGCAGGTTTACATTATTTTGTGGGTTGTTGTTGGATGCGGTGAATATTTGAAGCATTCTTGCCAAGGAATCAATTTCGGTATCCAGCGCATCTATGTCGATAGGTAATGGCGAAGCTTGATTGTATTCTTCTAGCAACGCTGAAGCAATTATTTTTCCTTGCAATGTATAACCAGCACCAGTAAAATGCACAAGATCTTTGAGCGTGAGACCCTGACGATTCCACTTATAGATGGAATTCCATCCTCCCATGGCTGCATTCAAATCGAAATAGGCATAATTCCGTTGATTGGCTAATTCTTTGAGTAGGAAATTTACTTCGCGTTGCTTGGGTGGTATTCGGCCACCGCTGCGGGTATCCTGGCAATTACTCAAAACAATCGCCGTGTTTGGTAACGCAAGTTGTAATTGGCGAAGAAAATTATCAACGGCCACATAATAACCTGCATCATTTAATTTCCCGTTGTAGGCTTCGTTGGTGCCAAAACTGAAAATGATGATGTTGGGTTGCAGGTATTTCAATTGCTCTATGGAGTAACCGGCATGTTGAATAAAATGGGTAAATTGAGATCCAACCACACCGTAGCTTTGGTATTCCACACCGCTACTATTGGTAGATTCAAGTTGAAATCCATAAAAATCGGTATGGGTTTGAGCGTTGTCAGTTTTTGGAAATTCAAAATCCAATGCGGATAATCGAGTGGTGGCATTCATGCCAAAGGAAGACAAATCAAAGGTGGATTGACCCCAGGATCTTGCGGGTGTAGAGTCCTTGATATCTTCGTACAATAATGGTAATTCTCGATATTGGAGTTGACTGTTGGTTTCCCACGTTGCTTGGGCGGTTAAATCGAAGGAAGTACTGTCTACACTGTGCCATATTTTCAGTCGGTGGTAGGGTATTTGCTTAAATTTATCGGAAAAGTTTAGGTGCAAACGAGCGTTTGGGGTGTAGCTGCTAAGTCCGTACCCCGTGATTCCCAATCCGCGATCCAGGGAAGGCGTCATGGTTTTATAATCGATCCAGGCTCCTAGGGTTTGGGCGGAGATTCCTCTTGGACCATAACTTTTGGCCAGCCCATACGGAAATAAAAATCCGCTGCCTGCGTTGCCAAAATGAGTTTGAAATTGCTGACGGATGGCATCGCTGAGTACATCATTTTGGATATGACTATCGCCGATATGGATGATTTTAAATCGTTTTTTTAGGGGTGCTGCCGGATTGGATTTTCGGGTAGTTGGCGGCAGAATGAGGGTAGAATAATTGGGATGAAGTTTTGCTAATTCCCTACATTGATTTTGTAAATTAGCACTGGAAGTTAAAAAAACATGGGCCTTATAGGTGTGGGGCGTACTATCCGTGTTAGTGTTTGAAAGTTGTAAGCTAGCAGTGGGCTCTGCTTTAAAATTAGGTGAATGTATTGGATGGCAAGCTAGGCCATAAACTTTTAAGGGTGTAGAGAAAACAAGAGGGATTGATACAAGCGATAACTGGGTGATAAATGCGAACAGGTAGCTACAGGTGGGCGTTGTTAACTTCAATAAACGAAACATTAAAATTGAAAATATATAAAGGGTTGAACAACGTCGTCTCGGAATTGAGTAATAAGTTGCAGGGCGATTAACATGATGAAAATCCAAGTCCAAGTGGGTAGTTTTTTAAACCAACTGAAGATGACTTGTTTGGTAGAAACGGGGAAAAAAACAATGCATGCTGCGATGCTAAGCATAATGCTTGTTTCGGGTCTTGAAAACCAAAATCCTTGAAAATCAACGGTTTTCGTATTGAAAAACATCGTCCTAATGGAGTTGTAGGCACTTTGAAAGCTACTGGCGCGGAAGAAAATCCAGCACAGTCCTACAAAGTGAAAGGTGAGCAGGGTATTCGCAATTTTTGATGGGAAAGCAAACCAGCTCCTTGCTTGTTGGTCTTTGGGGTTATTGCCCAACAAGGTGCTCCATGCTTTATGGAACGCCAAGGCAGCACCGTGTGCAAAGCCCCAAAAAACAAATCGCCAATCGGCACCGTGCCAAAATCCTCCCACCAACATGGTAATGAAAAGGAATAAGTACATGTTCACTTCTCCTTTTCGATTTCCACCCAGGGGAATGTAAATGTAATCCCTCAACCAGCTGCTGAGGGAGATATGCCATTTTCTCCAAAAGATGGTGATGTTGCTGGAGGTGTAGGGATTATCGAAATTCTCTTTTAGTTTATACCCCAGCATAAGGGCTATACCAATGGCAATATCGGAGTAACCTGAAAAATCGAAATAAATTTGAAACGTGTAGGCGTACATGGCCAACAGATTTTCTCCACCTGAATAAGCGGAGGGAGACAGATGCACCAAATCAACGTATTTGGCTAAGTAATCGGCGATAAATAATTTCTTGACCAACCCAATGATGATCCTAAAGATACTGTCTTTGAACAGCGCGGAATTGATGGCTTGGGGTTGAAATATTTGGGGAAGGAAATCTTTTGCTCTAACTATGGGACCGGCCACCAAATGCGGGAAAAAGGTCATGTAAAAGGTATAGTCTACAAAGTCGCGGGTGGCGGAAATTTCCTTTCGATACACATCCAAAATATAACTGATGGATTGGAAGGTATAAAACGAAATTCCTATGGGTAAAAATAGATTTTTGGGGCTAAATTGGGTATGGAACAGAAGGTTGCAATTGGCAATGAAAAAATCGGCATATTTAAAGTACAACAAAAAAGACAGGCTATAACCGGTGGCCAACCAGAGGTATAATTTTCGTTTTTTGCCTTGTGATTTTTCAATTTGCAGGGCGAATAGATAATCGCTCAGGATCATCAATCCAAACAACAACAAGAAGGGACCGCTGCTTTTGTAGTAAAAGAACAAACTGAAAAGTATGATGTATACTTTTCTCATCCATTCGCGTTTGAATAGGATGGCATAACCCAGCAGAAATATACCAAAGGTTGCTAAAAAGGTAAATTCCGTAAAAAACCACGGTTCCTTGGTGGAATAGCTCAGGGCCTCCAGAATGGAAAGTCGCAAGTTTTCAGCGGAAAACGTTTCGGTGAGCCAGGTCCAATTGTTTGCCATCAGTACCCTCTAAATTTAGCAGCGTTCATGGTAATAATATCGGCTCGGAAAGGTCGAGCTCTTTTGGTTGGAGAATTCATTGGCAGTCTCCATTTGGCGGAGGTATTGATCCAATGGGCCAAACTATCCATCCAAACCCTATACCCTTTGTTGTTGGGATGCCTACCGTCTTCTGCGCGGGGTAAAACAAGTTGTTTGGTATAGAAATACGTGCCCGTTTCCGCGGCTTTTGCAAAAACATCGTTGATTCCAAAATCTTCTTCCCAGTTAGCTGGACCAATCCAAGTGTACGGTAATCCGTTGAGCTTTTTGGCAAGCAATCTGGCGGCACTGCTGCGGGCTTTTAAATCCTTGGCGAACAGTTCGTTTAATCCCATGACCATGAATACGTACGTAGGTTTATACCGTTGAATGATTTTGGCAATGGTATCCGATTTCGCAAAATTAAATACGGTAGCGGAATACCATTCTACACAAGCTACCAATTTGTGTCCATTCGCTAAGCAATAATCGTTTAAAGGATATCGCAATCCCCCCGCTTCGGAGTCACCAATCAGCAAGACCCTATGCTTTGTAGTGTCGGTAAACATGGGATTGTAGAACGGAACCAAGCTGGTGGAGACTTTAAAGCCTCCCGCCTCAACCGGTGGGTGCAATGAATCCAAGCTCATGGCAGTGGATGAATCGGTTACAACAAATGGCTTGAAGGAAGAAGTGTCTTGCTCGGTGAAGATCTCGGTTTCCTCGGTTGAAATTTCTTCTATTCCGGTATGCCATTGGAATTTTTTTAATTCCCATCCGGCTAGGGTAACGGTATAGGGGGAAAGGGAAAAAAGAAAAATAACGAGGCTAGGAATGGCAATAACCAACCCAGCCCAAACAATTAATGCGCGGGAAGAACCCTCGATGGGACCCAAACTATGGTCTTCGTTGCGCTGAGGTTTGTTGGATGGTTCCACAATAACGTTCAAAATTAACGTTCGTAGGGCAATTCTTCGTGTAATTTATCCGAATTTTTTATTTGCATTTGCGTAAATTGCCCATACGATTTGTATCCATGAGATTTTGTAGTATTCTAGTATCTATTTTGTTGTTTCCGATGGCTTTAAAAGGTCAAACTGCTAGGGATGTAGCCGTAGAAATTTTCACCAGTTGGGAAGAAGGGAAAGGATTGAAATTGCAATGGAAAAGTGACCCCAATGCCAAGCTTTACGAAGTTTACAAAAAGTCTAGCAGTTCAACGGGATGGGATTTGCTCGATACCATGGGGATGAATAAATTATCCTATTTGGATACTACCCTTAGAAAAGGCATGGTGCGGGAATATCGTGTAGCAAAATGGCATACCAAATACACCTCTTTTGCGGGCAATGGGTATATCGTGGCCGGGTATAATGTTGCTTACAGGCCTTTGGGTACGGTGTTAATAGCCATGGATTCGTCGTATACAAAAAGGCTTTCCAGTGAGATCGGTGAATACTTAAATCAACTGAATCGCGAAGGTTGGAAGTGCATTACCCGATCTTTTTTACGCACCGATTCTGTGACGAAAGTGAAATCGTGGCTTGAAAGTGAATACAAAAAAGACACGGCAGGGGTAAAAGCAATTTTACTGCTGGGTAGGATTCCCGTTCCTTACAGCGGGAATTTTCGGCCGGATGCCCATCCCGAACATACCGGTGCTTGGCCCGCAGATTTGTATTACGGCTCCTATTCTATTAAGTGGACCGATTTAACCATTAATAATACCGCTGCTGCGCGATCAAACAATCACAATACCCCGGGCGATGGAAAATTTGATCTTAGCCGATACAACACTGCTGCTACCTTGCCTTCGGCTGTGCAAAAAGTAGAACTACCCGTGGGTAGAGTGGATTTGTTTGATATGGGCAGTTTTTCATCCAACGATACCCTATTGATGGCCCAGTATATTCGAAAGAATTTGGCGTTTCGCCGGGGGGAATTCAAACCTGTTAATCGGGGGTTAATCGATGATAATTTCGGATATGTAAACACCGAAGCGTTTGCCTCGGGAGGTTTTCGTAATTTTTCGGTGCATGCAGCAGATTCGGTTTTTGAACGGGATTATTTAACCGAAATGCGGAACAACAGTTATTTGTGGAGTTACGGTTGTGGTTCTGGGGTTTATACGGGCTCTAGCGGAGTAGCCTACAGCAGTGATTTTGTGAAAGACAGTCTTTTAAATCCGTTTACGTTGCTTTTCGGCAGCTATTATGGAGATTGGGACAATGCCGATAATTTTTTACGAGCCCCGTTGGCATCCAAAGGTTGGGGCTTGGCTTCGGTTTGGAGCGGCAGACCCTATTGGTTAATGCACAGCACCGCCTTGGGAGAGCCTTTGCATTCGGCCGTGTTTAAAACGTATAACTCATACCCAACCTACAATGTAGCTGCTCAATTCGCCGGAGTGCACGTTGCGCTTATGGGTGATCCTACGTTAAAAGTTTATCCAGTCCCCGCTTTGCGAAACGTAAAAGTTAATTCCACATGCAGTTCTGATTTGAAATCAAAGATTCAGTGGCAAGCTACTGGAACGGATGCCGATTCGATCGTAGTTGAGAGACTCGGTTCTATCGATGGTTGGCAAACTTGGAAGGTGGTATCGGCTAGCGATACGGTAGTTGATTTTAATTTTGATACCGGGTATTATACGGTTTCGGTTCGACCTAAAAAATTAATGTCCAGTGCATCAGGATCCTGGTGGGATATGGGGGCTAGGGAAATTCGCAGTTTTTATGTGAACGAATTGCCTCGCATTCAACTTTCGTATGTTCCTCCTACCGTTTGTTTGGGAGATTCTGTAAAAATTAGCGAAATAAGTAAGTTAGGTGCCCCGAAGAAGCTTTGGCAATGGGCCGTGGGAAATAAAAAACTACACTTGGATACTGTGGGGAAATGGTCAAATGTATTGGAGTATAGTGGCAAAATCAATGTATTTGTTACAGTTACTTCCGATTCCGGTTGTACCGCCATGGAGGTTGATAGTTTTCGGGTTCATGGATTGCCATCGGCTCAAATTCAAGGAGATTCTGTAGGTTGCGAAGGCACGCCTATCCAATTCAAAGGTTCAAATGGAGGAAAGTATTCAGGGGAATCTATGGTATGGTATAGGAACGATAGCAGCGTGTCTAACGATACTGTCTTTTCGGGTATCGCTGGGAAACCGGGGCTATATGCATGGAAATTGTTTGTAAAAGATTCTTGGGGTTGTGTTGGGATAGATTCTTTACATTACTTGAGTAAACCTTTGCCCATTAAACCCAAATTGACTGTATTGAAGGCTGCAAGATATCGGGGGGATACGTTGATTCTCATCGCACATTCCGGATTGGACTCCATTGTGTGGAATACAAACCATACGGATCTTCCTATTTTACGCAAAGACTCCATTATTTCCTTAGTAATCCCCGAGGGTGCAACGGCTTATAATTTGAAAGTGTGGGCAATGGCTATAGCCAATGGTTGTGTTTCGGATACGGCACAACTGACAGGCATTTTTGAGTTTAATTCGGTGATTGATTTCGGGAATTTCAAATGGATACTAACGGAAGTTTCCCCTGGCTATTACCAAATAGCCATCTGGGGGAATGCCGATGGATATTTGTTGGAACTTTGGTCGTTAACAGGATCCATGTTGCAACAGTCAAATTCATTTCATTACACATCCAATCGCTGGGAGGCACCCTTGGTGCTTTCGGCAACAGCACCGGGTGTAGTGGTTTTGGTGATTAAGGACAATCACGGGAAGGTGGTAGGAACTCAAAAACTGTTTAGATAATCGGAATGGGTTGGATGCCTTACATATCCAACGTAAAACCGCTTTTACTCCACCGATCGTATTTTTGTTTATTGAATCGGTAAAGACGGGCGGGTCTGTGTGCATTGTTTTTGGTGAAGGTATTGGTGTCGATTAACAACCCCGTAGTGAGCAATTTTTTTCTGAAATTTCGCACATCGAAATTGGTTTGAAGCACGGCTTCGTACAAGTGTTGAATTTCGGTTAGCGTAAATGTTTTGGGGAGTAATTCGAAACCAATGGGTTTGCGTTGCACTTGGGTGCGGAAATTCTCGCTTACCGTTTCTACGATTAGGTTGTGATCGAATGGAAGCATTGGGATGTCGTTGATCGACCACCATTCGGCTTCTTCGGCCCAATTTCCTTTGTTTACCTTGTATTTATCGATGCGAATTAAACTGTAATAGGCAACCGTAAAAACTCTACCCAAGGGATGTCTATGCACCTCTCCAAAGGTAAAAACTTGCTGCATGTATACATTGTTCAATCCAGTTAGTTCGTTCAGTACTCGTACGGCTGCAACGTTTAAATCTTCTTCGGGATCTACCAAATCACCGGGCAACGCCCATTGTCCTTGGTAGGGTTCTAATCCTCGACTCACCAACAAAACCTTTAAATCACCTTCGTCAAAACCAAAAATAACGCAATCCACCGAAACCCCACACGTGAGGTAGTGTTTCCGAATTTGGTCTTCGGAACGCATCATGAAATTGGGTCCGGTGACATCTCCCATGCAGAGGCGAAATTAATAGTTTCTATCGTTTAAAAAACGAGAGTTGTATTAATCTTGAATTAAATTGAAAGGAAACGGCTGGGAATAACCCCTGATTTAAACCGTAAGGGTATTGTGCGGATTTAACTCGTGGGTAGTATTTCCAAGGGTAAAGGTGATGGTGGCCGTTCCTACATTGGATATTTCAATTTTTTCGTGCGAAACAAAAACAGCCAAGGGTTGGTTATTTAGCAAAATTTGAAATTTATAGGCCTGCCATTGGGGTGGACAGTAAGGGTTTAGATGCAATTGCTGATTGCGAATTCGCAGTCCTCCAAAACCTTGTACGATGCTTAAGTAACTGCCGGCCATGGAAGTAATGTGCAGCCCGTCCTCGGTGTCGTTGTTGTAATTGTCCAAGTCCAATCTAGCAGTACGCAGGTACATCTCATAGGCTTTTTCCGTTTCGCCTATTTTAGCGGCCAGAATGCTATGCACGCAAGGGGATAAAGAACTTTCGTGCACGGTAAACGGTTCGTAAAAGTTGAAATTGCGTTTATGGCATTCTTCATCGAAATTATCTTCAAAGAAATACAACCCTTGCAACACGTCGGCCTGCTTGATATAAACCGACCTGAGAATTCTATCCCAGCTCCATTTTTGGTTCAACGGTCTTTCGGATGCGGGTAGATCGTGAACTGGAATTAATTCTTTTTCCAAAAACCCATCGTGTTGCACAAATACTTTGTAATCTTCGCTGTAGGGGAGGTAGAGGTGTTCGTGGATGTGTTGCCAATGGGCGACTTCCGTTTCGGGTTGAAAATGAGTTTTTTGTTGAATTGTTTTCCACGTGTTGGAATGCTGTTGGGACAGCCATTGCGCGCATTCTGCCGTGTATTGCATGCACCAATCGGCGATATAACTCGTATACCAATTGTTGTTTACGTTGTTTTCGTATTCGTTGGGACCGGTTACTCCATGCATTTCGTAACGTTTTCTGAAATCGCTCCAATGCACCCGTTGCGACCAGAATCGAGCAATTCCCAACAACACTTCAAACCCACCTTCGGCCAAGTAATCTTTATCTCCGGTATGTTGGATGTAATTCCAAATCGCATAAGCAATAGCACCGTTTCGATGGATTTCCTCAAACGTTATTTCCCATTCGTTGTGGCATTCTTCCCCGTTCATGGTAACCATGGGGTACAGGGCCGCACCGTTTTTAAAACCAAGCTTTTGAGCGTTTTCAATCGCTTTGTTCAATTGTTTGTAACGGTAAACAAGCAGTTGTTTGGAAATGCTGGAATGGGCAGTAACCAAATAAAAGGGTAAGCAGTATGCTTCGGTATCCCAATAAGTGGAGCCGCCGTATTTTTCGCCTGTATAGCCTTTGGGTCCAATGTTTAATCGGGAATCATCTCCGCAATACGTTTGGTTGAGGTGGTAAATATTGAACCGAACAGCCTGCTGCGCTTTTACATCTCCGTGAATCTCGATGTCTGTAGTTTCCCATTTTTTTTCCCAAGCCGCTGCGCTCATGGCCAAATGAGATTCAAACGATGAAGCACTCATTTTCTCCAGATTTTTGATGGCATGAACCTCTACCGTTTCTGTATTGTGGTGGAAGCTGCTTGCCATAATGCAATGTTTTACCAACTGCCATTCTTCTCCCGGGTTGTAGCTCCAGCTGTAACTATTGGCGGCAAATTTGGATTTTACGGTTGGGGTAGGGGTTAATTCTGTGGGTTGTTGATTCTTGAAAATTTGGAATTGCACGGCGGTGGTTACTCGCCAATTTAATTTTTTGGTTTCTACGGTTACAAGGGTTTGGTGGTTCCTTGTTTCCTGATTGATTTCGTTCCAAAAAGTTTCCTCGTAATTGGAATCTTTATTCACTACAGTCCCATCTACGTAGTTCAAAACGGAAAGGGTACAAGGCTTGTTGGCCGATAGGGAATAACTCAGCGCTGCGTATTCTTTTTGGATTAGGCTATAGAATCGAGACGAGCTAACGGTCACCTCTATTCCATTGTTCATCAACACTTTGCAATGCCGATGCAAGACTCCGTGTTGCATGTCCAATTCCCGTGTGAAATGCAAAATTTGAACGCGGTTAAGGTCCAATAATTCGTCGTTAATCCGAATTTCTAAACCACTCCAATACGTGCTGTTCAGGACTTTGGCAAAATATTCGGGATACCCGTTTTTCCACCATCCAACGCGGGTTTTATCGGGGTAGTAAACCCCACCATGATAGGTTCCTTGCAGGGTATGTCCGCTATAAGTTTCCTCCAAATTGCCTCGCTGCCCCATCATTCCATTGCCCAAACTGAATACACTTTCGGCGATTTCGTTGTAGTTGGGGTTAAATCCTTCTTCTATAATTTTCCAGGGGTGTGCCTTGAAATAATCAATCATACTGTTAGTTTTTATGTTACTGCAACCAATCAAATTGGAACGCTCCCAAATTGGGGATGTGTTTTTCAGCCCCGGGTAATGTTTCCGGCGTGCCAATTCCAATAGCTCTCATTTTCCCGGTGAGGGCGGCTTGGATTCCTGCGGCACTGTCTTCAAATACCCAACATTGGGTAGGCGGTATTCCCAACAATTCGGCGGCCTTTAAAAATGTTTCGGGATCGGGCTTGCCTTTGAGC
>JACCDP010069872.1_pt1 | contig 26080 bp, 24 predicted proteins | sample 7445841 | NCBI WGS metagenome assembly JACCDP01 (sample SAMN15323441, study PRJNA562643) | freshwater metagenome | isolation source: river surface water | place: USA:Blue River Watershed | collected 2017-08-17 | reverse complement strand
TGCATTTTACCCCTTCTGATAAGATTATATTAGCGGCTAAGTGGTTTGAAGCGGCTGGCGTGGAGCGGGTTTTAGACCTTGGCGCTGGGGTGGGTAAGTTTTGTGTGTTAGCGGCTTTGAATAGCCCGGGTGTGCACTATACTGGCGTTGAGCAGAGGCCGAGTTTGTGGCGTTTGTCTGAGACTTTGAGCCAGACCTACAAGGTGGCCAATGCGCAATTGATTTTGGGCAATATTCTGGATACAGATTTTAAGCCGTTTAATGGGTTTTATTTGTTTAATCCGTTTTATGAGCAGATAGCAGAGGAGGAGGGTTTAACAGATGAGGTGGCCTTTGATGCCCAACAGCACGAGCTTTACCAGGCCTATACTTTACAACAGTTCAAACAAATGCCGGTTGGCACGGTGGTGATTGCCTACCACGGCGAACAACATGAAATTCCCTATACTTACGAATTGCTGAAACAAAGCCCCGATGGCCTACTCAAAATGTGGGTGAAGAAGTGGATTGTGTAGGGGTGAAAGTTCACTATTACTCGACAAAAGTGATTATTATTACCTTGTTTAACAGGCTATTATGGCTTAGTTTTGTGCTAAACTAGGCTATACCCTTTTACACAGGATTTAGGATTGATTTTTCTAAGTATGTTGCTAGCGTTATTGGTGTAAAAATGGGGGTGAGATTGGCGAAGCTTTGAGAAAAAATCCCAAATTATGATAGATATTCATTCACACGTTTTACCAGGCATTGACGATGGTTCTCCAGACCTGAACACTTCAATTGAGTTGTGTAAAGGTTTGGTAGATTTAGGCTTTACTGCTGTAGTAGCTACGCCGCATGTTATTTCTGATACACATCCCAATACTAAAGAAACAATTTTGTCGGCGTTTGGTTTGCTTAAAAATGAATTAGAGGTTTTGAATATTCCTATTGCATTAACAGCTGCTGCAGAATATATGCTCGAAGACGAATTGTTAACTCTGATGGATGCTGATTCAGCTTTGTTGAGCGTTAATGGCGATAAAATTTTAACAGAGTTTTCTTATGCTGTGGAGCCTGATAACATCAATAATTATACTTTCAATTTACAATTGGCAGGTTATGAATTGATTTTGGCACACCCTGAACGTTATCCATATTGGCATGGCGATTTTAAACAGTATACGCGTTTAAAAGATTGGGGCTTTGAATTCCAAGTGAATGCGCTAAGTTTAACGCCCTATTATGGTAAACAAGTCCAAAAAATGGCCAATGATTTATTGAATAAAGGGTTCATTGATTATATCGGTACAGATATTCATCATGTGAGGCATTTAGCGGCATTAAAGGATTTTTATGGCAATTCTGGTTTTAAAGAACTTATAAAAAAATACAAATTAAAGAACGAACAATTTTTAGCATGAAATTAATTTATAGGGTTTCCCTTTTATGTATGATTGCGGTATTGGTGTCATGCAATACCAAACGCAAGATTTATTATTTACAAGATTTAAGTGTAGGACAACAAACTGAAATTAATGCCTATTCAGATCCAATCATTAAGAGTGGAGACCAATTGAGTATTCAAATCCATAGCCCAAATACTGAATCTTTATTGGTTTATAATTTTACTGCGCCCAATCAGGGTGGAGGCGGGCAAGTAGGTACTGGTTATTTAGTTGACGCTAATGGCAATATAGCCTTACCCAAGCTTGGATTAATAAAAGCGGCTGGGTTGAATTTTGTTCAGTTAAGGGATTCAATTACCAAAAGATTAATACCGTTTCTTAAGGATCCTGCAGTTAACATTAAATTTCAAAACTTTAAATACACTGTTTTAGGTGAGGTTACTAGACCTGGAATGTTTACTGGAACTGATAACGATATAACAATTTTACAAGCTATTGGCAATGCAGGTGATTTAACCATTAATGCTCACAGACATACAGTGTTGCTCATTAGACAAACCAATAATGAACGCATGGTTTGGAGAATTGATTTAACCAAGCAAGGGCTTTTAAAGGAACCTTTTTACCGCTTACAAAGTGGAGATGTTATTTATGTTGAGCCAAACAAAACCAGAATGAATAATAGTTCTGTGTTTTTACAACTTTGGCCAACTGTGTCGTCAACCATCACATTGTTAATCGTGCTCATCAATAATTTTAATAAGTAATGTCTTCTCAGCAACAACAACAACAACATTTCGTTGATATTAAAGAAAAACAAGAAACCCCTTTTATAGAATGGTTTAGGCAAATTGTAATGCCCTATTGGCCATTATTTGTGTTTTCTACCCTTATTGGTATTATTGGTTCATGGATTTATTTGCGTTATGCTACTCCAATTTATCAAGTAAAAGCTAGGGTTTTAGTTAAAGATGATAAATCGTCTTTAGGTGCAGGGAATTCAGGCGTTGTTCAATTAGATTTATTCGGTGCGAAAAAGGATATTGATAATGAAGTTGAAATCATTAAAAGTAGATCTATTGTAAGAGAGGCAATTAGATCAACCCACGCTAATGCTAATTGGTATTCAGTTGGTAAAATACAAAGTACACTTCAAGATTTGAGTTTCCCAATTCAAATTTCTCCAATTTATTTAGATAGTGCTAAACCTTTAGTGGGCGTGTTTAATGTTGATGTAGATAAATCTAAATCAACTATCGTCATTAATAAAAAATCATATAAGTTAGAAAGTCAAAGAATTGATTTAAACGGCCATTTATGTAATTTAGAAATTGGGGATTTGACTCCCATAAATTCTGGTGCATATAGATTGGATTTAACGAGTGAGGAGGGAATGTTAGGTTCAATTCAAGGGGCATTAGAGGTTAAGGTAACCAGTAAACAGAGTAGTATTATTGACTTGACTTTAAAAACTTCTAACACCAAACGTGGTGAAGTGATATTGGCCAACCTTATTGATCAATATAAAGCTGCAGGCATTGAAGATAAAAGAAGCATAGCGCATTTTACACTCAACTTTATAGAGAATCGTTTGGCCTCAGTGACCAAGCAATTAGATTCGGTAGAAGGCTATTTAGAGTCATATAAAAATCAAAACAATATTATTGACTTATCGGCGCAAAGTGATTTGTTTTTAACCAGTGTTAAAGACCAAGATGCTGCTATTCAAGAGGTCAATTTACAGTTATCTGTTTTAGATGAGATTGAGAGGTATTTAAATGGCAAAGGCACTAATCCAGGCACTGTTCCTTCTTTAATGGGGATTAATGACCCTGTTTTAGTCATGCTCTTACCTAAGTTGTATGAAATGGAATTTGAATTGAGGCGTAAAGCTCAAATTACAGGCCCTAATGACGAGCAATTGGTAGTCTTACAAGAAGAAATTAATAAAGCTAAGGCTTCGATTAGAGAGAACGTTCAGAATATCAGAAGAACCTTAGGGAACATGAGAAATAAGGTGCAATCGACTATTGATCAACAATTGGGGCTTTTAAAAGCTATACCTGGCAAAGAAAGGGCATTGGTTGATATTTCAAGACAACAGGCCATCAAGAATTCTATATACACCTTCTTGCTTCAAAAGCGTGAAGAGTCAGCTATCTCTTTTGCTTCTACAATTAGCGATATTAGAATAGTTGAAACTCCTTTTTCAGATTATAATCCTATTAGTCCTAAAAAACAGGTGATTTACTTGATTGGCTTGGTTTTAGGTTTTTGTATTCCACTTGGTTATGTGTTTTTCAGAGAATCACTTAATACAAAAATTCAATTTAGATCAGATATCGAAAATCGCAGTCAATTGCCAATTTTGGGTGAGATACATTACACAGAAGGTGGTGAAGTGTTTCAAATTGGAGAGAAGAAGCGTAGTCCTGTTGCAGAGAGTTTTAGAGCAATTAGAACTAAGTTGGGGTATTTCTTAACTGAAGTAGATCATAAGGTGATAATGGTGACTTCTTCTATGCCGGGAGAAGGGAAATCGTATTGTTCTTCCAACTTAGCGGTTGGTTATAGCATTATGGGTAAAAAGACTTTGATCATTGCTGCAGATATGCGTAAACCTGTGCTTCAAAAGTTATTTGATTTGCCCAATAAGGTGGGTTTAAGTAATGTGTTGGCGGGTAAAGCTGAGTTAAAAGATGCCATCATTCCTACACATTTCAAATGTTTAGATATAATGGTGTCTGGGCCTATTCCGCCTAATCCTTCAGAATTGATTATGAACGGTAGAATTGGACCAATGCTAGAGTCGCTTAAAAATGAGTACGATTATATCGTGATTGACTCGCCGCCTTTGGGCTTGGTTGCTGATGCAGAATTGATTGCGCCTCATACCAATGCGAATGTGTTTATAGTGCGTCATAATTACTCAAGTAAAGATATTGTTAAACAAGTATTAGGCAAGATCCCTGAAGTGCCAAGCTTTAAGAATAATGCCATTGTGTTTAATGGCTTAAAAAAACGTGGCATGGGCTATGGTTACGGCTACGGTTATGGCTATGGTTACGGTTATGGATATGGATACGGTTATGGCTATTATGAAGCGCCGGTTAAAACTACAAACAAACCATTTTGGCAATTTTGGAAGCGTTAAAACAACATACTGAAGATTGGGATACCATAATAGAGGGTAAATCTTCTTATTGGGATTGGCATTTAAAAGATTTATGGCACTACCGTGATTTGCTTTGGCTATTAGTGAAACGCGATATTGTAAGTTTTTATAAACAAACCATTCTGGGGCCTATTTGGTTTTTTATTCAACCTTTGTTTACGACTTTAATTTTTACTTTCGTGTTTGGTCAATTGGCTGGATTAAGTTCAGATGGCTTGCCACAAATGTTGTTTTATTTATCTGGTGTTACAGCTTGGAATTATTTTGCTGATTGTATTAATAAAACATCTACTGTGTTTAAAGATAATGCGGCAATGTTTGGCAAGGTTTACTTTCCTCGATTGATTATGCCAATGAGTATTGTAGTGAGTAATCTTGTGCGCTTTGGGGTCCAAATGTTATTGTTTTTGGGCTTTAGTGTCTATTACCTGACACAAGGGGTTGATTTGAATTGGGGCCTGCCTTTGCTGTTAGTGCCTGTGTTAATTGTATTGATGGCTGCATTGGGCTTGGGTTTGGGTTTGATCATTACAGCGATGACCACAAAGTATAGAGATTTGACTTTTTTAATCACTTTCGGCGTACAGTTGTTGATGTATACCACCACAGTTATTTATCCTTTGAGTTCAGTTCCTCAAAAAATTAAAGCGTATGTGATGCTTAATCCAATGACTGGACTGATTGAGGCTTTTAGGTTTGCCTTTTTAGGCAAGGGTGTAGTTAGTTTTGAAACACTCGGGTATTCCTGTGTTTTTACGTTTGTTGTGTTGTTTCTGGGAATATTGATTTTCAATAAAACTGAACGCACTTTTGTTGATACTATTTAAGCATGAGCAAAACTGTTATTAAAGTTGAAGAGTTGTCTAAAGCCTATCAAATCGGACAGATTGGTACTGGTACCATTAGTCGTGATATTGAGCGTTGGGTTAGGATGAATGTCCTTAGGCAAGATGATCCTTTTTTAAAGATTGGAGAAACCAATGATCGTTCTAAGAGAGGATCATCTGATATTGTTTGGAGTTTAAAAGATATCAATTTTGAGATTAAGGAAGGCGATGCGGTGGGGATCATTGGTCGCAATGGGGCCGGTAAATCTACTTTACTGAAATTGTTGAGTAGAGTAACTGCACCTACTTCTGGTAGAATAAAGATTAAAGGAAGAGTGGCTTCCTTGCTTGAAGTTGGTACTGGTTTTCATCCTGAATTGAGTGGTAGAGAAAATATTTATTTAAATGGGGCCATCTTGGGCATGCGCAAAAAAGAGATTGACCGCAAGCTCGATGAGATCATTGATTTTAGTGGGGTAGAGCGCTATATAGACACACCAGTAAAACGCTACAGTTCTGGTATGTATGTGCGCCTGGCATTTGCTGTAGCTGCCCACCTCGAATCTGAAATTTTAATAGTTGATGAGGTATTAGCTGTAGGCGACGCCGAATTCCAAAAAAAGTGCCTCGGCAAAATGGGAGAGGTAAGCAAAGGCGAAGGCCGAACGGTGTTGTTTGTGAGTCATAATATGGGGGCATTACTGAATGTCTGTAAAAATGGAATTATGCTTAATGATGGCAATTTAATGGAATTGGGTCCAATAGATTATGTTTTAAATCATTATTCTTCTCTATTTAAGAACAAGCTTACACCCAGGGAAAATAACCTAAAGAATAAAATTGTTTCAGTCAAATACATAGATAAAAATAACCTTGAAACAAATTTAATAGGATTAATAGATCCAATTAGAATTGAAATTGGACTTGAATTAGATGAAAATTCTAAAGATGATTTTGAACTTTCATTTCAAATTATTAATGAGATAGGAATTCCTATTGTTCATTCTTTAAGTAGAGATAATCAAATTAGAATTCATTCTGATGCTAAATTAATATCAGTAAATTTAGAAGATATGAATTTATATCCAGGCAGATATTTTATGAAATTGCAATTAAGCAATTTAGGTGGACATACTGTTTATGATAAAATCGAAGGCGATTTATTTTTTGATATATATAATAATTCAAACGTGAATAGGGAATTGCCATTAAATACCGCAGTGTATTTAGCTAAATCAATATGGAAAGTGAATTGAAAATAGTTAAATTAGATTTTAATTATGATTTAGATATTTTAAGCCAAACGCCAGATAAATCTGGTATTTGGGGTGGGTTTAAATTTGTGGTTTCTGATGATGTTACAACTTGTGATTACTATGTTTCATATGAAGATTATAAAATAAAAAAACAAAAAATTAAAGTTAATTATGCCTCAATTTTAATTACTGGAGAAGGGCCAAAAACAAGAACAAAGTTTTCATATTTTTTTTTAAGAAAATTTGATAGAATAATTTCAGTTGATAGAAATTTAAAATTTCAAAATATCAAATACTCGTTTCCAGGTTTACCATGGTGGATAGACAAATCGTATGATTTTTTGAAGGATTTTAAAATGCCTCAAAAAACAAAATTGATTTCAATAATTAGTTCAGATAAGAGTATTACGCCCGACCATAGACAAAGATTAAAATTTGCATATGCACTAAAACAACATTTTCAAGACAAAATTGATTTTTTTGGAAGAGGTATTAATGATTTTGAGAATAAATGGGATGTTATTGAAAAATATAAATACCATATTGCAATAGAAAATGATGTAATTCAAGATTATTTCACGGAAAAATTCACTGATTCAATTTTAGGGTATTCTTTCCCAATTTATTATGGGTGCTCAAATATTGAACATTATTTTTCTAGTAAAGTTTTTGAAAAAATTGATATTTATAACATTGAAGAATCTATAAACAAAATAGAAAATTTAATTAATGATGAAAATAGATATTCTGAGTTTCTAAAAGAAATTAGCTCTCAAAGGGATTTAATTTTAAATACCTTACAATTATTTCCATTACTAGTTGAAAATCTAGCTGATTTCAAGAAATTGAAGCCCAAAACCATAACATTATATCCGAACTTTTTTCTACTTAAGACATTCAAATATTATTTTAAAAGAGTATTTGTTAAATTAAAACTGGTGAAAGATGAAAAATGAACCTTTAATTTCTGTTATAATACCCTTTTATAATGCAGAATTATTTATTTATGAGAGTATACTCAGCATTATAAATCAGGACTATTTTAATCTTGAAATTTTATTAGTTAATGATGGTTCTTCAGATAGTTCTGTAGATATTATTCGAAAAATCAATGATCCAAGAATTAAACTCTACAATAATGAGAAAAATCAAGGTATAGTATATTCATTAAATTTAGCAATAAGTAAAGCTAAGGGTGAATTTATTGCAAGAATGGATGCTGATGATGTAGCGTATAGAAACAGATTTAGTACACAACTTACTTATTTGATGAATAATCCAAATGTTGACTTAATTGGGTCTTACTATAAAATTATGAATAGTGGTTTTTTTTATAAATTACCATTAAAGCATAAAGATATTTTAAATCACATGCTGATTAGCTCACCAATTGCCCACCCAACTGTTTTTTTTAGAAGGGCGTTAATCGACAATGGAGATTACTATTATAGGAATGATTACCAATATTGTGAAGATTTTGATCTTTGGAGTAGATTAGTGTTTAAATATAAATTAGCCAATTTGCCTGATTTTTTATTAGAGTATAGATCCCACGAAAATCAAATTTCGAAAACAAAAAATGAAGTTCAAAAAAATAAAACGATTGAAGTTAGAACAAATATGTTGAAAGTACTCTCGTCTGATTTAAATAGAGATTTTTTATTTTTTATAAACAATGAAATTTATTACAAATTGTTTGAAAATAGATTTAGAAAAAATTTTAAAGCTCTTGATGAATTGTTAAATTCAAATAATCAAAAAGTGATATACGAAGCAACTTTTTTTTCAAACTATATCAATGATCTTCAAAGAAGCTTAATTACTAAGACTCTTTATAATTCTAACATTAATAATATTTTGATTTTATTTTTCTTCATTTTAAGGAATACTGAGGTTTTAAAGTTTATCACAATAGGTACTTTTTTAAAACTATGTTTTCAAAATATCTTTCTTTATAATTTATATCGAAGATAGATGCGACAAGCAATTGTAACATATTTTCCACCAACTGACTTTAATGAACCTGAAGGAGGAGGTATATCAATGGCTACTTTTAACAAAGTTAAAAATTTATTAGCTAAGAATATTAATGTTGATATTGTTACATTTAAAGAGATAGATAATCTCCCTGTTAATTTGAATTATTTTAACCTTAATGATAGACTTCTAACTTTTATAAATCAAAGAAGGTCAAGTTATTTCTTTAGGCTAATTTCTTATATTTATAAAGCAATTTTAGTGCGCAGATATTTAAAAAAAAATTATTTAAAATATAATGATATTCAAATTGATGATTGTGAAGGTTTAGCGTTATTTGTGCCAGCTAATATTAATTATAATCTTAGGATTCATGGGAATTATTTTTTGTTTGGTTCAATTGCAATTAAGAATAGATTTTGGCAGTTAGTTTTTAAATCAATTGATTTTTTTTCTATTAAAAAAAGTCAAAACGTGTCAGTGCCGAGTCGATTTTGTAAACGAATTCTTGCCTTAAAAATTAGGGATAAATCAAAATCAAATCACATATCTATTGTTTTAAATGCTCCTTTCAATTATTTGCAAAAGGAAATTAACTACAGAAAACATATTACTTTCATAATTACAGATAGATTAGATCAAATAAAAGGTGGAGAATTTATTTTAAGTTCTATTTTTAAATTAATGAATGAATATAATGGAGTTTATTTTTTGAAATTTGTCATTGTAGGTGAAAATAGACTTAAAAATTCTTGTTCTATGTCATTGCAGGAACAAACTAACAGTAAAATAAATATTGAATTTACTGGCCAATTGGATCATCTTGAAGTAATCGAAAAAATGTATGATGCGGATTTTTTTATTGCAGCATCTAATTTTGAAACCTATAGTTATACATTTTTTGAAGCTATGAATTTAGGCTTACCCTTGATTATCCCAAAGAAACATGTATATTTAGAATTTGCATATGGTATAGCCTTTTTTTTTACTCATAACATTCACAGTTCTTTAATCGAGCAAATTTACAAAGCAATAGATTCGTACGATAAGAAACTAATCGATGTGATTTCTAATAATGTCAATTCAAGATTTAATTTAATTTATAACAAACTATATCAATCTGAATGAAAGTCGTAATTATTTCACCCTTTTATGAAAAGCTCAATAGAGGTGTTGAAAGATTTACTGATTCAATTGCTCAAGAATTCAATAATAAAAATGTTAAATGTTACATTTATACATGGGAAGATGATTTAAAAGTTAATTGGAATTCAAATCATTTAAATGTTAAAATCAGGAGAGTTCCAAACTTTAAGTATTTCAAAAAAATATTTGCTGTTTTTTTTTATTGGATTTGGCTTTTGATAGACAGACCTCATTCAATCATTCTTAACTTTTTATACCATGGGGAAAGATTTTTGCCTAAATCTTTTAAGTATATTTATGTATTGCACAGCCCTGCTGATCAAATACCCCATAGATATGAATATGTTAAAAAATACATCCCCAAATTTAAGTATCTTAAATTTGTTGCTGTTTCAGATTATGTAAAGGAACTTGCCATACCCTTTGTAGGGAAAAAAATGATAACTGTAATCTATAATGGTGTTGATTTACATAAGTTTAAATTAAAAAGTTCAAATTCGAATCCAACTTTTGGTATTATTAGAATCGTAACATTTGCAGCATTAGAGGAGCGTAAAGGCATACAATTCATGATTAAAGCTTTAAGTGAAAGAAATAATAGAGATTTTATTTATCATATTTATGGAGATGGCCCATATAAAAATACTCTAAGAGATCTTATTAGTTTGTATAAATTGGATGAATGTGTTTCGATTATCAGTCCAGTTCAAGACGTTGAAGTTAAATTGTTGAATTATGATATTTTTTGTTTGTTAAGTAAAGGTGAAGCTTTCCCTTTGTCACCTTTGGAAGCTATTGCTTGTGGAGTTCCTGTTTTGACATCTAACTATAGGCCCTACAATGAGTTTGTAAATTCAAATAATGGACTTATGGTTGATGTAGAGAAAATAAAAGATATAAATCATGCAATTGATATCTTGTATTTAAGAAAGGACTTCGATTTAATTAGAAGTTCGTCCTTAAATTTTGATTGGAAAATTAAAATAGAGAGTTACTTACAATTAATTCAATTTTGATAACAGTACTCATTTGCACATATAACAGAGGCGACTTGATCAATAATACGCTAAGGTCATTGATTCAAGGTCAAACACAATTGGCAGATGAGATTATAGTGGTGAATGGTGGTGGTCAAAATGATTGTTCCAGTGCAATTGCTTTATGGCAAACACAATGTAATTATTTGATTGAGATTAAAACAGAAAACATCAATTTAGCCAATAGTAGAAATATCGGTTTAAAAGCTGCCCAAGGCGATTTAGTGTTAATGACTGACGATGATGCCGAAGTGTTTCCTGATTGGATAGCGCAAATGCAGACCGCTCATATGCATTATCCTGATGCTGGGTGTATAGGAGGTGAGGTGGTTGATAGAGGAGGAGATACCATTTTGAGTAGACTTGCTGATGCTATTACCTTCCCTAAATACGATACTGTTAAGGAGGTAAGAACAGTGCCCGGTGTAAATTGTTCCTATAAACGCAAAGTGCTTGAGGCTATAGGCCCTCAAGACATTAGCTTATTTAGAGGTGAAGACGTTGACTTTAACTGGAGAGTAATACAAGCCGGTTTTAAAGTGCTCTATGTGCCAGATATAAAAGTGTATCATTATCACAGATCAACTTGGAAGGGGTTGTTTAATCAACATTATATGTATGGCAGGGCTTATTACAGAGTCAGAAAAAAATGGCCAAACATGTACAGTGCTTATCCAAGGCATATAAAAAGTGTTAAAATGCTAATAAAAGCCATGTATTTGCCATTCTTGCCTTGGCACCATGCCTGGTTAAAAGTTAAAGCCTTACACTCATTTAAAGATAAATTTTTAGGTTATTTAATGTTTGTAGCTATTTCATATATTTCTATGTATGGGACTTTCAAGCAATATATTATTGATTCAAAGAGGATTGTTTAATTTAGAGGCATACCCCAACTTTATATTTGATTTAATATATACAAATTAATGGTAAAGTACTACACTCCCAATCCAATTACACATGCCCCTAAAGCGTTATGGGTACATTTCCTTATTCACCCATTGAAATGGGTGTTTTCAGATGGTACACTGGATTGGGATAAGCATAAACCTCATTTTTCTTTTTATAATAATTTTTTTAAATATTGTTCTGAATTAATTGAAATAGATTATGTTTTTTTGCCATTCACCTTAAATTATTACATTAGATACAAGAAATTTGATTTAGTTAAGGAACTTTATGCCATTGCTAATTTAATCAATAAACCACTTGTGATATGGATAGATGGTGATTATGATGTCAATCATCATTTTGAGAAAGCCATTTATCTGAAAAACGCATCTTATAAGTCCAAAGCAATACAAAATGAAGTCATAAGGCCTGGGGATGTAAGTTCTGATTTAATTGCGAGTCATTGTAATGGTAATGTTGTATTGCGAGATAAAAAGGATATGCCTGTTGTAGGTTTTACAGGTCTTGCCTCCTACAAACCAATTAAATTGTTAGGATTAATTTTACGTAATATTTATTGTAATGTACAATCTTTATTAGGAATAAGAGCATTTGAGCCACCTGCAGTTTTGCCTTGGTTTTTGTTTAGAAAAAAAGTACTTACTAAACTTTTGAAATCTAAAATTGATTGCCGATTTAATATTAGAGAAAGTTTTGCAGTTGGTGTTAAAACAGGTGATACAAATCAAAGGTATGAATTTTTGAATAATATCATCAATACAGATTATACACTATGTATTAGAGGGGCTTCTAATTATTCAATTAGATTTTATGAAACTTTATGTTTGGGCAGAATCCCAATCTTAATAGATACTGATTGTAAATTGCCATTAGAGGATCTTATTGATTGGGATTCGTGTATAATTAGAATAGATAGTTCTGAACTAGATAATATTGCTGAAAAAATACTGAGTATACATCAACAAATGAGTAAGGAAGAATTTATCTCAAGACAAATAAAATGCAGACAAGTTTGGTTAGATTATTTATCTAATTCAAGTTTTCCGAAGTTCATTTTTGATTCCCCACTTAATAAACATTAAAATGATTAATTTTAATATTCCATTCAGTTCAGGCAATGAACTTTCAAAAATTAATGAGACTATAAATCGCTCAAAATTTTCAGGCAACGGAGAGTTTACTCATTTTTGTCATGATTTATTTAAGTCGAATTATGGTTTCCAACATTGCTTACTAACCACTTCATGTACAGATGCCCTTGAAATGTCAGCCATTTTGGCCAATATTCAAGCCTATGACGAAGTTATTCTACCTGCCTATACATTTGTAAGCACAGCCAATGCCTTTGTCTTAAGAGGAGCTAAATTAATCTTTGCGGATTCTGGGTCTTTAAACCCTAATATTACAGCTGAAACTATTGCACCTTTAATTACGGATAAGACCAAAGCGATAGTGCTGGTGCATTATGCAGGGGTAGCTTGTGATATGGACAGCATCATGGCTTTAGCTTCTAAGCATAATATTTTAGTGATAGAAGATGCAGCTCAGGCCATAGATGCCTTTTACATCAACCATCACAATCAAAAACTAGCACTAGGAAGTATAGGAAATTTGGGGGCCATGTCTTTTCATGAAACTAAAAATATCACTTGTGGTGAAGGGGGGCTGTTAATAGTCAATGATGAGCAATTCATTAAAAGATCTGAAATTATTTGGGAGAAAGGGACTAATCGTTCAGCCTTCTTTAGAGGTGAGGTTGATAAATATGGTTGGGTTGATATTGGTTCAAGCTTTTTGCCCTCAGAATTAAATGCAGCCTTTTTATCTGCCCAATTGGAGTCCATTCAATTAGTTCAAACTAAACGCTTGACTTTATGGGCTAAATATTATGAAGTATTAAAACCACTTGAAGATAAAGCTTTGCTCAAATTACCAGTGGTGCCTAATTTTGCTATTCATAATGCCCACATGTTCTATATTTTATTAAATGACTTAGAACAGAGAACCGGTTTAATCAATCATTTAAAAGCTAAAGGCATTCAAACAGCCTTTCATTATTTAAGTTTACACAGCAGTCCCTATTTTAAAGATCAATACAGCGGACCTTCTCTAGTGAATTCAGATTGCTATACCGATACCTTACTGCGTCTGCCAATGCATTATTATCTTAGTGAAGAGGACATCATTCGCATAGCAGACGAAATACAATCATTTTTTGGACAATAAGCGAATTTTAATTTGGGCTTCCTCATACGCACCTGTTTTGGGTGGTTTGCAGAGAATGCTTGAACAATTGGCTCAAGAATGGCAAAAACAAGGTCATACGGTTTTAGTCTTAACCAATAAGTATCCTTATCAGCTTAAATCGAATGAAAGGGTCAATGATATCAATGTTAAGCGGCTAATTCATTTTTCAGATCAGGGTAAGGGTATAAAGTCATTTTTATATAAATGCTTAATTCCATTTCAAACCAGGAGTATTACCAGTTTGATAAAAGCCTTTAATCCAGATAAGGTTTATGTTCAATTTCCATCTGCTCAATTACCCTACTTGGAACATGTATATAAAACAATGCCTAATAAACAATGGTATTTGAATTTTCACGGGCATGATATTTTAAAACATTTTGAAGTAGATGAACAATATTCTTATACCAAATTACTAAACAGTGCAAGTTTGCAACGTCTTCAAGCCTTTGCTCGAAATCAATCAATCACATTAACCGCCTGTAGTCAATGGTTGGCCAAAAGAGTGGAGCAGGTATTTAGCCGGTCTTGTTTGGTTATACATAATGCGGTAGATCTTACTGCATTTTCAACTTATGGAGAAAGGCCAATTAAGGATTCCTATATTTTTGCTTTTGGGAGATTAGAAGAACACAAAGGTTTCCAAATTTTAATAAATGCTTACCAGAAAGCCATTTCATCATTAAGCAAAGTGCCTAAATTAATTATTGCAGGATCAGGCTCATTTGAGAAACATTTAAAAGCAATAGTTGATTTAGATTATAAAGATCAAATCATATTTGTAGGTAAACTTAATGCTAAAGACTTGGCAAACTATGGCCATTATGCTGAAAGCATTTGGATTCCCTCATTAAGGGAGCCATTTGGAATAGCTGTGTTGGAAGCATTAGCGATGAATCCCAATGTGTATGCCTCAAATGTTGGAGGTATTCCTGAGGCAGGTGCTGATTATATTAAATATTTTGCACCAAAAGTTAAAGATATTGAATTGAGTTTAATTTCTTCTGAATCAAATATTTTTTTGTGTGAGATAGATGAGACTGTAAAAACTTATTTATATGGGTTTAATGTAAAAAAGATGTCCCAACACTATTTAAAAGTTTATAATCATTGAATACCAAAGAGATTTTATTTTTCTTAATCGTTCTAACTTCAATATTTCTTTATATAAAAGACTTTAAACAGTTATTGTTCTTGAATATTGTTTTAATTGTCTGTTTTAGAGAATTCGATAAAGTATTTGGTTTTACATTTCACTTTGGATTTATTCCTTTATTCTTTTTGTCATTTAAGTTACCTTTCAAAACCCAGTCTGCATACATTATTGCAACTATATTAGCCTTTATAGTACATGGGTTGTTTAATACTGCCACTGAATATTATTTATATCTCATAGGGCCTTTTTTTGTTTCTAGTGTGCTTATTACACTAAAAAATTATGTAACAATTGAAGATGTTAAGCGTTATTACTACATTGCTAGTATTTTAGCTTTAGCAAGTATTTTTATTGGTTATCTTGGTATAGAAAATCAAGTAATTCAGGTCTATCGGAATGAGGATGCTCAAAATTTTGGATTTGCTTATTCTTCAGAACAATATTTCATGATACTACCTGCATTGGTTTTATTTAATCCTATTAAGTATAAGTATCTAAAATATTTGATTTTACCCTTTGTTGTATCAGCCATTTATATTTTAAATAAAAGAACATTACAAATTGAATTTCTTGTTTTATTGTTTTATAACATCAAAGCTTATGGTAAGAATTTCAAATATATAATCCCTGTAATTTTATTGGTGTTTATTCAAGATTATTTTGATTTTACGAGGTTTGACAAAGCTATTCAATTATTAAATCAACAAAACGATATTTCTGCTGAAGCATCTGGTGATGTCATTAGAATTGATAGGTTTTTTATTTCTATTGATGCATTAAAAGCATCACCTATTTTAGGCGCACTAGGAGAACTTAGGTACATTCACAATGGATTTATTGAAATATTAGCTAATCTGGGCATTTTATTAGGGCCATTGTATTTTTATTTTATTTTCAAAAATGTACATAAGAAGAATGTGTTTAGTTTTATTTTGTTGTTGTATTTATTCACCGTTTTTTTGTTTGAGGCAACTGTTACAAGAGTAGAATTCGTTCTTTTTTTTGGGTTTATATTGTTTGCAATTAATAAATATGAGTCAACCAAAACCATTAGTTAACACGACATTAATTATTCCTGTTCTGAATTCAATTGATTTACTTGATAATTTATTATTGAATTATAATCCTTTTTTTAAGGAAATCATTGTAATTGACTCATTTAGTCAAGATAATATTCTTGACGCATGTGCTAAGTATTCAAATGTTATATGTTATCAAAGAGTTTATGATACTTCTGCTAAACAAAAGAATTTTGTATTAGATCAGGTCAAAACCGATTGGGTGTTTTTTTTAGATGTTGATGAACAAATTAGTATACCGATAATTGAATTTATCTCTATTCACGAATTTGATGCTGATTTGGATTTAGTTTATTTTTCTAGAAAGAACTTTTTCTTTCAAAAAGATTTGGGGCATTCAAGTGGTTACCCCGATTTTCAAGGTCGTTGGTTTAGAAAAGATAGGTGCCATTGGGAAACAAAAGCAGTTCATGCTAAACCTATAGCAATTTATAATAATCAAGAGCCTCTAAAAGTTAAATACATCAATCTTGATATCTTGCATGATGACTACAAAGGGCTAGATGTTTGGTGGAAAAGAAATCATAGGTATCTTAAATATGATTTAATTGAATTTCAGAAAAAAGGTGCGAGATGGAATCTTTTCAAACAGTTTTTAGGACCTGCTTATATCTTTTTAAAACTATATATTTTTAAAGGTTTATGCCTTTATGGTATTAAAGGGTTTTATGTTGCATTTTCGGAATCAATTTATTATTTCTTTTCATATTGGCAACTCTATGAATTAAAATTTAGAAAATGAACTTATTCATTCTTGAAGATGCAGTTGAATTAGGAGGGGTGCAACATAGTACCCTTAATTTTTGTATAGGATTAAAAGCCTATCCGGATGTTTCTGTAACTGTGATTTCACCTGGTAAAGGTGATTTAACCAAAGCATTAGAAGCAATAGGCGTAACATATTTAATTATTGATAAGCCCAAATTTCAATCCAGTAGCATCTCTTTCTTATCTGATCGCTTTAGATTGCCCAATTTAATTGGGATGATTAAAAACCTATGGGCAATGCGACAATATAGAAATAAGTTAAAAGCCATTTTGCCTAATAAAGACTATTTATTGATTACAAAAGGCATGTTTGCTCATTTTGCAGCCGCTAAGGTTACCAAACAATTGATATGGCATTTGCAAGATGATATTTCTAATAGATATTTAGGCCTATATAGGCTGATTTTTATGCATTGGGCGAAGCATTATCCTAAAGCAATTATTGCAGACGGTGCAACGATTTTAAAAGCGGCGCCAAATTCAATAAGTTCTAAAGCTTTTGTGGTATACAATGGAATAGATTGTAATCTCCCAACTTTACCTGATAAGGCTGAAATTAGAATTAATTTAGGCTTGCCATCAGATTGCTATTGTATCGGACATATTGCGAGAATTACGCCATGGAAGGGACAGCAATACCTTTTGCAGGCTTTTGAAGCCTATTCAAGAACGAATGCAAATGCACATTTAGTGTTAATTGGCTCAGCTTTATTTGCAGACAATTCCTATTTGTCGTCATTAAAAGAATTCTGTAAGTCTAAAGCGATAGAAGACAAAGTTCATTTCCTCGGTTATAGGAATGATTTGATGTATTGCCTAAAAGCCATAGATACATTTATATACCCTTCAATAGAAAAAGACACTTCTCCGTTGAGCCTAATAACAGCCATGGTGGCGGCAAAGCCTATTGCCTTCAGTGATATAGAAGGCCTCAAAGAAATGATGCATGGTTTGTCACCTTTGAATGTTTTTAAGAACAAATCAATCTCAGCCATTCAATCTGCTATTGAACTATTTGAAGATGAAGTAATTCGATTAGAACAAGGCAATGCCAATAGACAGTTTGCAATAGAACATTTTAGTATCGAATCTTACACCAAAAATATTTTAGAAATTGCTGGTAAATACTATGCCTAAGCGCTTGTTGTTTATTCATAATTCAGAAACATCATTTGTGAAAATTGATTTGAAAATCGTAACTAATTGGTTTGATGTTCAAAATTTATGTTTGAATAAATTAAAATTGTTTAAGCCTCTATTCATTGCCAATTCAGTTAAACGTTCTGATATTGTTTTTATATGGTTTTCATCTTGGTTTTCCTTTTTGCCAATATTGTTTGCCAAGCTATATGCCAAACCAGTGGTGCTAGTTACAGGTGGGTATGATACAGCCAACGTTCCTAAGGCTGATTATGGCAATCAAAGACATTTTTTAAAACGGTTTATCACTAATTGGAATATAAAACATGCAAGTAAACTTATTCTCAATTCTCAATACATCTATAAAGAATTAAGCGAACTTTTGCCCTCCGAAATACATAAAGCACATGTTGTGCATCATGGAATAGAACCTATATTGCCCTCAATCTCTAAAGACAAAAAAATTGTATTGAACATAGGAAATGTTTCGCATGAAAATTTGCATAGAAAAGGATTGTTGCCCTTTGTCAAGATAGCCAAATATTTGCCTGAATTTGAATTTGTTCAAATTGGCGCTTGGCGTGATAATGCCATTCACCAATTGCAATCGATAGCTACTGAAAATGTTAAGTTTTTAGGAAGAGTTTCTGATGAAGAGCTCATTAAGAATATGCAATCTGCTAGTGTTTACTTGCAGTTATCATTGCATGAAGCATTTGGCATGAGTGTTATTGAATCTATGCAATATGGAGCAAGCCCAGTTGTAAGTAACCATGGAGCTTTAGCTGAAGTTGTCAATCAACATGGAATAGTGGTTAAAGATTTTATGCCATTAACTTTGGTTAACGCCATTCAAAATGCGGATAGTGCTAGCTATCAAGATAGACTCGATCTTCAAAAATTTGTGAATACAAATTATTCCATACAACAAAGAAAAGACGCCTTCCAAAAAATATTGGCTCAATGGATTTAAGTTTTTCAGTCGTTATTCCCACTTATCAAGAGGCCAATAATATTGAAAAGGTATTGCAATTTTGTGTGCATGCAGATTCTGCTCCACAGCAAATAATTGTTGTAGATGGCGGATCTACAGATGGTACCATAGACATTGTTCATAAGCTAATGGAGCAGTTTCCATCAATTCAGCTGATCAATAATCCTGATAAATATGTTGCCAATGGACTCAATTTAGCTATACCACTCTGCAAAACAGATGTTATAGTTCGAATGGATGCACATTCAGAGTATGAGTCGGACTATTTTAAATCTATCATAAACACTTTTCAAACCGTCGAAGCCGATATTGTAGGTGGGCCAACTAATACCGCTTTTAATAGCCCAACTCAGGAGGCCATAGCCTATGTTTATACTTCGCCATTTGGCATGGGAAATAGTTCAGTACATAATTTAAATTATGAAGGTTATACTGACAGTGTAACATTTGGGGCATGGAAAACAGCCATATTTAAAACCACGGGTTTGTTTGATACTACTCTTAAGCGCAACCAAGATGATGAGTTTCATTACCGAGCAAAGCAATTAGGTTTTAAGATCTATCAAACGCCTAAAATTAAATTAAAGTACTTTCCAAGAAACTCTTTCTGGGCACTTTTTAAACAGTACTTTCAATTTGGTTTGTATAAACCTGCTGTATTAAAAAAAGTTAAAACAGGTATAAAGTTAAGGCATATTATACCCTCGTTATTGGTGTTGAATGTTTTCTTGTTTTTGATTTTTCAAAATATTGTGTTCAGCTCCACGTTAATCGTATACTCACTTTTACTTCTGTGTTTTTCAATTTTCAACCCACTTCGTTTTATAGTAAAATTAAGAATTTTATTAGCCTTTGTTTTTATACACTTTGCCTATGGTATTGGTTTCTTAGGGGGGGTGTTCTTGAAGGAAAATAATTAACATAAATTTACATTTGTTTACCTTAATTATATTATTTAATATTGAAACAAAAGTCAATTAAATGACTCAAAAAATCCCTTTTGCACCCCCTTTTGTTGATGCTGATGTAGAGCAAGAAGTATTATCTGCTTTGCGTTCAGGTTGGATAACTAGTGGCCCTAAGGTATTAGCATTGGAGCAAGAAATTAAACAATTTACAAATGCCAATTTGTGTATTTGTGTTAATTCATGGACTTCAGCAGCTTTCTTAACATTCAAATACTTAGGGATAGGGGCTGGAGATGAAGTCATTATTCCGGCATACACCTATGCGGCAACTGCTTTGGCTGTTTTACATGTTGGAGCAACACCTGTCATGGTAGATGTGACTGAGGATTTCACATTGGATGTATATGCTTTAGAAGCCAAAATAACATCGAACACTAAAGCCATTATGCCGGTAGATTTTGCCGGGTTGCCAGCAAATTATAAAGCTATTTATGAACTTGTAAATTCACAAGCAGTTCAGTCTAAATTTATAGCTAATTCTAAGGTTCAAAAACAATTAAATAGAATTGCAATTGTTGGAGATTGTGCCCATGCATTTGGGGCCCAATACATGGGTAAACCAATTGGTTCGTTTATGGATTTTGCAGTGTATTCTCTTCATGCGGTTAAGAATATTACTACAGCAGAAGGAGGGGCCATTTGCTTACACTCTGATAAATTAAACGATGTGGAAGGCATTTCACAATGGTTCAAGTTGCATAGGTTAAACGGTCAATCTAAGGATTCATTTACTAAAACCAATTCTGGTAATTGGCGCTATGATATTCCATCATTAGGGTTTAAATTAAATATGCCGGATGTCTGTGCGGCAATTGGGTTAGCTCAAATTCGCAAATACGATCAGATGCTTTTGCCTGAGCGTAAAAGATTGTTTTCGCTTTATGTAGAATTATTAGCAAAATATGAATGGGCAACAATTCCATCTCATATTGACAATAATAGAGAATCCTCATTTCACTTGTTCGCATTAAGAGTTAAAGGAATATCTGAAGCCAGAAGAGATGCAATGATAGACTTCATGACAGAGCAAGATGTTTCTGTAAATGTTCATTTTGTGCCATTGCCTTTAATGACTTTATTTAAAAATATGGGCTACCAAATAAGGGATTATCCAATGTCATTTAGCCTATATGCTAATGAGATTTCATTGCCTATATACTCAGGCTTAACGGATGCCAATATTGCCTACATAGTAGAAAAACTGGATGAAGCCTTCAAGGCAACTCTAAATCTATGAGATTTTTAGATCTAATGCTTTCAATTGTTCTTGGCTTGGTATTATTGCCAATAGCTTTAATTATTGCACTGTTGATTGTTTTAAGTTCAGGGTGGCCAATTTTATACAAGCAAGAAAGGGTTGGAAGGTTTGGGAAAACATTCACACTGTTGAAATTCAGGACAATGTCAAATCACTCTGATAAATTTGGATTGTTAACTATTGGAAATGCTGATCAAAGGATAACAAGGATAGGCGGTTTCCTAAGACGATTCAAACTAGATGAATTGCCACAATTGTGGAATGTATTGATAGGCGATATGAGTTTTGTAGGGCCTAGACCTGAAGTACAGAAATATGTCAAAATGTATACACCTGTTCAATTGCAAATTTTGAATGTTAGACCAGGAATAACAGATGAGGCATCCATTTATTACAGGCATGAAAGTCAATTGTTGTCAGAATTTGAACATCCAGAAAAAGCATATGTTGAGCAATTATTGCCTCATAAAATTGAGTTAAGTATGCCTTATGTTCAACAACCTAATGTAAAACAGTATTTCAAACTGCTGTTTAAAACGTTTTACGTACTATTTAAATAGTTGAATATCCTAATTGTTTACCAGTATTTTGGCACCCATAACAGTGCTTGGAGTACACGTTGTTATGAATTCGCTAAACGTTGGGTTAAAGCAGGGCATAAAGTAACAGTGCTTACAAGTCCTTATGATAAGTCAGACATTACAAAAAGCACTACTATAGATGGTATCAATGTTATTTGTTCTCGATTTAAACAATCCAATCAGGATCCATTTTATATAAGAATAATTAAATTCTTGGCTTTTACCATTTTAAGTACTTGGTATGCATTATTCTCTAAATATGATACCCTAATTTGTAGTTCTGGTCCAATAACAGTAGGGGTGTCTGGTATAGTCGCTAAACTGTTTCGTCGTAAACGAGTCATCTTTGAGGTTCGTGATTTATGGCCTAGAGGAGCAATTGAGTTAGGCTATATCAAATTCAAACCTTTAATTAAGCTCTTATATTGGTTTGAAAAATCTTGTTACAAACATTCTGATCTAATAATAGGCTTGTCGCCTGATATGCAAGCTGATATTATTAAACGTTTTCCAAATTTACAGGTTGAATGTATTCCCAATGCTTCTGATACAATTTTTTCAGAACCAGTAAACAATCATAATTTTCAAACATTCAAACAACCTTATTTTGTGTATACTGGCTCACTAGGTGTTATGGATGATTGCATTCAAATTATTGAAGGTATTAAATGCTATAATGCTCAATATACAAGTCCTGTAGATTTTTATTTTGCAGGTAAAGGCGTTCAATTAAACGAAATGCAAGCCTTGGTTACTAAATACCAATTGAAAAATGTACATTTTTTAGGCTCACTCCCCAAGCGTGAAATTGTACCTTTAATTCAAAATGCATTCGCCTGTATTGTTTGTTTTAAAGCAATAAATGTGCTTCAATCTTCATCACCTAATAAGTTGTTTGATGCCTTTGCCGCAGGCAAACCTGTACTTCAAAATACGAGTGGGTGGATCAAATCACTCAACTTGGAATTTCCTTTTGGTTATACTTGGCAAGCAGGGCAGCCAGAAAATTTTGCCGAAGGCGTTTTCAATATGTTAAACAGTCCTCAATATCATCAGTGGAGTATAAATGCAAAACAGCTTGCTGAAAATGATTTTAGTCGAGATATATTGTCTAATAAATATTTAACCCTCTTAAATACATGAATGTATTAGTTGTAGGTAGTACAGGGTTTATAGGTCAAAAAATTGTTGAGGTCTTGAAAGTTAAAGGGCATCAGGTCTATACTTTAGCAAGGCAAAATGCAGATTATACAATTGATTTATCGAAACAAATACCTGAATTTAATCAGGCTTTTGAAATGGTGGTGCATGCAGCAGGTTTAGCGCATACAACAACTGCTTCAAATGAAATGTATGACCATCATGTTCAATTAACCAATCATTTATTGAGTGGTTTAACCAGTCAGTCATCTCTTAAGAGCATTGTATACCTTAGTTCTGTGTCTGTGTATGGAATAACTCAAGGGGAGTTGATTGATGAGATGTGTTTTCCTTTGCCACAAACAGCCTATGGCAAAGCAAAATTAGCAACAGAAGAAGCATTAGAAAAATGGGTGGTTAATCGCAATATTAATTTATGTGTATTGCGTTTGCCTTTGGTATTTGGGCTTAATGCACCTGGCAATCTTGCAAAAATGAAACAGGCATTAGAGAGAGGTTATTTTTTTCTGGTCGGACAGAATGACGTTCATAAGAGTATTGTGCATGTTAATGATGTTGCCAATGTAATTGATAGCTTACTGTCAGTGAATGGTGTTTATAATTTAACCGATGGATTACATCCAAGTTTTAAAGCAATTTCTAATTTTGTTGCCCCTAAAAATAGAATTAAAAATATACCTAATTGGGTAGCTTATTATTTGGCAAAATGTGGAGATTTAATTGGTCCTAAATTGCCGTTTAATACTGCTATGTATGCAAACATGATAAGTACCTTAACATTTGATGATAAAAAGGCTAAGGAGGCATTTGATTGGCAACCAAAATCAGCATTGAGAAATGAATAGAATTGTCGCTTTACTGTTGTTCATACTGCTATTGCCAATAGGTTTTATTTGCTCAATCTTTATTGTTGTGTTTGATGGCTTACCAGTTTTTTTTATCCAAAAAAGAATTGGCATAGATTCAAGGCCATTCATGATGTATAAATTCAGAACCATGCGTAAAAACACGCCAGATGTGCCTACCCACTTATTTAATGATTCTAATAATTATATAATTAAACAAATTCATTGGATCAGACTGTTAAGCCTTGATGAATTGCCTAACTTAATTAATATCATTAAAGGTGAAATGAATTTTGTTGGACCAAGGCCTGCTTTACACAATCAAGAAGATTTAATTGAGTTAAGAAAGACTAACAAAGTTGATCAGATTAAACCAGGAATTACGGGATGGGCCCAAATCAATGGAAGAGATGAAATTGCCATTGACAAAAAGGTAGAATTAGATTTATACTATCTAAACAACAGAAGTATAGCACTTGATGCTAAAATTATTCTTAGGACTTTTACTAAGATTCTGAAATCTGATGATGTAAAACACTAAAAGGAATTCTTTGAATCATTCCCCCTCAAGCCACCTCGTGTGGCTTTTTTGTTTTTAATAAGATGTTACAAAATTTATTAATAGGTTTTTCAATATAATGTCCAAAAAGTATACTTATTATGATAAAAAAAATAATTACAAACAAAGGTGCAAGGCTAGATTTAGTGTTAATAATATTTATAGTAAGGATCCCAATGTTTTCGTGAATTAAGTATAAGAAATACGAATTTTTGCCTATTTCGAATATTAAACTTTTCTTAGTGTTAAAATTGATTTTTGGTTTTATTTTAAAAATTAGAATCATACTAACCAATAAGAACAAAAAAATTAAATACTCAACATTGTTTTTAAAATAAAATCCTTCAGCTTTTGGAGGAGCTAATAATACTATTAAAACTAAAATGCAAAAAAGTTCATATGTTCTAATTTTGCTTTTGTAATAAATGTTGTGCAAATAAATTCCAATTGTGAAAAGTGGTGTATACATTAAAAATTGTTTTGTGAAAATAAAAACATAATTTAGGTTAGAGGATAATTCTATGTTATTATTTGATATAATTAAGAAAAATATTTGAGATGTTATGGATATAGTTAACAAAATTAACTTGAAATTGGATTTAAAAGTAAAATATATAAGACTTGCATATAAATAAAATGTAACCTCAGGCCATAGACTCCAATAACTGCCATTTAAATACTCTGTTTCTATCCCAAAATAATGTAAAAAATCCGGTGACATAAAAGTGATTGAAGTAATTAAGTGCTTTAATGAGTGTGAGTCAGGGAATAAATGCTTTTTGTCAAATAAAAGGAAGGTAATATAAGTTAATATTGAAGCAATCAATATAGGAGGGAATAATCTTATAAATCTTTTCTTGAAAAAAGTTAATATAGAATCAGTTCTTTCAAGTGAATAATAAATTACAAAACCACTTATTATAAAAAAGAAATGTACGCCCAAATAACCATATTTAAAAAAATCATATTGATCTCCATAGGGGTAAAGATTCGAATTACACCATCTAGAGAAGTAATGAAACAACATCACCGATAAAATAGATATTGCCCTAAAGCTATCTAGGAGTTCAATTCGGTCACTATGGTTTTCTGCTTTTTTCATTCTACCCCCTATCCAATATCAAATGTATGCCCAGGGCTTCTATGCTAATGTCTATGCGGTTTTTGCCGATGTTAGAGACGGTGCCTGTGTGGCCTTTAAACGGGCCTTTTTGTAATTCTAGAGTTTGGCCTGGGCTGACGTGTTGTATGTCGTAGGCTACTATGCTGTATTTTAAACTGTCTTTCAGCAATGCAATTTCAGCGTCTTTTACAACAGCAGGTTTGCCTTGGTAAAACAAATAGTGCAAGGCCCCTTCTACTCTAAACACCAAAGCGCGTTCGGCATCTGTGCAATGCACAAACACATACGAACTGATCAAAGGTTGTTCTACTTTTTTAACCCGATCGCTCCACTGTTTTTTTTGAATAATGGTTGGACAATACGCCTCAATGCCCAAGGCATTTAATTTCTCTGCAATCTTTTTTTCGTGGCGGGGTTTGGTATAAAGCGCAAACCAAACACGGGGTTCTAATGGGTTTGAAGGACTCATGCTACCGCGTGTTG
>JACCDP010262527.1_pt1 | contig 26097 bp, 51 predicted proteins | sample 7445841 | NCBI WGS metagenome assembly JACCDP01 (sample SAMN15323441, study PRJNA562643) | freshwater metagenome | isolation source: river surface water | place: USA:Blue River Watershed | collected 2017-08-17 | reverse complement strand
GGTATTTTCAGATAGACCTTTCATGGCATTTATTTTATTTAAAATATCACTATTCTGGTCAACTAGATTTACATAAAGCATAACCATATAGTCATTATCTGACCCTGGATACTCTGGCCTAGAATGGTTCTCATTATTTCCATCTAGAAATATTCCAGAGTTATTATAGCAAGAAAGGTATTGGCCCTCTATTTCTAATGGCCAGTTCAGGGTAGTATCTATGGTTATATCTAGGGTATAGTCATTATAAAAATGATCTTTATGGGAATCTAATTTAGGTATACAATCGCCTATCTTCTGGTATTTAATACACTGATTAAAAGCTATTACTAGGTTATCTCCTAGGTGCTTTCTTACCGCCTCCATTATGAAGGTATTTATTCTATCGTCTAGTTCTACGATATTCCACCACCGCCCATAGTATTCGGTGTATATGAAATCTGAAGCTGTATTTATATTGTTATAAATATAGTTCTTAAGGTATAGATAGTCATCCTCAGAGAAGATATTTTCTATACCAAAAGATCTCATCGTCCTATGGTTCCGTCAGCCTCTACTGTAAACCCATGCTCTCTATCCATGAGAACATAGTCCATCTCAGCTACATCAAACGCTTCTCTAAAAATCTGAATTGCCTTATCTAAATCTAGGCTACCGCAGGTATATAGGTCAAACTGGACATGTCCTGGATCTAATTCATCCCAGATGTGAAAGGCAATATGGCTAGTCTCTATCATTACGATAGCTGTTAGCCCCTTATTTCCTGGCTTATCTACATAGCTAGCAAATGGGCCCTTTATAATCTTCATGTCGATCTTTTCTACCAAATTAGTTAGAAAATCAATAGCCTCATTCTCTGAGGACATAGGATTTTTTACTCTGGCATTAATCAATAGGTGCTTATGAAATAGCATTATCTTCTCCACTTTCTCTTTTTAATAATTGGTTTAGGCTTCTGGCTATCTAAAAATGCCTTATATTCTCTCTCTAGATATTCTTCATATGGCCAGACTAATGTGGCTTCTGTAGACCAAGTTCCTATATGTATTGTACCATTATGACATGTCCATGTACCACCGCCAAATACTATACCGACTAGATAATTTCCAGACAGAATTGGTCCGCCTGAATCTCCTGGGCAAGTTGCCCCTTTAATTCCAACTGCGGACATGTAACGTTCTGAATCTAATCCAGATCTTACATCTCTGTGTCTAGCCAAAAGCGTATATGAATAAGGCATTCCAGTACTGGGAGTTCTATATGCAGTATTTCCATAACCATATGCTACCACTGTAGCTCCATCTGATTTAAGAGAGTTGACCATCTGTCTACTAGCGATAGTCAGTGGATTACCAGACAATGGCTTTTCTGTAAATAAAAATGCAATATCCTGCTCCCGACCTGGATATGTATTATTCCATGGCGCTAATTCAGGATTAGGTATTGCAAATGAAAGAATTGGTGTTCTCGTCGGCGACTCACTCACGTCGACACCAGTATCTGATACATATATTTGAGAATTTTTATCTATACAGTGTGATGCTGTAGCTATAATTCTTTCTCTTATGTATGCTCCAGTACACCTATATACGAAGGTTCCATTCTGTAAGGCAAAGAGGGATACTACATTAGGGTTACCCTTTGCCACCGCCCCATCTTGAACAGCGTGAGCCTGAACAGGTAACAGTGATATAACTAAAGCAAGCGCTACTTTTTTGATAGCCATCCCCCTATATTTGGATCCATCATGTTTTCTGGAACAGTCATACCCTCTGGATACACCCTATGTACTACATTAGGATTATCTGGAACGTAGTGATCTTGGCACACAAAAAGTATCTTGTGGGCCTCACAGTTTATTCCTATTGTTTTCTTACCGCAGTAATGGCACCTTGAAACCATCTGCTTATTTCTTTGTCTTACTATGTTTAGGTATTTGGCAACTTCTGGATTTTTAGGAAGCGGATAGCTCATCTTTGTTCATTCTAGATTTGCCACATGGACATGGTGGAACCTGATGAATATTCTTATCTTCTAACTCTGTCTCAATGGTCATAGATGTTTGACAGATATGGCATTTAAAAAAGTATGTCTTCATTTCTTAATTACCCTAAATGCGTCGCCTGTCCACTCATCTTCAAAATCCCAATCAGTCCATTTTTCCCAATAAGGTACTCCGTCTTCATCATAGTCATTCCACCCATCTCCACTCATATCAAAATCCCACTTGTAGAATGTTCCCCATCTTAAATATACAGGCCACGTTAAAGAGTACAGTGCTCCGTATACACTATATTTAAATCCAAAATTCTTAGCTTCATCAAGATACGCAACCTTTAGTATAGCCCAGCCTGATATTTCGCCACATAGATTTGCAAGCCAACGTAAGGGAAGCACGTTGGTGTTGTTAACCTTAAGATCGTTCACCATTATTTCCTATCTACCAGTTCTTATCTTAAATTTATACTGGCTTTCCCACTCAAGTACATCTATATAATCATTTAACAATGGTTGCCCCTTAATATTTAAACTAGTATTAAGTAGTACTGGCACACCTGTATTATTGTACCATTTTTCAAGCAGTCTGTAAAGACCCTCGTGCTGTTGCCTATTTACTGTTTGAACCCTAGACGTACCGTCTTTATGTACCACTGCAGGTATTACGTCAGGCTTTTTACATTTCACTGCAAATTGCATATATGGGGATGCAAAGTCCATATCAAAATACTCTGATGCGTACTCCTCCATTATTACTGGAGCAAAGGGTCTAAACTGCTCCCTTTTCTTTATTTTATTTACTTCATCCTTAATATTTGGGTCTCTTGGATCCGCTAAAATTGATCTATTACCTAGTGCTCTTGGTCCAAACTCCGCTCTTCCACTCGCCACCGCCGTTATTTTTTTAGTTAATAGGTCTTCTAATAATTCATCAACTGGATAAGTTCCACCTAAATCATAGCCTAGATATGGAGACTTCCAGTTAACATGCTTACCATATTTAGCTGCTGCTGCTCCAAGAGAACTTCCAGCATCACCTGGGTTTGGCATAATCCATACATCATCGAACATCTTCCACAACATTGTGTTGGCTGAGCAATTTAAAGCACACCCACCCATAAAAACTAAATTTCTTTTTCCAGTAAGTTTCTTTGCCAAGGCCATAAAGTTAACAAGCCTGTCTTCGTAGACACGCTGTACCGCTGCAGCGATGTCAAACTTATCTTGTTCTGTTATTGGCAGATCCCAGTCATATATCCCCTTGTGGAAATTATATTTTTGAATGTCTATGTCTGGAAAGTACTCTCTTACCTTTAAGAAGTATTTTGTCCAATCACCATAAGCCGCCATACCCATCATAATATACTCTTCTTCATTTGGCTTTAACCCAATAAGATCCGTAAATGCAGAATAAAAAAGACCAAAGCTGAATGGGTAGTTCTTTTTGTATACCTGAGATATGGAGTTTCCTTCTCCAGCCCATATTGTAGATGTATTAAATTCACCTATTGCATCTAATACTACTATAACCGCATCATCAAATTTGCTGGTAAAATAACCTGCAGCAGCGTGAGAGTAATGATGACTGTATTCAGTTTGAGGAAGTTCTCCAATTATAGTATTTTTATACCATGGAGGATTAGATTTTTGTCCGCCACGAATTAATAATCTAAGTTTTTTTAACCTGCTTTTTTCATAATACGCTACCTCATCTGGCTCGCCATATTTAATAGCATCTCTAAAAAGCTTTTTATTAGTGTACCAATCATTCTTCTTTTTACTATATCTTTCAGCATGCCCAGAAAAAAGGATATTGCCGTCATTAATTAGGCAGGCTGCAGCGTCATGAGAAGATTCATTGATACCCAGTACTATCATTAGTATATAAAATCTTTCGGCTTCATTGGCTTCTTAAATTTTAATTTTATTCTATACCAAAATATTTTTATTTTTTTCATCTTTTAACCTTTCGTAGAATATATTTGCTATTCCATCAGAATATTTATATCCTGGATGTATTTTATCCCTTGCAATACCAAAATATTTTTCATTCTTTTCATCATTATTGGTTGCTTCAGCATATACCATTGCCCAGGTTGTATATACATATCTTTCTAAAAATCCATTTTCAGTAAAAGCTTTTGCATCAGCTTCATGCCAGGTGTTCCAGTACAGGTTTATATTATTTGATGCACAGTACATTTCTAGTCCACGTATAGCCAAATAAGCATTTATAAATCTAAGAGGATCAACATCTACATTGTTATAATCTACAAAGTTTGTGTAGCCAAATTTTGTGTAGGGCTTGGGGTACCTAAGAGTTTCTGGAAAATGACAAAATAGGTAGTCTGGATTTCCAAATTTTTTAGCATATTTATATATATTATCAACTATAAGCTGTACGTTTCCACCTAAATAAGAAAGATTAAAGTATCCAGAAAGCTTTTCCTCTTTAGCTATTTTATTATATAGTCTACCGCTCCAATTTTTCATGTATGGGAGGCCTTCTCCAAAAGTGGTTGAACACCCAGCAAAGAGGACGTGCTTGCCATCGTGAGATTTAGTAAATTCTTCACATCTATGACCGTAAGAATTCATTGTATATGTAACATTGTTATCTTCTGGGGCAGATCTGGCTACTTCTCCAAAGCAAAACTTGTGAGTTTGATTCGGGTACAAGTCTGTGTGAGCCCAAGCTATCTCGTCAGAAAAGTAATTTATAGGCAATTATTTATGCTCCTTCATATGTCTTCTTAGAGTATCGTGTGCAAATATTCCCCAGCGCACCTGGATTTCTTTCTTACACTTTTCACAGACTACAAATTTGTCCATGAATATATTCTAGTCAATTAAAAACAATTTGTCAAGATCGCACATAAAAAGTTATGGTAGTATAATTATCTTATGACCATAAGCACCCTTGAGTTAATAGTTCTAATCGGCGCCGCCGTTGGATCTTTGGGATATTTGCTAACTATAGCAGCAAGGTTAGCTAAAACATGGTTTAAATTTATAGAAGACTGGGAAGGCGACGGTACCGAAGAAAACCCAGGAGTAATTCACAGACTAAAAACTGGAAACGAAAGGTTTGATAAAATTGAATCCGAAATTGCAGAAATTAAGGCAGAACTTTATCCGAACTCAGGTTCAAGTTTACGTGACTCTATTACCAGAATCGAACACAATACAACTAAGAAGCCTGTTCGTAAGACCTCACGTAAGTAACCGCATAATCATATGGTAGCATATGATAGTATGTGCTTTTTATAAAGCCATCTCCAATATAAATATCTTCTTCTAAAACAGAAAACAATTCATGTTGATAATATGGATCAGACTCTATTTTTTTAAGGTATGCTTTAGATGCATTTACTGGATGTGGTCCAGAACAATCATTGGGCATCAGGTCTACCAATATCTTCCCAGAACTTTTCTCTTCCCATAGCATCAGTTTCTGGAATACTTCTAGATTCATTTTGCAAATTATTATCTAGTAGATCGTCAAATATTCTTTGGCCTTCTGTATCTATCTTCATTCCAAGTGCAATCATAGATGCCATTGTAAGGCCAGCAGCCATTTGACCCCTACCCTTTTGAGTAAATATTGCAGCCATATCTCTAAGCTCGTCGTGTATTTTCTTTCTTACAGCTTCTTCTGTTACTGAAGTAGAAAGTAAGGAGTTTAAAAAATCATCAGTCATTGTCTTTAAATATTCCTTCTATTTTAGCTAATGGAACCGCACCCATTATTCTATTAATAACATCTCCATTTTCCATACCTATAAAAGTTGGAACACCTTTAATTTCGTATTGCTCAGAAAGCTCAGGTTGCTTATCAATATCTATCTTTGTATATTTTACGCCTGGATTAGATTCCAAAAACTTACTGATTACTGGAATCATCATCTTACATGGACCGCACCATTCTGCACTAAAATGTAATATTTCCTTCATTGCTACCTCTCATATCGGTGCCAGTAGGGGCATAGTTTCCTATGCCCCTCTGCGCTATTTAGTTATATTTTCCAGTACTAAGCAAAGCCCAATGGCCATGTAAAACGACTGGAAACCTACTTGATTCGAATTGACTTAGGTTTCTTTTCTGCTGGCAATTCAAGCTTTACTGTTACATAAAGCATGCCGTCCCTAAGTTCTGCAGAGTCTACATACATGTATTCACCAAGAGCAAAGCTTCTTGTGAACTTACGTGTAGCAATTCCTCTGTGTACATATTCAGACTTAGACTCATCATCCTTTGATCCCTCGATCTTTAGGGTTCCGTCTTGCTCTGTAATCTCGATTTCATCCTTCGAGAATCCAGCAACAGCCATTTCTACCGTCCATGTTTCGTCGTCTTCTTTGACAACATTGTATGGCGGAAAGCCGTTGGAATTTGGAATTGTTGATACTCTGTTTATTAATCTATCAAAGCCGATAAAAAACGGATCATTGAAGATTGAATTTGTGGTATATGTTACCATTCTTATTCCTCCTTAAGCGAATAAATTATTAAGGGTCCCGTTAGGCTACCCTTCTATATTATACCAAACCGTAATACTCTTTGTCAATACTATTTCTAGACCAGTCCCTAGCCACTAAAGAAGCATACTGGGGATATTTACTCCAAAATGTTGTGTGTACATATCTCATACCAGATGTTATTTCTCTAATACCGTGTAGATGTTTTAAGGTTCCACTAAATATTACCAATAGTCCTGGCTTTGGTCTAATTTCAAAATCATTATACTGAGGAAAATATAGCTCCCCGCCTTCAAAATCTTCATTTAGATATAGCATAGATGTAAAGTTTTTACCAGCAAACTTTCTTTGATAAAGATCCACTAGGTGTGGGTTATCTAGCAAATATTTTTTAGAAGATTCTGGCAAATCGTATTCCTCTATTTTATTTAGATCAAAATCTAAATCTATATAGTCTATATGTGGTTGTTGATAGTTAAAGTATGGTTTTCCCCATCTTACAACTTCCCAACTTTCACTATATATTGGAAAATCCATCTTAAAAAAGTCTACTATCTGTTCCTTCATTAATTTTTGAATAGGAAGAGTTTTAGACAAAAGCTCTTTGTGCTCAGGTTTTTTTTGAGTATATAAAGTATTTAAATTAACTACCCTATTAGCCCAAGAATAGTAATAATTTTCAAACTCTTCCTGATTTTTAAATTGATCTGGAGTTTTATTATCATGTGCCCATAGATTTGTAGAATTAGCACTATTAATAATCCAATCACATTCTTCTTTAGTTATAAAGTTTTCAATTATTCTAACTTTAGGACTTTCGTAATCAGTTGTCTTCATTATTTAATTTTGCTCCCAAATTTAGACCACATTCTTTCATGAATGAAGTATCCTACAGCTTCCCAAGCAATGTATATTAGAGCACCCAAACTTGCGTACTCCCATTCTCCAGTAAATAAATAAATTACACCAGCAACTCCAACAAGGTGGAATGTCTCCCAACTTGCTGTTTTTACTAAGCTACGTTTTGTTGATTCCGCAGTCATGTTAATTTACTTTCCACATGTAGGGCATTTTCCATCTGCTGATGGAACTGGCTTTGCCCCAGAAGAAGCCTTAAATTTAGGTCTTCCAAATCCTACGATTGATACCTGAACACCCTTTTTATTCTTCTTATACGCACGAAGTTGCTTACATGCCTCTCCGCCGTTTCTTTGACTTCCTGATTTCTTTGAAGAAGTGTTTCCTTCAATACACCAAACAGTTCCGTCTTCATTATCTTCAATAACAATTCCTACGTGAGAAATTCTATCTACACCGTCTGATGGGAAATCAAAATAGGCTATATCACCTGGTTCTGGATCTGCTAAATCTCCATCAATCCATGCACCCTTTTTCTTAAAAGCTGCTGCACCGCTAGGAGTATAAACAGTATTTGGAACCTTTACTCCAGCTTGATCAGCACACCACATTACGAATGATCCGCACCATGGCTGGAAGTTTGCTTTTGTAAAAGCTCCGTACTTTGTTTCGTTATCTTTAGGACCTTCAATGTATCCTACTTGAGATTTAGCTACCTGAATAAGTCGAGCAGCAGTACCTGCTGGTGCTTTAGCAGTTTCTGCTGGAACTGGAAAATCATTTGTTGTCATTAGTCTTTATCCCATTCTTCATCTACTGGTTGCTCTGCTGGCATTGCTCCGTCTGGCTTTGCATCTAAACGTGCACGTGTTGCATCAATTTCTGCTTCAAGCTTTTTGTCTGCTTGAGTATTCTTAGCATCCATTTCTTTATTTGCTAGCTGTGCATCCATAATATCTTTAGCGCCAGACTGTCCAATTAATAGTCCAGCTAATGTTCCTGTAATAAATGTTGCTACGCTTCCTAGAACATTAAAAAACATCTTATCATTTTCTGATTGTGCATTTACTGGCTGAGTAACAAAGATTAGAGCATACAAAATTCCCATAGCTGTAAAAAATAGGATAGCTCCAAGTGTGATACCCAATATAAACTTAAGTCTTGCGTCCAGTTCTGCTGGAGTCATTCTAATTTTGCTCATTTGTTTGCCTTCTTCCCGTACTCTCCGTACTTTCCTAATATTGCTTTGATAGTTCCATCTTTACGAAGTCTAACTATCATACCATTTTTGATTTGAACTGGATTGAATCTTCTATGTGGCTTATGTGATCCAGAAGACATTACGGATTCACCGTGTCTTGTGGTGTATCTGAATTATTTAATTTATCTACATCAACTAAATCTTCTGGGCAAGCTCCGTTTACAGTACAGATAGGAGGCTTGCATTCTTTAGCTTCCCAGTTAGCAGGATCTTGACATGGGTAGCGGAATTTTCCATCCGTTAGTCCACATCCAGATAGTAACAGGGCCAATATGGCCAATCCAATTATCTTTGCCATACCACCATTATAGCAAATTATTCCTCTTTACGAAGGGGTATGGTAATTAGCCATATTACTGTGGCCAAGATTGTTGCAAATCCTACTACTTGCTGGGCTGTGCCAGTAAGGGTAAGCCATGCAATAAAGAATCCCAAAAGGGTCCATACCTGAGCTATGCTTTCTTTAACTGCTTCCCATAGCCAAGAAATTAATCCTTTCATTCCTTTCACAATCAACTTCATACTAACCTCCTAGTCATGGCTGCCGCCACGATATTTGATGCAATAATTACAGGAATTACTACTTCCTGCGCCTTTTCTCTTTGGTCGTCCGTCATATCTTTGCCCCATTCAGATGGGCTAAGTACTTTTTCTAAATCTATATTTGTAAGAGCACCCAATGGATCTGCTAAAAATGCTTCTGTTGCTATTTCTGTTGTAGCATCTGCTAGTGTATAGGGCATTGGTGCATCTTTATTCTCTTTAATCCTATCACCAAATTCTTCTAAAGCTGAAGCAATAACAGGATTATCTTGAGCTATCTTTGCTACTAATGCTATCTCAGATACTGAGATTCCAAGTCCCTGTGCCACCGCCTGTTTTTGTTCAGGACTTAACTTTGTAAGTGTATCCTTACTTGTTAAATCTGCAATTAGACTTGCTGTTTCGTCTGTGATAGTATTTGTAGATGATGGTTCTTCAGAAGGTTCAGCAGGAGTTGGCTCTGGTTCAGGAGTTGGCTCTGGATCTATATCCGTTGGCTGAGGTGAAGGCTCTGGTGAAGGCTCAGGTGTGGGCTCTGGATCATCAGTTGGTTCTGGCTTCGGTTCCTCTGTGGTTTCAGAATCTGGAGTTGGAGTGGGATCGCTTGGTTCAGTTTGCTCAGGTGATGGTTCAGGAGTTGGCTCAGGAGAAGGCTCATCTGTAGGATCTGGAGTTGGCTCTGGAGTAGGTTGAGGTTGATTTGCCATTGCTGCAGCAATAGCAGCAGCAATTTCATCATTTAATTGTTTGTTATAGTATTTCCAAGCAGAGTCTATTGTATAATTTAAATCTATAATAGATTGGTCATAAGCAGATGAGGCATTATTCTTAGCAGTTAGAGCATTTGACGTATTTGTTACAGCAGTATTATGTGCAGTAGTTTTAGTTGTTAATGTTTGATTATATGTATTTAATGTAGAATTTTCTGTATTATATGTGGCAAGTTTAGTATTATATGTAGCAAGCTTAGTATTGTAATCTGTCTGTGCCGTCGCTTTTGCAGTTACTGCTGCATTATATGCATCAATTTGTGCCTGTGTTGGGCCAGATCCATATGACATAGCAGATGGATATACTCCAGTCCATCCTCCAGGAATTGCCCATCCAATATGAAAGTTTCCTGGACCTCCGCCGTTATACCACCAAATTTCAACATCTAAAACATTATCCTGACTTACATTATATATAGGAGAATATTCACTCCACGTAGATCCTTGCTCAACCCATTGATCAATTACAAGCTGTCCGTCAATATACATTCTAAAGCCATCATCTGTGTACCCAGCAAATTTTGTCGTTCCCCATTCTTGTGGAACGGTAATCTTGCCAGTAAATTTAATAACTACATCTTCATATCTTCCGCAAGTAGCTGGGCCTGGCCACATAGAGCTAGATGTTAAAACTCCACTACACAAATATTGATCTGGAACAGCAGTATTAGATAACCATAAAAATGAATACTGTCTAGCTAATACATATACATCGTACCTTAAACCAGAATTTCCAGCATTTTGAACTGCTAATTGTGTTGTTTGTAAATTAGTATTTGCAGTAGTAAGGTTTAATTGAGCTATGTCAAGAGCATCTTTAGCAGAATTTTTTTGAGATAATGCTGTATTAACTGTTACTGTTTGCCCATCTACTGCTGATTGGGCCAAATTCTTTTCTTCTAGAGCCGTGGCTTCTGCCGTTACCGCCGCATCGTATGCATCATAGGCATCATCTCTAGCCTCTTTTGCAGCTACTGCATCATCATATTTCTGTTCCGCTACGTCTATTAATGATATAAAGCCATCCTGATAGTTTAGATCAGATACGCTTTCATTTAGTTCTTGTATTTCCTGAGCCGCTAAATTTAAAGGATCATCGCTGTATGCTGGGGTAATAAAAAACCAGCCAAATGCCAGTATTAAAGACCCAGATATTCTTAAGAAATTATCCTTCAATCCTTTTTCTCCATTGTAATAATCTTATTATAACATTAAATCAATGATAAATAAAAAAGGGCTGGATTTCTCCAGCCCCCTTTTATAAGTAAGATTACTTAACTAGTGTAACCTTTGCCTTTGGATTCTTTGCATTCCACTTCTTAGCGAGTGCATTGAATGATGCCTTAAGCTTTGCGAGTGCAGCAGCGTTATCTGCTGTCAACTTTGCAATCTGTACATCCTTTGCGGCAAGTGCTGCGTCTGAAGCAGCCTTAGCGGTTGCAGAGTCAGAAGCAGCCTTAGCAATTGCATCAGCAAGTGCCTTGTCTGCAACAACCTTATCAGCAGCACGTGCTGCCTTTTCTGCTGCAAGTGCGTCTACTGCAATCTTTAGTTCTCCAGCGAGATCACGTACTGTGATTGCCTTAACTGCGGATGAAGTTACGCTATTAAATCCTGCAACGGCAGTTGCAAGTTCTCCAGCAGCAGCAGAAACAACTAGTGTAGTAGTTCCAGTTGCTGGGAGTGTTACCTTGAATTCCTTAGAACCAAAGTCAGTAAGAGTAGCTCCTGTGGTTGCAGTTGCTGTATCTACAGTACCATTTACAACAAGAGCTGTTAGTGCTCGTCCAGAAATCTTATTTCCGAATACGTCTGTTGTAGTTGCTGTAACAGTTACAACGCTTGAAGTTGATCCAGAGTCATTACCAGTAAGAGCAACTGTGTTGACCTTACCTGCTTCACCCTGAACATACATTGTGGTTGTGTTTACACCATTAGTTAGAACAACAGTTCCAACTGCGGTTGTTTTAGTATATACATAAAACAGCGCTTCAGTTCCTGTTCCAGTAGCAACTGTCAAAGATGCTGATCCTGATGAAGCATTAACTGGTGCAGCATCAGTGTGAAGTGCTGCTACGATTGTTGCGTTAGTTGCAGAAGCAGTAACGCTTGTGCCTGCAGCAACAGTAGCAACAAAACGGATAACTTCTACGTTATCGATCTTATTGTCTTCTGGCACTGGGCGCTTGATTGCTGTTGCGGTAGTTGTTCCAGCAGTTGCTGGAGTGTCAAATCCTGCCCCACCTGCTTTGGCTGGATTCCAAGTATTTGCTACTACCGTCAACGTGGTCGCTTGGGCAGCAGGAGCAATAGCAAGTAGCGATGCGCCTAGTACGGAAGCGACTAGAATTGATAGTTTCTTCATATTTTTATTTTTTTCCTTTTCAATTGATAGGTTATTCATTGTGCGGAATCTCCACACAATGGTATATATTACCAAAATGACCCATTAAGAGTCAAATCCTACTTTGGCCATTTACCATCTAAATTTAGTATGGCTATAGCGCTGTAGTTGAGATCATCTAAAAATGTTTCTCTTAGTGTCTCAAATTCTGGAGCCTGATTAGGCTTATTATAAAATAGGTTCTTAATACGCTCAAATTTATCGTGCTTTCGAACCACAAGTCCATTTATAGCTCCGCCTGGAGCCTCCGCAATATTTTTTGGACCGTAATCATTATGCTTTCGGAGAAGAAGCAGGTATGCCTCATCAAATACCTTTTTTACTTCTGCCTCAAACTCTTCTTTACTCATTGTTTTCCACCCTGTTATCTTCTGTTAACTCTAAGTTAACTACATTAGTAACTTCTTCAGCAAGCTTATTAAATGACTCAATAAATCTATTAATAGCAAATGCTGTCATTGCCTCTGATCTTTCTAGGTTTTCTAGAACAATCTGAGAATCTTCTTCTGTCTGGTCTTCTGGCTGATAAAAAAACTCAAGGTTAAATTCCGCAGCCACCTTCTTGATTAGCATTTCAATGTCTTCTGTTTTAAGCATCTTTCTTGTTTATAACCTCCACTACGTCCACAGGACCTAAGCAAGACGGCGAGTATTTTACTGCCGCTTCGACAGCCAATCTGGCTCTCTTTTTCCCATCTTTCCATACTTCTGTTGAAAACAAAGAACCGTATGCATATTCTGCACCAGTTCCAATAACAACAAAGTCTGAATTAAATCTAGTCATTGACATAACAGCAGCATCATGTTCATATATTCTGCCGTTAACTACGATAACCATTCCAAATTCTGCTTCCTTATTGTCTGGAGCAAATACGAAGTTTTCATCGTAGCAAGCTTTCAGAGCCTGAGTAAACTCTGTAAGCATAAATTTGTCTAGATCTCTTTTCTTTGGTGCTGGTGGTACAAAATTATACATAATTTTTTCACCATCTAAATTACCAGCATAACCAAAAAGATATGGACCAGACTTCCACACTTTAGAATGTGCTAGGGGAAGAATAAGATTATCTTCTGATGCCGCCCTGTCACCTGCCATGTAATATCCTCTATCATTTACGACAGCTACTATACAGGTCATTTTTTCATCCAATCCACTATTTCTCTAAACGAAATATTTACTGACTGTAACTTACTAATTATAGCAATTAGTAAAATTGTTGTCAATACTGGAAATGGATCACCATCTCCAAATATTCTAGATATTAGTTCATATATTAAATATCCTATTAAGCCTATCCAAAAAATAAACCCAAAAATAATGCCAGCAAAGTATCCTACTTTCTCTGACTTATTCATATTAGTAGCTCGCTTGCTACTATATCTTCACCAATATATCTTTTATTTAATACGTAATCTTTAATTTTTTCAGACCCGCCGTGTCTTGCTGATATAACTATAGCCCATCTAGGCTCATAGTTCTTATCTATACAGGTAGAACACATTAATAGTTTTATTCCATTCAAAAGTCTAGAATCTACTGCATTTATTTTGCTCTTACTTGATCTGCAACTATAGCAAATTATCTTCATCATCTTCCTCTATGTGCATAAAACCGATTTCATCCATAACACTAAACTCGTCATTTTCTAGATATACTTTGTAGTCTATTCCATCTTTTGAGTATCTAACTAAAGATGCGTGTGCTCCTTCAGACAGAATAGTTCCATAAACCTGTTCTTCATATATCCATATAATACGATATCTATCTTGGTATTCTACCGTTCCCATTACCAGCTATCCCCTCGAACTCACAGCGTACGCCGAACGACTCAATAATCTTTCTAACCATGTTAACATAATCAGTTATTTTAACACGATCATTTATGTCATAAGACATAATATTATCTTCGTACATACGTATTGTTAGAAACTCTGGATACTTTACAATGTCAATTGATAGTCCTCTTACTGGCTGTTTAATCTGCCTAATAGCAGCAGCCATTTGTTTTGTATAGACTACCTTACTTTTGACCATTCTTAGTTTTCCACTGCTCCCAAACCTCTTGTGTTTTATGAGAATTTCTGGCCTTATCTACCTTACCAAGACTTAGATAAACTCCGCCCCAGACTCCGTACTCATTATTCTTCATGCCTTCTTGCAAGCACATTTTTGAAACTGGACATACTAAACATATTTCATCAATATTTTTTGCAAGCACTTGGTCGTTCTCATATGAATCAAAAAACCAATCTGTGTTAGCATTAGTGCAAGCAGCTAGGTCAGACCAAACTATATCGTTTGGATCTATACCTAGACTTTCAAGTATTTCTGACATACCTATCAGGTATCTCCCAAGTTCCGTTGTCTTTTACTTTAAATACTTCATGGATACACCAATATCCATCACGATAAATTCCATTCTTTTTAAACATGCCATTAGGATCTCTTTTGAATGAAACAATGTTCCACCCATCCCAATATAGGTTGCTGTTCTTCTTGACAGCCCTATGTGCCTTGTCGTAATTGAGAATCATAGTTCTACTTTCTTGTAGGTAATTATTCTATTGTATCAATTAAGATCTTGATCGTCAAGATCTTTTTCAAACCAAACTGTATCTTCGTTAAGGTTTTCTTCTGCAAATGCGCCTTCCCAGATACTTTTATTCATTTCAACAATTTTGCGAGACCATGTAAATCCTGCATCTCCGCCCCATGCATCCCACATAATTCTTCCATTAGAAGGATTAGACGTATTATTAAAGTCCTTACCCTTCTTATCTACTTCATGTCTAGAAAAAAATGAATACATTCTTTTTACTGTAGACAATGACATTGATCTTCCTGCTACTATATCAGAAGCCCTGCCCCAACCTACTGCAGTTCCCGCTCCAGTTGCTTTTCCTTCTTCTTTCCATTTTAAGGCACGACGTGCCGCAATTTTCATACCTTCTGTTGGTTTATAAGTTTTTTCAGCCATGATGCTCCTTTTGTACCATTATACAATAATAGCGATCCCGAACGGACTTGAACCGTCGACCTCCGCCGTGACAGGGCGGCGCTCTAACCAACTGAGCTACGAGACCTTGGAGCGGATGACGAGAATCGAACTCGCACCATCAGCTTGGAAGGCTGAAGCACTACCATTATGCAACATCCGCACAGCTGGACTACCAGGGCTCGAACCTGGGACCTAGAAGTTAACAGCTTCCCGCTCTGCCGACTGAGCTATAGTCCAATATAACTAGCCAGTCTTGCCCCAACCAGTTCCTTTTAATTCTATACCAAATGTTCTATATATCTTTTTAGTTTCTTTTCCACATTTAGGACATTCGGGTTTAACTTCTGGATCTTTAATTGATCTTTTAATTTCAATTATTTCATCAGAGCATTCACATTGATATTCGTACGTTGGCATTACTTTCCTTTATGTGTTGGCCAATAATATAAACAAGCATCGCAGCAAGGTTCATTTGATGGATCATCATAGGCAGATTGAAATATTCCGTATTCATATGAATCTTTTCGATATAAATTTGCTTGATGAGTAATATTTACTCTACGATAAATAGTTTTATCTTTCATCCAAAATGGTCTACTATTTACTGATATATCATGGAAATTATCAAACATAATAGTGTCAATTGCATCCATGTTTTTCTCAAACTTAATTCCACGTGTATTCATCTCTTTAGCTATTTCTGTAAGATAGTTATAAAGTACACCTTCTGAGCCAGCCCACATACGTGTTGCAGGATGATTACGCCACCCCTTTGAATTTCCAGACAAAGCTTGTAATATTTGTCTACCTTCAAGTAGTTGTTTATTCAAACGTTTTGAATCTAAAATGGCAGCAACTTGATCAAAGTCGCTGTAGGGCAAAAATGTTTGCACCGCAGTTCCTATCTACTAGTTAGATGATTCTGATTTCTGGTTTATTCTATCACGTTGGTCAACAATTGTAAAGGCCCAACGCTTTATTTGTTCTTCATTTTTATTATAATGATGGCCACAGAAATATAATTCTCCAGCCAATCCTTTTGCATAAACAAATGCTTGTGCTCCGCATGAGTCGCATCTGTCCTGTTGAGTTAGATTTATTTCTTCCTCTTTTGATTCCACCTTATCAGCTAATATCACTTAAAGACTCCTGTCCAGAACTTTCCTTCATCTTCATCTGCTCTTACAGAAGCCTCTGGCTCTTCTCTATCCATATCATCTAATGCTGCTTGTGCTGTTTCTCTATCTGGATAGCATAGAACAGATGTTCCGCCAACTTCAACTAGTGCTACACCTTCGCACTTAGGATGACTATCTACTATCTTAAACCTGTCATCTGCAGACTTTTTGGTTCTATTTCTTGGTACACAATTAGGAACTCTTTTGCCATTCTTATTCTTCCAGCCAACCATTTCATAGCCTTCCCAGCAAGGGTCTTCACCGTTTTCAGCCTTAGCAATTGCCTCATCATCTAGATCTGGATGTTCTGGCAACTCGTTGATTATTGCCATGCTGGCACTTTTTCTAATTGCAGAATCTTGTGAGTACTTTTTTGAATCTGGAACATTTGCATATAGGGCTCTTTGATGTGCCAGAGCCTCGGATCTAGTTTTATGGCACCCCTTTAATTCTCCGCTATCATTTACTACTGCATATCCAGAGCATCCTGCTGCTCCACGTCTAATGTTATATGGCATATCAGCCTCCTATTGGTATTATACTTTAATTAAAATGAGAAGTCAATAGCGCCCCTGGAAGGAATCGAACCTCCGACGCAGACCTTAGAAGAGTCTCGCTCTATCCACTGAGCTACAGAGGCAATTATTATTCTACAAAGATAAATATCTTATTATTATCTTTCAACCACTGAAAAGTCGACATTAGGTATTCTCTGGTTTCGCAGGTCTGGCACCCACAGTATGGTCCGTAAGGCTGAAAATCTTTTGGAATAGTAATCTCATCCTCATCCGCATCCATATTATCGATAGCAAGATATTCCCAGCAATTACTAATATGACCACTAACGTATTCTTGAAGATTTTCTGCCTCCTGCTGAGATAATCCTAATTCATTCACCCTTTAAACTCCCACTATATCCTAGATATCTTACCTGATCTATTATTCCATGCTTTAAAGCAGTCTTAATCATTTTATCTGAAAAGCTTCCAGTTCTAGGCTTAGAAGAAAAATAAACTATATATTCAGATCCAGGTCTAGAAGATTTTAGTAGGGCACCATTTGCAATAGATTTCTTAACATTATCAGTTCTCTTTGCCCCTGGCCGTTTCTTTTTTCCGTTGTAACCACCCTTACATTCAATATAGGTTCCATCTGCAAGGAAATCTATTTCTATCCCTATATCATTAAGGTCTACGTGTTCCTGTATATCTTTATGGCCACGTCCCTGTAAATCCATTTTTACAACATCTTCATATGCCTGTCCAGACACACTACTCATTGCTTGGAAATTTATCATCCTCTATTTCAATGAAGCCATAACGCTTCATTGCATCCTTTCCCTCTTTGCTTATTTTAAATGATGGTTCTAGATCCTCGTTGTATTCTACATCAACAAGGCCTTCTTTGTAAAGTTCTACCATTGCTTCATCAACAGATTCCATATGAATATACCATAGTTCAGGAGCTACCTCCTGTGCTAAATCTGTTATTTTATAAACTATTTCTCCTGCGTCTGATACGCCAGTAATCTCAACCGCACCAATTTCTAAGTAATAGTCCATGAGAGATTCAAAATCTTCATCGCTCATTTCAAACTTATCTTCTTCCATGGCTCTCTCTCTTACACTGCCCAGCACTTTCGTGCTGGGCAGCGGTAACTAGTTTCCCACCCCAAGGTTTATTCCAACCACGAAGGCCAGGACCAGGCCGTTCATCCACGTACTCTGGTAATATTATTATACATCATGCGGCAAATCAAGAGGAGTTGGGGCAGTAAGTTTTGCGCCACATGACCAACACTCTGCCTCTAATGCATACATACATATTTCATACTCATCGTCAAATTTTGCAATGATTCTAAATATATCTGAACCGCATATGCAACGATTAGTAGGAACTCCTCTTAGGTCTATCATTACTTTTTATTCTTTTTTTCCTGCTTCTTCTGCTTTTTTTCAGCAGGAGTTGATGCTGGTTTCTTCTTGTCGTTCTTATTTCCTTTTTGTTCTTTGTTTGCCATTTTATCTCCTTTTTTAGTGCGGTAGGTAGGACTTGAACCTACGACTACCGAATTATGAGTTCGGGGCTCTAACCAACTAAGCTACTACCGCAGAATGTATATTATACACAATAAATCAGCGCTTGTAAACCCCTGATTTATTTTTTCTTATTTCATTTATATGATTTCTTCCTTTTGTAAAGAACCAATGATCTTCTGGCACAAAATGAAAAAATATCATTTCTACAATATTATTTTCTGGATCTGGGAATGGGCCACGCCAGTGTTCCTGGTCTTCTCCCATAAACGCCAGTGCCTGACCTTCAGTAATAATATATTCTTTGTCCTCTACAAATATGCCCCAAGGGGTTTTGGCGGACAAACAATAATCAATAGTATAGGTACAAGCGTTATCATCTTTATGTTTTGCAAGCCAGGACTTTGGATTGGCATACCTTGAATACAGAGTATAACTTGTCTTAAGAGTATCATCTTTAAATAGCTCTCTAGCCATAGGCTCTAGTATTTTGCTAAAATGATTTTCTAACTCTGGACTATTTTTAAGATGTCTTTGGAACCCATCATCATATGATGCTGAGTTTAATATAGTATCTATATGAAATCTTAAATCAGATTTATCAGAATGATTAAATACATTATCTAAAATAACTGGATCAATAATTGGACCTCTAGGCATTTACTAATGACTCCTTTACTATCTTCTGAACATATTCACTGAAGTGTTTTCTTACACTTCCAGGAGGCTCTACGCCTAAAACCTCCCACATCCTTTTATATTCCAACACATTCTCATATGTTGTCGGACATACCTTTATACCATTATAATCTATTAGTTTTGTAGGTAGTGGTACATGCTTACCCACACATTTACATTCTATGTCTATTCTACTCATACTATTCTCATTTCTGATATTGCTTCGTATAGTTCCTGTGGCATCCTCTTTGGAACACCGTCCTTTGTTACAAATGTTCTTGTATTATCGTCTTTTGTTTCTGCCCATGTATGTATCTCCACAACCCTATCACCCTTAGCAGATCTGGATATAGCATTATATATAGACCCACATACAGCGTCCGCCAAGTCTTTAGAGCCCTTTCTTGGGTGGTCAACCTTATCCCGCATAATTCTAAGCTGAAGTAATTCATCAATTAACAATTTTATTTGTGGGCCAGATATTCTTTCTTCCATTATTCCAAGAGCCATATCCTCGTAATGTCTTTTGGCAACTGACAGAATTTCTGTAGCTATATTATAATTTCTAATTTGATTCATCATGTCATGCGAATTCCATCTATCAAATGTAACTAATTTAATATTAAATCCACGTGACCTTAAAGATATAATATAGTCTTTAACATCAGTAAAGTCAACAGACTTATCTGTTGTTGGTGTCCACCAACGTACCGCATCTACCACAACCATTGGTGCAACCTGCTCATAATCATTAAAAGATCTAACCTTAACCCACTGAGAGACGTGGGACATTGCTACTGCACAATGGTCATGCTTTTGTGCAAGGTCTACGTGTATAAAGTAATCTACATCCTCGATGGGTTTAAATGACTCGTCAAATCTTCCCATATCATCTACTGCATTTCTAGTAGTAAAAGCTTTTTCTATTTTTTCACGGGACTTAAAGAATGCATCTACAGCTTCTGGTGGCATACATGCAAATCTTGATAGCGCATCTGTAGGCGTAGTATAAAATGATATCTTAAAATCTTCAATTGTTCTAGTTGGATTTACTTCCCAGGTTGGTCTTTTTAAAGCAAATACTTTAGGGATTCTGTAAGATATAATTCTATCTTCTTCCCATTCCACTTTAAATTTAGTATCAGGATTATCTGGATCTACAATAAATTCGTGTGACCTAATTATAGTTTCTTTTTCACCGATTACTGAATTATATCTTTGCTGGATATAATCATTCTTAAATCTAGGGAAAGAGAGAAGAATAACCTTACCAAAGTCTGGAAATCGAGAGTCTACCGAAGCTCTATACATTTGATATATAGCCTCTCCAGTTTTAGCCTGATCATGACCAGTAGTATTTTCAATTGAAAAGCCTGATATCTCATCAAGGATTACTACAAGAGTGTTGTACCCCTCAAAGGCTTCTCTTTCTGAGTGGCCTGAGTGACAGCTAATTCCTTTATCAAATTCAATCACATCTGCTTTCTCTACATACTTTCCAGCAAACCAAGGTGACTTGTTAATTCTATTCTTTAAACCCTTAAAGAAAACATTCTTTGCTTGTTGTGCGTTAATAGCAATGTTAATAATATCAATAGAGTCTCCTGGAGGTTTTCCAAAATACTTAGCTGGATCTTTTAAACATAATAGTAAATAAACTATATAGGCAACTGCAATTGTTGAGCAATAGTCTTTTCCAGAACCTTTACCCAACTGAGCAATAACCTCATTAACAGTTTCTTTCCAGCGTTTTTCTCCAGCCTCTTCGCCGTAAAGCTTTTCAAGAGTCTGCTTTCTATAAATCTGTGAAGATGCACGTATGAGCATGTACTGATATTCTGATAACGGAGGAAGGCCCAAGTACTTGTCATTTGTGACAAACTCATGAAGTTCTACTGGACGCTCATCAAACTCTTCGCCATCCAGTAAATCTAATATGTCTGTAAAATCAATCATTGAGCTTCTTCGTGTATTACGGCTACTGGCTCAACTACACCAGTAATTTGTGATAACCTCTTGGATACTTCTAGTTTACATTTTGGACATGTAGCAGTTACATCTTTTAATATACCAACAAGAACGTCTTGCTTTCTTTCTGTATCTGCAAGTTGATTTGCCAACTCTGCATTATCCAGAAGTCCCAGTTGTTGTAGCATTGTTATTCTTTTTGCTTCTATATCAGCAATTAGCTTTAAAGTGCTTGATTTAACATTTAATTGGCCTGCTTGATCTGCATCATCTACAGTCTTCCAAGCTTCTTTGATAAGCATTGCATAGTGCTGGTCTGCTCCAGCCACCGCTTCTTTGGCTCGATCTCTTGCACTAGAGTCATCTCTAACAATCTCTTTCCATTCGTCAATAAGTTCTAGGACTTCTTTTCTTTGCATGGAAAGCGACTTAGATATTTGTGTAGGATTATTGCCCATGAGCATTTGCTCTACGACCTTATTCATCCTATCAAAACGTTCTGCTAATTCTATTTCAGACATTTATACCTCTTTTGTATAATTATATTCTCAGTCAACTAAAATGTCAAATTTGATTGACTAAATATTATTTCTTAACTAAACTAATATTAAGATGATGTCTATAATTTAAAATATGTTCTGGACCTACAATTCCATCTCCGTTTAAAGCATGAAATTCATATTCATCCGCTAGACTATATATAAATTCTTTAGGGTGATATGGACCAAGTTCTGCCAATATAGCTTTAGCATTAGGTAGAGCCTTGTACAAGGTATTCCAAACAAATGGCTCGTAGCCCTCTATATCTATTTTAATTAAATCTATAGTGCTAAGCTGATGATCTGAAAGCAGATCATTTATGTTTTTTGTTCTTACATCAAGTACATGATAGCCTTCTGATGAGGAGTTGTCCATTGTTAAAGCCGCCCCTCCAATATTTATATCTGGAACTAAAAGGTTTATGCTATCTTCAACTTCAGAAAGTGCAAATGGATAAACAAATATATCTGCCACATTATCATAAGAATTTCCAGACTCTTGCCTTGTTCTTCTATAAATTTCTACCAAGTGTGGGTTAGGCTCAAAGGCGTGTACGGAGCCACCCTTACCAGACTTTCTTGCCATAAACTCTGTAAAAAATCCTATATTAGATCCAATATCAAGACAGTTATATCCTGGCTTTATGTTGTTATTTAGCCAAGCTACTACTTCTGGCTCCCAAGTTCCTGACTTTTTTATATTGTATCCGACATGTTGATCTCCGTCCACAATAAATATTTTAAATCCAAATGATGTGTCTACCAGCTCTGTAGTATACATTTACTTTTTCCACTTTCTTTGATTTTTTATAAGACCAAATTTTTCTAAGTATCTTTGTATGGTCATATGGGAACAGTTGCATTCGTCTGCTATCTCTTTTATAGTTTTCTTTTGCATGACATATCTGCGATATAAGTAGTCTTTACTTTCGTATAACTTCATCTATCCGTCAACCTTTCATAAGCATAGTGTGAAATGGCTATTGCGTCCGCAACGTCAAAGTCGGACACCTCTATATTCCATTTAGACTTAATAAAGTCGCAGGTTCTTTGCTTTCTCATCTCACGCATTTTGTTTTTGTACCAAGAATCTGCGTAGCCTGGGTTTTCAAATCTTAGTTTATCTTTTTCCATTTTAGTTGGATTTTTATTTCCTATAAAATTTTGCCATGTAGATGGGGCTACAGTAACAACCTTAGATCCATTACCCATCAACTCAGATATTACTACTCCATAAACATATGATAATTTAATTACAGCATCTGGAGACTGAACGAATACAGCACCCTCAACTGCAATATAGTCTGCAGTAAGCTCTTGGGACAAAGAGGATATCTTTCTTTTTGCATCCAACATCTTCTCGTATATATCTTGACCATTCAGATCTATTTTTCCATACCTAGAAGGAGAACCCTTATCCATAACACAAAAAGCTACAGATGAAGTGGAAGCATCTATACCTATAACCCTAGAAGTCTTTATCTTCTTAAGCTCTGCTAGCGACATCAAGCATCTCCAATAGACTCTTTTTACTTTCAGAATCTTTTTTCTCTTCACACAAACTGCATATACTAGTGTAGTTATACCTACTTAGTATTGACTTACAGTTTTTACATTGCCTTTGCTTTCCGCCCTTTATTGCCTTTTTCTCATAATACTTCTCCATGATCCTTCTGTTGGTTGCAATACGACAACATTCATCAGAACAATATTTTTGATTGTGAGTTTTAGAGGCAAACTCTTTTCCACAATCTTCTCTAGAGCATATCACTTAGGCAACTCCAGCTTTTCAATCCTTATATCGCCTTGCTCGCCACTCCAACACTCTTTTCTAATAGGACAATTTTTACAAACGTAAGATGACTTGGTAAATGTTCTTTCTGGCAAAAACTCATTCTTCCAATTTGCATGAACCTCTCTCATCCATTCTACTACTCTTTCTATTAGCTCTCTGTTTCTTTCATTCATGGCAATAGGCATAATCAAGATTTCATTATTATTTTTGTTTTCATACATAACAAAACCTTCGTCTACCTTTTCAACCCACATGTAAAGAAGTAGCTGAATTAGATGTGATGTTGTTGGGGCCATAGATGCTTGGCGAGCAGAAAATATTTCTTCTTTTACAGTTTTAAGTTCGCCTATAACTTCTTTATTATTCCAGTCCAAAATCATATCTGCAAATCCTCTTACTGGAGGATCATTGCATAATATTTCCCTTTCAATTTCTTTTAGAACATTAGAGCTTTGTAAAGCTTTTTGAATTCTATCATGTGCCTGCTTGCCATTTTCCATATTAGCAATTGCTACGGCATCAAAATTATCTTGGAATTCTGCACCATTAAATGCAATAAACCAGTATCTAGGACAAGTTCCATGACCATATCCTATTGTTGAAGGGGAAAAAGTGTTTTTCTTTTGCCACCTGTCTAAATTTCTTCCAGATACGTAGCACTCTTGAACAATTTGAGCAAACGTCGTTGGATTAAAGTTTCCATTAAACTTTTTAAACTTTAGGTTTGTTACTAAATCTCTACCCATTTTATGACATTCTTGCTGAATATTTTAATGCATCTACCAATCTATCGATAGCTTCGTTTGCAGTATAATAAACATTCTTCTTATTATTATTGACTGTGCCAGCCTTATCTTTTGCGATTGTTGTGTAGTATGACGCCAGAACAGCAAACTTGGCGCTTAGTGCCTGTAGCTCTATGATTAACATTGGAGCTTTAGCAGACGGAACATCTGGATTCATAAGAAGTTTAACTATAGTCGCAAGTGCTTTATCTAACTGATCATCCTTCATGTATTCATGAAGATCATTAAACTCTGTAACTGTGCTTATTAATTCAAGCGTACTCTTATCGCCCATTATGCTTCCTCGTATAATCTATAGCCCAGAGGCCTAGTGGGTATCCAATTACGAAACCCACTAGAACTCCAAATAAAAATTCTAACATTAAGCCACCAACTTGGTTACTATTGCGTAGCCTATCCAAAGGCCAACTATCCCCATTAGTCCAGCAAATACTGGTGGGGCAGGAATAGGCAATCTAAATGCACTAAATATTCCTCCAACAACTGCACCAACTAAAGTTGTTAATAGAATTTCTTTCATTAGAAGGGTGTTCCCCTCGAAGTACTAAATTCTTTACTTACTGAGTAAGGAGTAATAGAAATAGATTCTGCCCTCACCTCATATGTAGTTCTTTCAATTTTATTTGCATCTACCCAATTTTCTTCAAAGATCTTTCCAGTAATAACTACCTCTTGACCCTTTTTAAGAATATCTCTACTTTGTTCTGCAAGTTTATTCCATACCTTGATGGTCCACCAGGAAGTATCTCTATCTTCCCATTCTCCAGTTTTTTCATTCTTCATACGATCATTAGTTACAACACGCAATCTTAGACCGTTACTCATTACAACTGGATCCATTCCCAGTCTTCCAATGATTGTAATTGATGGATTAGCCATTTTTCATCTCTCTCTCTTCGTATGCTTCTACTAGTTGTTCTAGCATAGCCCATTCAATGATGGCGAGTCTAACTTTTGATTCCTCGCCAATAATTACTTTTAATACAGGTTGCATATTCCTATTAACAGCAAAGGTGTCTGTGCATATCTTTGCCCAGACATCTTTATTCAATGTGAATGAAGAATTTGCTTCCTTATAATCTACGACAAAGTTGTACCATTTAGCATCGCCTTTTTGATACTTACCTCGTCCAGAATTCTTTTGAGCCTTAGCTCCATCTCTTTTTACTTCTCCACGCTCAGACATTAAAGAGATACTTTCGATTCGTGACCTTCTGAGCATTTCCAAATTATCTCTGCGGTTGCTCTATCCATTTCAGCTTCATCAACAATTTTATTACACACCTGACAGCTAAATGCTCCGCCTATAAATAATTTATCTTCTGATTCAGACATCTTTTTAGGTTTCTTTCCTATAAGATCTTCAATTTTTGGCATATATTTTTTTCTTTAACTCTTCTACCTTTTCAGGATTTTCTCTTAACCAGGCAACAGCTTTTGCTCTACCTTGGAATCTTTCTCCTTCTATAGTATACCATGCGCCACCCTTTTCAATTATACCGAATTGTTCAGCAACATCTATTACTTCACCAACTTGGTCTACTCCTAGAGTTTCCCCCTGAAAGTAGAAGTCATATTGTCCTGAAAGATTAGGGGGGCCGAGTTTGTTGTAATCAATAATCCAGTTAACTGGTCTTCCGACTCTTTGTTCGATAATCTTGTCGCCAACTTTAACACCAGCTTTAATAGCATTTGCTTCAGCTTCAGACGACCAGAGCTTAATGACAGTGGAAGAGAAGAACTTGACAGCCATTCCGCCTGTGGGGATGTGCGAAGCATGCATAG
>JACCDP010065284.1_pt1 | contig 26102 bp, 33 predicted proteins | sample 7445841 | NCBI WGS metagenome assembly JACCDP01 (sample SAMN15323441, study PRJNA562643) | freshwater metagenome | isolation source: river surface water | place: USA:Blue River Watershed | collected 2017-08-17 | reverse complement strand
TGCCGTGCGGATTGGCAAAAACATGGCAAAGCTGCCGGGCCGATTAGAAATGCCAGAATGCTCGAATGGGGACCGGATGTAGTAATCGCGTTCCCCGGTGGACCCGGAACAGCAGACATGACGCGCCTGGCCAGAGAGGCAAATGTTCTTGTGCACGAGCCTTTATATTTAAATGGTGGGGGATGACTTCCGCCATCCCCCTTGAGCGTATCGCTGCCCTGCGTCGGTGCAGATGTTTCCCCGCCGTCGAATGGGAACAGAGGCTTTATGTTTGGATTTCTGAAACGCAGGAAAGAGCGCGCGGAAGCCTTGGCTAAGGAGAAAGCTAACCGCGACGAGATTGATCGGCAAAACTGGCACGATAGTATGCGCAGGCGCAGAAACGAAATGGCAGCGCAACATTCTGCCATGTCATATGCCACGAATAACAACAGTAGTAACGATACTACCGCGATAGACTTGGCCCTGCTCTATCTTGCCATGCCGTCCTATACCCCGACGCCCGGAAGTCCGATGCCCGGAAGTCCGATGCCCGCCAGCCATTCATCTGGCTCAAACAACTACTCGTCTTCGTCAGTGTATGACAGTGGCTCTTCCTACTCTGACAGTTCGTCTTCGTCTTCGTCTTCCAGTAGCAGCGATTAACAGTGGAGAACAGCCAATGAGCGAGAGAATGATAGAGGAATGCGCGAAGGCGCTTTGCGAAGATGCAGGGTGGAAATGGGGCGAACAGTCTTTTTTGCGGGATAGGTATCGTCGCCGCGCCCGCGTGGTATCTTCCCATATCGACGCTCTCGGCTACGCTGTGGTGCCGAAAGAGCCAACTCCGGGGATGGTGGAAGCAGGATACGTGGCGCATGGACAGCAGGCGTGCCCGTCAGAAATCTTCCGCGCCATGATCGACGCAGCGCTGGAGGGGAAATGAGCAAAGAGCTTGAGAGAGAGCGCGACCGCTGGAAAATGGAAGCCGTGAAATGGGCCGAAGCCACTGAGAGCGCCATCAAGGGCAGCGTTAGGGTGGCTCAGGAGAATGAAATCCTTGAGCAAGACAACAAGCTACTGTCTCACGCTCTGACAACCGCACAAAGTTGGCTTGATCGCTGGGCTCGCCATGTCGGGGAATGCGAGGGGGAAAATATGTGTACGTGCGGTTTGACACTGACAAGACTTGAGGTGAACGTAGCTCTTTACGGGGAGGAATAGGATGGACTTTGGCGATGCAATCCGCGCCCTAAAGGCTGGCAAGCGCGTCCAGCGTACAGGATGGAATGGCAAGGGCATGTGGCTGGCTCTCTCCGGGCCATTGGAAGGTCGTTGGGTCAGTCATCGTGACTTTTGGAGTGAACAGAACGCAGCCTACGCCGCTCAACAGGCTTGTGGCGAAGCTAATGTTCTTCCTTGCATCACGATGAAAACGGCTGACGGCTCAATCCTTATGGGTTGGCTGGCAAGTCAGACTGACATGCTTTCCGAAGATTGGCGTATTGTTGAGTAGGACATGCCAAAGCTTCCTGCCACGATTGAGCGCCGCCAACTGATTTGGTCTCAGTCCATGGCAGGCAGCACCTACCGCACACTGGCTAAGCGTCACGGCATGACAATGCGTGGCATCAAGACTGTCGTGGCACAAATGCGCAAAGCAGCACAACTGGACCTATTTGAAGGAGACAGGCAATGAGCGACGGAGAAGAAAGATGAGTGAAGATTATCCGATGGATAAAAAAGCCGCAGATATTTTTGACTGCGATTTTAATTTTTACACCATGATGAAAACCAAGCCGCTTTTGGATCGTTTGGAATGGGCTGCATTCAAGATGTGTCAGCGCGGACATCATGAAGACTTTGCGTCTGATACAATGACAGAAGCAAAGGCTCGCATTGAGGCGCTGGAAGCCGCGCTTAGGTTGTATGCCGGATTTGAAAGCAACGGCATCAAGTGGATGCCTATTGACGATAAGGGCGGTGTAGCCCGCGCCGCGCTTGAAGGAGAAAACAATGGATGACAAAATCATTGACGAATGTGCCAAGAAAATATGCGCGCAGTTCCGTGAATACCCAACAGCCAAAGACATGGATAAGGCTTGGGATGGCTGGGATGACGCATTGAAAACACCGTGGAGGCGAGCGGCTACATCCATGCTTGCGCATCTTAATGTTGCTTTGGGATACAACATCGTGAAACAGAAGGGAGGAAATAATGATTAGCAAAGACAAAAAATATTGCACGCGCGATGGCCGTGAGGTTCGCATTTATGCGACAGATTGCGGAATAGCAGAGCCGGTTCATGGCGCAATAAAAACAGGCAATAATTGGTCAATGGTAGTTTGGAACAATGATGGGAAATATGCTTCAACCATAGATACAATAGCAGACCTCGTTGAAGTGAAGCAAGAAAATGCCGTGAAAACTGAGGCATATACAAAAGCTGAAGAAGACCTATACAAGGCGCTTGGCAATTTGCCAGTAAACGACACGTTTCTCCGTTCAGCTTCAATAGATGTTGTCTTGGCTATTAGGGCAATGATTGATGAAGCTTTATTAAAGGATAAGGCCGTATCCGTTAATAACGCCGATGTCTTAGTAAAGGATGTTGAATGACAAACCGCCAAGAGTTTACGAAAAAGACTATGGCTCTAGCTTTTGCTAGGGCCAATGGCGCTTGCGAGGGGTGCGGCTCCCGGCTTTTACCGGGGCAATTTGACTATGACCATATCCGCGAGTGCGCTTATGGCGGCGACAACTCTTTGGAAAATTGCAAAGTTTTGTGCAAGACCTGTCACAAGACCAAGACCCAAGAGTTTATGCCCGGCCTCCGCAAGGCGGATAGGGTGAAGAAACGCCACCTTGGCATCACCAAGCCATCTGGACGCATCCAAAGCGCCGGATTTCAAAAATCAGAGCCCCAGCGAAAGGCCTCAAAGCCGCTCAACAAGTGGTACGGATGGCAAAAGGATCAAAGCTATGAGCGAGAATAGCCATGAACGGTTCTCAACCGTAATCAGAAACAATGACAACAAGTTTGATATTCAGCTTGGCAATGCCAAAAAAGCGGAAGACCGGCTTGCTCAGAAGCTTCAATACTCAACAATAGAGCTTAAAACAGAGAGCTATCTTTGGCCAAAGACGGGAAACATTTTTATTGAGAACGGTAAGATGGACGCCTCCCCCACAGGTTTGGGTGTAACCAAGGCGGACCTATGGGCGCATGAACTCATTACGCCAAATGGTGAGACGATTGCGTACATCTTAATGCCAACAAAAATCCTAAAAGAAATTGCTCCGATCTATGGCAGAAAGATCGAAAACTCTGGCGATGGGAAAAAGTTTAAGGGCTACGTCTTGCCGCTAGAGGCGCTAATCAGGGCGTTTAGAAATTACGGCGAACAAGGCATGATGAAGTATGAGAATTTCGTTGTGAGTAAAAACAGCGAAGTTTAATGTTCCACATGGAATAGCAAAGCTAGGAGAAGTAATATGTGTCATGGTCCGGACGTTATCTTTCTGTCAGCCAATACCGCAGAAGCAATGCGCCAGCATGTTCTTGAGCGGATAGAGCGTTCAATACAGAACCGTGAGGAAAACCTTAAAAGCTATGAGTGTATGGCTCAGACAAAAGATTATCTTGGCAAGTCAGCCTTGATGGCTCAATGCGCCACTGAAAAGGCAGCGTTGGACGTTTTGCGCGACCAGCGCATTTATCTTAAGCGCGCAATGTTTGCGTTTACCCCGCCAAAGCGTGACTGTACAGAGATATACACCTAGTCGGCTTGACAGTTTCTATGCCAAGTGCCAAGCTTAAATTAATAAAAGTGGTTGACAATAAATCAACTGCTTTTATTATTCCCCGGAAGCATTGTGGTGATGCACTTCACTTGTAATGAAGAGAGCTTGGTTCAATTCCGAGCCGGGGAACCAAATGTCAGGCAAAACTCAAATAAAGTGCGTAATGTGCGGCGTTGAGAAAATGGCGCATAATTCATCAGTTGGGTTGTATTGTTCCAATAAATGTCAGCAAAATTTTGCGTTTAAAGACAGATATGAAAAATGGATTGGAGGCGTAGAGGAAAAATCAACAAAATGGTTAAGAAGAGCTTTGGCGGAAAGAGACGGAAATAATTGCTCAGTATGCAAAATTTCAAGTTGGATGAATAAGCCTATTGTATTTGAACTTGACCATATTGACGGCAATTTTGAAAACAACAAGAACCATAATCTAAGAATTATTTGTCCAAATTGTCATTCACAAACAGACACTTATAAAAATAAAAATCGTGGGAAAGGAAGGCAATTTCGGAGAAAGGCAGAGGTTTGCATGTAGCTTAACTTTTGTGTATGCTAACGCTTGATTAGTTCATTTTTGGGGAGTTTGGTATGGAAACGACAGAAACAGTAAAGCCCAAGTCCAAGCGTGGCTTTGCCAGCATGTCTCTTGAGCGTGTGCGTGAGATTGCCGCCAAGGGCGGCAAGTCTGTTCCCAAGGACAAGCGTTCATTCAGCGTCAACAAAGAGTTGGCAATTTCTTCTGGCAAAAAGGGCGGGTCCACGAAGAAAAAGAGGAAATTTACCGCCTAATAGCGGGGCTCAATGGGCAAGCTAGAGCGTGAAATGTCAAAGCTCATTGAGAATGAGGGGTGCCTTGTTCTCAATGTAAGCCGAACCAATGGCTGTCACACGGCGTACAAGATAGCCTACCTTGATTGCCAAAAAACATTTATCGGCCCTTCAACGCCATCAGATCGGCGGGCAAAGTTAAATTTTAGAACTGACTTAAGAAAATGGATGAGGGCGGCGCGATGCAAGACAAACTGATATGCTCCGGGTTTCATTACACCTTTGGCTGGCTCAGGCGTCCGGAGTTGGATGATGAAAACGGGTTCTGCTACGAGCAACCTGACGGCGATCTTGTCTATACAAAAGACGCTCACAGGGAAAAAGCTGCACTACTAAACTGCTGGGAAGATGTTTATACTCAAGAAAGGTACTTGGCATTTAGTGGCGTGCCACGGCCATTGCCTGAGCATTTGAGGTAAACATGACAATCCTTGATCTGGACGGCCAGAAGCTTGACGTTGAAAAGCAAATTCTGGAACTAGATCGCGCAGATTGCGAGGATAGCCTTTACACGTTTCTAAAAAATTCGTGGAGGTTTATTGACCCGAGCCAATTCACAGACGGCTGGCCTATCGAGGCCGTTGCCGAGCATCTACAGGCCGTTGTGGACGGCGATATTAAGCGCCTTATCATCAATATCCCGCCCCGTATGGGCAAATCGTCCATAACAAGCGTGGCGTTCCCGGCTTGGGTTTGGGCTCAGCCGTGGAACACTCCGACATCTGGCCCCGGCGTCCAGCTTCTACACGCATCCTACGCGCACTCTCTGGCTCTTCGCGACAGCGTGAAGTGCCGCCGCCTTATCGAAAGCCCGTGGTATCAGTCCATGTGGGGCGAAAGGTTCCAGCTTAGCGCAGACAACAGCACCAAAACGCGCTTCTCAAACACAGAGGGCGGCGAGCGCCTTATTACGTCAGTTGAAGCCCGCGTCACTGGTGAAGGCGGCTCCATCATCGTCATTGACGATCCGAACGCCGCGAACGAAGCCTTTAGCGAGGCGGCAATCTTTACCACAACGGAGTGGTGGGATGGCACAATCTCAACCCGCCTCAACGATCCAAAGACCGGCGCGTTTATCGTCATCCAGCAGCGTCTTTCTGAGCAAGACCTTACAGGACACATTCTGTCCAAGGATGTCGGAGACTGGACGCATCTGTGTCTGCCAATGCGATATGAATGGCAAAGGCACTCTGTCACATCAATTGGCTGGAACGACCCGCGTGGATGCGATGAGGAAGGCGTTCCGCTCATAGAGCTTGATGAAAACGGAAACCGTCTGGCTAGGGACGAGGCCGCTGCGGAGGAATTGGAGCGCCGCGAGGGCATGTTGCTTTGGGACGAGCGCATGTCTGAAAAGGAAGTGGTCTTGCTGGAAAAGCAGCTTGGTCCGTGGGGTTCTGCGGGGCAGCTTCAACAGCGTCCTTCGCCAAAGGGCGGCGGCATCATCAAGACCGACTGGTGGCAGCCTTGGGATAAGCCGGGCTTCCCTGAAATGTCGTACATTATTGCCTCGCTCGACACGGCGTACACCAAGGATACTGAGAACGATTATTCTGCCATGACAGTTTGGGGCGTTTTTACCGGAGATAGCGCAAGCTATGCCAATAAATACGTCAATGCTTATGGCAAGGCTATTGAGCGCGAAGACGCTGCTGCGCTCTTTGACGAAGCTGTTAAGGTTAAGTTTCAAAATGGCTCGCTAGGGGAGAGCTTTCCTCAGATCATGCTCATGAACGCATGGCAGGAGCGGCTTGAAATCCATGAACTTGTGAAAAAAGTGGTCTCCACCTTCAAAAAGATGAAGATTGCGCCGGATGTCTTGCTGATTGAGAACAAAGCCGCCGGTCATTCCGTGGCTCAGGAAATCCGGAGGCTCTATTCAAACGAGCCATTCGCGGTCCAGCTTGTTGATCCCAAGCGTCAAGATAAACTCTCGCGGCTGCACTCGGTCGCTCACCTGTTCGCTGAAGGCATGATCTACGCCCCGAACCGCATGTGGGCGGATATGGTTATCCATCAGGTTGCCCAGTTTCCCAAAGGCAAGCACGACGACCTTGTTGACACGGTTTCTATGGCAATCAGGCATCTAAGAGACGCTGGCCTGCTGACAAGAAGCGTGGAATGGGCGGCTGAAGTCGAGTATAGTATGCGTTATCAGGGCTCCCCGCCCCCGCCGCTGTACCCAGTCTGAGGAAAAAATGGCACGCATTTTGGTCAATGCCGTAGTTGACGTTATCAAACCGGCTACGCCCGTCATGCTTGGCAATTTCCGTGTCGAGGCATGGGGCGTTGAACCTCATGATTACGTTAGGATATATGAAATCAGGGCTAAATCTGATACAATTGCGGCTCAGGAAGGCATCCGCCGCTTTGTTGAAGAAATTAGCAAGCTGATTTCCGAGAAGGAATAACCTATGGCAATGACACCGGGGCTTAAGCCGAACATCCGTCTGGTTCCCCCGGAGCCTGAACCTGTTGCCAAGGATGATGTCATTGTCGAAATCATCGAAGGCGATGACAAAAATCAGTACGACGACCGTGGCAATCTGCTTAAGATTGAACATCCGGATGGTTCTCTGACAATTTCTCTTGATGGAAAGCCAATCGGAGAGGCTGAAGGCAAGAAAAAAGAGGGCTGGTTTGACAATCTAGCGGAAGACATTCCGGAAGGCGATCTTTCTGCAATTGCCGATGACCTTTTGCGCGCCATTGACGACGATATTGACAGCCGCAAGGACTGGATTGAGGACCGCGCGCTTGGCATCAAGCTTCTGGGCCTCAAAATCGAGGTTCCCGGCCTTGGCTCAAGTGCCGATGGGGCTCCTGTAGAGGGCATGTCTCGCGTTCGGCACCCTCTTTTGCTTGAGGCTGTGCTTCGTTTCCAAGCAAACGCGCGCTCTGAGCTTCTTCCGACAGATGGTCCTGTCAAAATTCGCAATGACAGTAACGCTGCTGACCTTCAGCAGGACATGCTGGCAAATTATTATCAAAAAGACTTCAACCATTACCTCACAGTAACGGCCCCAGAATACTATCCGGACACCGACCGGATGCTTTTGATGCTTGGTTTCGGCGGAACAAGCTTCAAAAAGGTCTATTTTTGCCCTCTGAGGTCGCGTCCGGTCAGCGAAAGTGTTGATGCTGACGATTTGATTGTCAATAACAGCGCCACAGACCTCAAAAACGCGAAACGTGTCACACATCGCGTCTATATGAAGCCTTCAACCGTCAAAAGGCTTCAAATTCTTGAGGTTTACCGCGATATTGACCTCTCTCCGCCCAAGCCAATCACCTATGACAGCGCCCAGCGTGAAGAACGCGCCCAGCAGGGCATTTCTGACACGCAAATGCGTGCGGAAGACCGCGATAGGGAGATTTATGAGTGCTATTGTGAACTGGACATCCCCGGTTTTGAACACAAACTGAAGGGTAGGGCCACCGGTCTTGAGGTTCCGTACCGCGTGACCATTGATGTCTCAACGCGCACCATTCTTTCCATCGTTCGCAACTACGATGAAGAGACAAAAGACCTTCCGGAAGCCCGTGTGAACTTTGTGAAGTACACATTTGTTCCCGGCATGGGCTTTTACGACATCGGCCTTCTTCACATCCTCGGAAACACGACAAACGCGATCACGGCTGCGTGGCGCGAAATGCTCGACGCGGGAATGTATGCAAATTTCCCCGGCTTCCTGATGGCAGACACAGGCGCACGCCAAAACACGAACATCTTCAGGGTTCCTCCGGGCGGCGGCGCGCTGGTGAAGACTGGCGGCATGCCAATTACTCAGGCTGTGATGCCTCTTCCGTACAAAGAGCCATCTGGCGCGCTGATGAACCTTGTCAACAGCATGGCTGAAACCGGCATGAGGATTGGCGGGACAAGCGAGCAGCAAGTTGGCGAGGGCAAAACGGAAATGCCCGTTGGCACAACCTTGGCCATGATTGAGCAGGCGACAAAGGTTCTCAACGCTGTTCACAAGCGCCTTCACGCCGCTCAGGCCGAAGAGTTTCAGCTTATTGCCAAGTGCTTCAAGGAAAATCCAGAGAGCTTCTGGAAGCGCAACAAGACCGCGCAGGGCCGCTGGAATGAGCAAAACTTTGTAAAGGCGGTCAACGATTACGACCTGATCCCGCAGGCCGATCCCAATACGGCAAACTTTGCCCAGAGGATCATGAAAATCATGGGCCTGAAGCAGCTTCAGCAGGCCAACCCGTCAATGTACGATCCCATCGCGGTTGATATGGCCGCGTTGCAGGCTATGGGCTGGAACAACGCTCAGCAGTTCATGGTGCCGCCGTCCGCCCAAGGCAAGCCGCCGCCGGAGCTTCTGGAAAAGATGGCCAAGGCCCAGACCGACAAGACGAATGCGGATGCGCGCATGCTGGACAGCCAGACCCGCGCTCAGGAAAGCCAGTTCCGCATGGGCCTTGATGCTGACAAGCACGAACTCAATCGCACCAAGATCACGCACGACATCGACAACTACAGCAAGGAAGTCGAAAACGAAAAGCAGGAGCGTCTGTCACAAGAGCGCATTCAGCTTCTTGATCTGGCACAGAACATTGTCGTCCATCCGGAAAGTGCCGGTATGGTGCAGCCGCTTATCCAGCCTGCACTTGAGCAACTTGCTCAAAACGACCAGCAGAGCGGAGAACAGTAATGGCACGCCGTCCGATCACAACACGCATGCCGCTCAACGAGCCTGAAGCCAATCCAGATTGGCAGGCGGGCCAAGAATGGGTTCGCACAAACGCTCTTGCCAAAGTCCTTGAGGCCCGGCGTGCGTTTCATGAGAAGACCGCGCAGGACGCTGCCAATTACATCTTGGCACAGGGAGGCTCGCCTGAAGCTGCTCAGGCCGCATATCGCGAGGTGATGTCGGGGTTCGCCCGCTCTGAGCTTATGGCAACTTCAGTTCTGCCAATCGGCCCCAAGGGCGCTGGCGCTGCGTCTGCTCCGGCTAGAGAGGCGCAGCTTGCCCTTCCTGCCCCTCGCTATGCACCGGGTTCTGCTGCCTCCCGTGCTGCAAATGTGCGGCCCATGACACTGAATGAGCAACGCCTTAATCTTGCGCGCCCTACAGAGGAAACTTATGCGGCTCTTCAGCGCCCTGTGACAGGTGGACCGGCTCCGGGTTCTGCTGCTGACATCGCTGCCAACCGGCCAATGCTTTCTCTTGATGCCCAACGCGCTGACATGGGCATACCTCCTGCTGAACAAGTGCGCCGTGAGGCTATGATGCCGCCTCCGCGCGGTCCTGCACCGGGTTCTGCTGCTGACATTGGCGCTCAACGCAATGCTAATTGGGCTGCCATGACAGACGCTGAAAAGCGCCGCGCGCTTGGGCTTCCTCAGTTTACTGAAGCTGATTTGCGCGCCACTGAGCTTGCGCGCATGGCGGATGAGGGGCCTGTTGTGGAGCGCACATGGCGTCCAAACGCTGTGGCGGAATATCGTCTTGCCGGTGAAACAGCGCCACGTGCTGCACAGAGCGCTCCGGTTACAGCAGACATCATGCGGATGCAGGCTCCGGGCAATAATTATGTTATGCCTCGCCGCGTAGTTGACCCTGTAGAAGTCAATTCTGCCAAGACACTTGCCCGTCTTGAGGCTGCATCCGGGGAAGCTGGTTCTGCTGGCTCAACATTGGAGCGTACCGCGCAGCCTTCTATGCGCGATATTGGCGGTCAATCTGCGGGTTCATCGCCTTCATACGGGCCGTACAATTTTACACTCAACACGCCTCCGGGACGCAATCTTACTCTGCCTATTTTGGCCGGAGGCGCTGGGCTTGGTGCCGCTGGTGCTGGAGCATATTTGGCTGGACGCGGAGAAGCCCCTGCGCCGACTAGGTCAAATATTGACCCGTACCAATTTACGCACATGCCTTCTGGCCCAAAAGCTGAAGACATTGTAGAAGAAGCCCGTTCCAAAGTTGACCCTTACCAGTATTCGCATGGCACGGCTGGAATGCCTCCTGCATCTACGCGCTCTGCCGCACCGCAACAACAGCGTGCTGAAACTCCTCCTCAGCGCCCCGCTCCTTCTGGCCCAAGTGGGAGTGTTGGCAATCTTGTGCGCGCTATTCTTTCTGGCGAAGATTATCAATCCGTTATGGACCCCAAAACAGGTCTGAACCGCCGTACTGTTGAGGGCGGTAAGCCTATATATGGCAACCCTGAGCTTGCTTCTGACTTCTTCCGTGCTGACAAGGCTCGCATGGAAATGGGTGAAGGCCGCGCCGCTGGCGGGCGTACTGGTTCCCCCAAGCCGGATGCAGTACACAAGGCTCTGGAAATCATTCACCACCTCATCATGAAGGGCTGAAATGTCCCGTAGCGCCGACATCCGCAATGCTTTGACGTTGGCGCGCTCATTGGCACGCCGCAAGTATGCCCTTGGCGGCGCTCCTGATGATGAAGAACTTCGTCGGATTATTCAGGGCAGCGGAAGTGGCCTGAGTGATGCTCAGATCGCTGCTATCGTAAGCCAAATGGCGCAAGCGCCCTCGGGTGCCGCGCCGTCTGCCACGCCGTCCGCTGCTCCGTCTGCCACAACGCCATCTTCAACGTCCTCGGCCACAGCCCCGACGAGTGCGGCCACGACGCCAGCCGCTTCAGAAACGTCTATCTCTGCGCCGAACGCCACGACGCCCGGCGTGTCTCAAGCCCCTTCTGCGGCTGCTGATAAGGGGTCGAAAGACACAGGGCTCCCGGCAACGACATTTACGCCGTCCGTGTCTGTTCCGGGCGTAAATGTGCCCGCGCAGACATTTACACCAACACAAACCCAAGCACAGACGCCATCTGTCAACATTGGTGCGACCGCTGGCATTCGGGCGTTTGCACAGCAGCAGGCACAAGCTCAGGCTCAGGCTTCTGCCAAGGCGGCGGCAACGGCTGCGCAGGCCTACGATACATCAACAAGCTCATCTAATTTTGGCAAATCATCTGATCGCGCTTTCGGCCCTCAAGGTCAGCCTGCCAATGAGGGTGTTGGCATCATAACTGCTCCTTCGGTGCGGAGCGCTATGCCGAACGCCCCCCTTGCCATTGACCCTGATGCTCCTGCGCCGAATGCGTCTCCGATGTCTCAGTCCGGAGCGCAGAGCTTTGGCACCGGGCCTTATGGCCAGTATGGTCAGGGCGACATCAATGCGATGGCGGCCACGCTCCTTGGCGAAGCTCGGGGTGAGGGCAAGGAGGGCATGATGGCTGTTGCCGGTGCCATTGCCAATCGCGCGGCTGCTGGGCCGCGTGGTTATGGCAATTACGGCAATACCGTACAGGCTCAGGTATCACGGCCAAGCCAATTTCTCGGGTACAATCAAAAAGCCATCAACATGCTCAACAGTCGAGACCCTCAGACGAGGGCTCTGGCAGAGCAAGCTATCGCCATTTCAAAGGGCATTATGTCTGGCGAAATGAACAACCCGGTAGGTCAGCGCACAGAGTTTCGCGGTCCCAATGCTCAGGGGCGGATGTCGCCCACAACTGGCAAGCAAAACCCTCAAGTGGTTGGCAGGCATGTTTTCTTTGAAAACCCGACCGCTGCCAAAAAGTTGCAGGACATGGCGAGGGCTGCCGCAACTGCCGCTGCCAAGGGGCAGCAAGCCGGGGAGAGCGGGCAAAGCTATTCCGGGGTCTCAAGCCTTGGAGGGGCTGGCGCAATTGCTCCATCAGCATCCGCTGGCGCTCCGTCTCCGTCCGCTGGTGTAGCTGGCGCTGCTGGTGGTGGTGGTGAAAGCGGTGCGGGCATGGGCACCGATGCTGGCGCTGGGACGGCTGGAGGGACAACCGCTGGCGCTCCGGGCGGCGAGAGCGCCGGGGCATCTGGATCGACTGGCCTTGGCGGTTCGACTGGGGCTTACGGCGGGTATAGCGGCGGCGAAACAGGATCGGCTGGCACTTCTGCTGGCGCTGGCACTGCTGGCGCATCTGGGGCGTCTCCGGGCTCTGCTGGCACGTCTGCGGGGCAGGCTTCATCCGATAGCAGCACTGGGCAAGCCGCCGACACATCGGGCGCTTTTGGCGGTCTGGGATCAAGTTCTTTTGGCGCATCTTCTGGCACAGGACAACTTGGCTCGGCTCTTGGCGACACTGGGCAAGGCGCGTTTGGCACATCTGGCGTGGGTGGCGTGCCGGGGTCGGGTGTTACCGGCATGGGCGCTATGGCAACAGGTGTCCCCGCATTTGCTGGGCCAGATGTTTCACAAGCTCAAGAGCAGGGGCCGCAGGGTGAAAATCGCGGCACAACAGACGCCCCTGCGTCTCTGACAATCCCTGCCATGACGCAGGACGAATACGATGCCTCGAAGGGCGACGAGGCTGCGGACGTTGACGCAGATACAGCCAACCTTGGGGCTGACGACTTCACTACAGACGCTAATGCACAGACAGACACAGATGCTCAGGCTGCTGCGCCAGACATGGGTTCTGACGATTTTGGAGCCACAGAAGGCCCTGCTGCGCCCGGCGCTCCCGAGGGGCCAGCCTCTCCCGGCGCTCCCGAAGGACCGGCAAGCCCCGGCGCTGCTCCGGGTGCAGATGACGGCGATGGTGACGGCGACGGTGATGGTGATGGTGATGGTGATGGCGAGGGTGGCGCTGGTGAAGGTGGAGAGGGCGGTGAGGGTGGAGAAGGTGGCGAGGGTGGAGAAGGCGGCGAAGGTGGTGAGGGCGGCGAAGGTGGCGCTGGTGAAGGTGGAGAGGGCGGTGAGGGCGGCTCAGAGGGTGGTGAGGGCGGCGAAGGCGGAGAGGGTGGAGGTGAGGGCGGTGGCGAAGGCGGTGGTGGTGATGGCGGCGGCGGTGAAAAGCGCGGCGGTCGCGTAGAGGCCAAGCGTCCGAACATCGACAAGGCACTTCGTCTGACTGCCAAAAAGGCAAAACCATCATCCGCAAACAAGCAGAAATCGGCTATTTCCGGCGCGAAGGGCTACAAAACTGTCACGCTTCCTGATAAGGCTATTCAACTTCTCGTTGAGAAGGGATACCTGAGCGGGAGCGCGCTAAAAAATGCCAAGTCAGACAAGCAGACTTAAGGACTACATCGCTGCCAATTGCATCTTTAGGGCGTCTGAAGGTCACTCTTTCAAGAACTCAGCCGGTAAACGCATGTCGTGGAGTTTCGACATGCGCCCGGCTGTGCTGCAAGGCAAAAACCTCGAAGAAATAGCTGTAGCGTTTTGGGACTATTACGGAAACGGCGATTTTCAGATTGCTGGCATTGAAATGTCCGGCATTCCAATGGTTGCGGCTATTTGCATGGAAGGAATGCGCCGTGGCTTTGACGTTTCGGGCCTGATTGTCCGCGTAAAACGCAAAAAGCATATGGGCAACAAAATTATAGAAGGCGAGATTAATGGCAGGCCGGTTGTCTTGATAGATGACGCTGTAAATTCTGCCAAAAATGCAGAGCTAGCGCGTATTAAGCTTGAAAACGAAGGCGTAAAGGTTATTGGCCTTTTTTGTGTAGTCGATTTCAAGTCGATTGCCGGGGTCCAGTGGCGCGTTAAACATGGGATCGAAGTGCATTCCATGTTTGAGTTGGGCGATTTCAGTCTCACGCTCAATCAGGCACATTATCCGAAGAGCGATTACAGCGTTGTTTGGTCATTCGCTGCACCAAACCCAAAGCTGGATTTTGCCGTAGCCAAGTCAACGCCGGTTATTTTTGAGAACACCATCATCTTTGGCTCAGACTGCGGGACGGTGTGGGGCGTAGATAAGAATTGTGGGCGCATCCTCTGGCAATTCAAAACAAAAGATAAGACAGGCAAGGGCGTAATATCGTCTCCGGTTGTTGAGAGCGGATGCGTCTATTTTGGCGCATATGATGGATCAATGTATTGCCTTTCTGCAAAGACAGGCGCTCTGATTTGGTCAAATAAGCTTTGCGATTGGATTGGCGCTAGCCCCTGCATTCACAATGGCAGGATTTACATTGGTCTTGAGTATTCAGGGCTGAAGAACGGCGGCGAAATCGCTTGCTTGGACATGCAAGGCAACAAGAAGTGGGGCCTTATCACGCAAAAACAACTTCACTCTTCGCCTATAGTTCATGAATTTGCCGGTGTTGAGTTTGTCATCACGGGCACAAATGACTGCGATTTGTACGCACTGGACCCTGAAAACGGGTCTGTAATCTCGCATGTAAAGACCAAAGGCCCGACCAAGTACCATTGCGCGGCGTGGCGCAATCTGGCTGTGGCATGCGCATTTGATGCAATCTACGTCTGGGATTTTGTTTCGGGTGTCGTGCATTTGAGGCTTGAGACAGGCGACATCAACTATTCACGCCCACTCATCATTGGCAAACTGGCATTCTGCGGCTCAGCAGACGGGAATATGTACGTTATTGACATGGAGCGAGCAGAGCTTGTCGGGACCGTTGACCTTGAAGAAAAAATCCATTCATCGCCCGCTCTGATTGATGGGCTTGTCTGGTTTGGCACATCTGCGGGTGAGCTTGTCAGTATGGACCCTGTGAACTTTGAAATCATGCACCGCTTCGCTTTTCCGGAACGTCTGACATGCACCTTGGTTAGCGATGGTACGCTCAAGTTTGTGTACTCTTATGACAACAGGATTTGGGCGATCCGGCATTAAATTGTTGTTAATCGCTTACTTGTGATATTGTCTGTTAAATGCCAACGCCGCGTGGCATTGCCACCTTCAGCGGCACGGGGGACGCCCCGTTACTCCGGAGTATAGCTTATGAGCGAATTGGCAAAACAGGCCCGGTCTGCAATGCGCAGCAAGGCAAAGAGCATGACATCAGAGAAGGTCGGCAAGGTCGATAGCTCTGACTGGTCCCCCGCCGAGCCGTTGAAGGCAGAAGTCAAAACTGGCATGCGCCCGCTCTCCCGCCGCGCGTATAAGAAGGGCGGCAAGGTCTCTGGCGAGGCCGTCAAGATGCGCGCTGACCGCAAGCCCCGCAAGTCTGGCGGAGAGGCTACCGCCTTTGCTAAGGCTAAGGTGAACCGCAACGTGAAAGACGCCAACGAGGATCGCGAAGGCGAAAAGCATGTCGGCGGCATGAAAAAGGGTGGCCGCACGGGCAAAATGGGCGGCGGTATGACTGCCGGGCTCCTTGGCGGCCTTGGGCCAGCGGCTCTGGCTGGCGCTTTTGATGGCAAGGATGAGAAGGACGGCAAGAAGCGCGGTGGCCGCGCCAAGCGTCAGGATGGCGGTCGCTCTCAAGCTGCGCAGTCAAACCAGACCACAACGGAAGAATACCGCAAGCGTCTTGAGGATGCGCAGAGTGGCAAAAGCGAGCCACAGCCGGAAGACCTTCTTGACAAGGATCAGACCGACCGCCTTGAGCGTGGCTACAAGAAGGGTGGCCGCATGAAGCGCAAGGACGGTGGCCGCACTTTCTTTGGCCCAGCGGAAAGCCACGAAGGTAAAAAAGGCGCGTCAGAGGGCGAAATGCGCTCTATCGAGACCAAGCAGGAAAACCTGTCTAGCGTTTCTCGCGCCAAGGCCAAGAACTACAAGTCTGGTGGCCGTACATGCAAGGCTGACGGCGGGCCGATGGACCCCGTTGATCCTCGCGCCGCTGCTCAGGGCATGATGTTGAAGGCCGCTCAGCGCGCCAATGTCCCTGCCAACCTCATGGGCTTTAGCCGTACAAGGGCCGGTCGCCTTTCGCCGCTTCAGGCCATCAAGACTGGTGGCAAGGTCAAGAAGCACGAAGACGAGGCCCAAGATAAGGCCCTCTTCAAAAAGATGATGAAGGAAGAGGAAAGGAAGGAAGACAAGCGCGAAGAGCGCAAGTCTGGCGGTCGCACCAAGGGCAAGACGAATATCAACATCGTCATTGCCACGGGCGCAAAACCGCAGGACCAGATGGGCGCTGGCATGATGCCCCCTCCGGGGCCTGACGCATCGCCTGCTGGTATTCCTGTTCCGGTTTCGGCGCAGGGAGGCGCTCCGGGCGCTTCCGGTGGCGCTCCTATGCCTATGCCAATGCCAATCCCGATGCCGATGGCTGCACCATCTGGCGGCGGCATGCCCCCGATGCCGCGCAAGTCTGGCGGTCGCGCCACGTCCTACAAGGACATGACAGCGGGCGCTGGTTCTGGCGAAGGTCGCCTTCAGAAGACGGAAATTGCCAAGTCTCAGCGCCCTCAGCGCAAGGCTGGTGGCAAGGCGTACCGCTCCTACAAGGACATGGACGCTGGCGCTGGCTCTGGTCTTGGCAGGCTGGAAAAGACAGAAATTCAGGCCCATAAGGCTTGATAACTAAAGCGTGAGGCCCCTAATCCCCTCTCTAGGGGCCTCATTCTTGGCACAGAACACATTTGAGAGGTGACATGGCACAGCTTAGCAAAGAGCGGGCAGCCCGGCTTGAGGCCGAGAAATACATCAAAGAAAACATTCAATCCCGCATGGAAAACCTTGTTACTGGCCAGCTTGGCATGGATTTTCCAACAGTTAAGTATAATATCGGCGTCATTCAGGGCTTGAAGGAAGCATTGTCCCTGATCGAAGAAGCCGAACATTATGTTGACGAGCAGTGGAGGTAGGGAATGGCAGCTACTATGCAAATGCACCATGAAGAAGACCCCAAGGACAAAATCCTGAAGGAGCTTGGCGACATTTCCGATGTCGAAATCTTCAACAATCAGGTTCTTCTTGCGGTGTATATCCGCCCCGAGAAGACCAAAAGCGGGATTTATCTTTCGGATAAAGTGAAGGACGAAGACCGCTTTCAGGGAAAGGTCGGCCTGCTTGTCAAGCGCGGCCCGGCAGCGTTCGTTGATGATGGCGAATGGTTCTCTGGGATGGATTTTTCCGAAGCCAAGGACTGGCTCATCTATCGCCCATCTGAAGGATGGCAGATCACCGTGAACGGCGTTCTTTGTCGCATCTTTCAGGATGTCGATATTAAGGGCCGCATCAGTCACCCCGACCGCGTTTTCTGAGGTAAGCACCAATGGCAAATGACAATCAGGAAGAGATTGAGGTCACAATCGAGACCGCTGAAGGCAGCAATGAGCCTGATGTGAAGGTTGTTGATGCTGCGCCAGACAAAGACGCCAAGGCGGAATACGAAGACCCAAAGGAAAGCATCGAAGAGCTTAAGCGCAAGCTCAACGAAGAGCGTCAGGCTCGCATCGACGCTGAAAACCGTGAGCGCCGGGCCGCTGAAATGGCTCGCAAGGCCTCCGAAGAGGTTGAGGACACCAACCTTCACTTGGTCAACAGCGCCATTGATACGGTCAAGCGCGATCAGGAATTTCTGAAAACGCAATACCGGGACGCCATGTCCATCGGTGATTACGACCGGGCGGCTGAAATCCAAGAAAGCATGGGCAACAATTCTGCCAAGCTTCTTCAGCTTGAGAATGGCAAGGTTGCCATGCAGCAGAAGCCCCAGCCCGTGCAGCCTGCGCCGCGTCAGGCCGACCCGGTTGAGCAATTGGCATCCCAAGTCTCGCCCCGGTCTGCCTCTTGGCTCAGGTCAAATCGCGACAATATCCGTGACGAGCGGTCAATCCGTAAGATGTTCCGCGCCCACGAAGACGCGGTTGATGAAGGCATTGAGCCGGACACTGATGAGTATTTCGGCTTTATTGAAAGCCGCCTTGGCATCAGCCGTCACAGGAGCCAAGATCAGGACGATAGCCCGATGTCGGCAGCTTCAGCCCCGACACAGCGCCGCTCAGCACCGCCTGCCGCCCCTGTTTCCCGCAGCGGAAATGGCAGTGGTGGCAAGTCGAACACTTACCGGATGACAGCCGAAGAGCGCGAAATCGCTCAGATGATGGGAATGTCTCCGGAGGACTATGCCCGTAACAAGATTGCTCTTCGTAAAGAAGGCAAGCTGAGCCATTGATGGAGTTGAGCATGAGTGATACTGCCGTTGCCGAAGCGCCGCGCCGCCGTGGCCGCAAACCGAATGCCGTCAAGGCCGCCGAAACTGCCGCCAAGATTGCCGAGAAAGCCGCTTCAATTCCGCCGCGCCCCTCCATGCGTCCGGACATGAAGGAAGACAGCCCGCGCTCTCGCGCCGCAAAGCGTGCCGCAGAAATCCGTGGCAATCTTGGTGGTGGCATTGATGAGGGCACCGATGAGTTCGCTGCGCCTCCCGCGCCGGATGGCTGGACCTATGAGTGGAAGCGCCACACCACTTACGGTAAAGAAGACCCTGCCTATCAGGTGCAACTTGCTCACGAAGGCTGGGAGCCTGTCCCTACCGTTCGCCATCCTCACATGATGCCGGGTGGCAAGGGATATGAACTCATTGAGCGCAAGGGCATGGTCCTTATGGAGCGCCCCGCTGAGATCACGAATGAGGTTCGCTCCATTGAGCTTCGCCGCGCCCGTCAGCAAGTGCGGATGAAAGAGCAGCAGCTTGCCACCGCTCCCGAGGGGACGATGACCCGCGACGATGCCCGTGTGGCACCGAAAATTAAGCGGAGTTTCGAGCCAATTCCGATCCCTGAAGATCAGTGAGTTGATTGTGGGCCGGTCTTTGCACCGGCCCTTTACTTTTGTGCCAAGGCCGTGCTAACTTAATTTTATGCCAACTGGATTGGCCGCTTTCCCCGGCGTGAGAGCGAAACAATGAACCGGTTCTGATTTCTGCCCCGGCGCGCGGATAAGAACCTCTCCTAATGACAGGAGACGCCGAAAATGGCTAACACAAACAGCCCGTTCGGTTTTTCGCAGTACAGCGGCAACGGTTCCGCTCCGACCTATGAACAGGTCGCGGCTCTGATCGTTTCGTCTGGGACTACCGCCATCTTCTCTGGCGACCCCGTTGAAAACGACGCAAACGGCTATATCATTCGTGGCACAGGCACCTCCACAATCGCTGGCATTTTTGTTGGCTGTCAGTACCTCTCGGTTTCGCAGAAGCGTACCGTGTGGTCCAACTACTGGCCCGGCTCCGACAATAGCGGCAACGTGACGGCCTATATCGTCAATGATCCGAACGCTCGCTGGGTTGCTCAGTCTGACGCGACTGGCCTGACACAGGCTGCCGTGAATGCCAACATTGGCTATGCCATTGGCACAGGCAACACGGCCAACGGTCTGTCGGGCGCTTATCTTGACGCCTCTACCATCAACACGACCGCGACACTCCCGTTCCGTGTCATCGGTCTCGTCACAAATCCTCCGGGCGCTCCGGGCACTGAAGCTGGCGCATACAACCGCGTGGTTGTCGCGTTCAACTCGGTTGCCACGAAGCAGCTTACAGGCATCTAAGGGAGTAAGGACCAATGGCTGTTAATCTTTCGGCTATTAAAGACCTTCTTCTCCCCGGCCTCCGTGGTGTTGAAGGCAAGTACGAGCAAATCCCGTCTCAGTACGACAAGATTTTCACCAAGCACGACAGCAAGATGGCCCTTGAGCGTACCGCTGAAATGCGGTTCCTCGGCTATGCTCAGCTTAAGACGGAAGGTGGTCAGACATCTTTCGACAACGGCGCTGGTGAGCGTTATGTCTACAATCAGGAGCATACCGAGATCGGTCTTGGTTATGCCATCACTCGCAAGGCGATTGATGACAACCTGTACAAGACACAGTTTGCCCCGTCGAACCTCGGCCTGATTGAAAGCTTTCAGCAGACCAAGGAAATCTACGGCGCGAACATCCTGAATACTGCCACGACCTACAATGCGTCGGTCGGCGGCGACGGCAAGGCTCTCTGTGCCACAGACCATCCGATTGATGGCAGCACAGTTGCCAACAAGCCGACAACGGACGTTGATCTGAATGAAGCAACATTGCTCAATGCGATGATTGCCATTCGTACCAACTTCCGCGATCAGGCTGGCCTGAAGGTGTTTGCCCGTGGCCGTCGCCTGATTGTTCCACCGGCCCTTGAGCCTGTCGCGATCCGCCTGACAAAGACGGAACTGCGTCCGGGCACAGCGGATAACGATGTCAACGCGATCATGATGACTGCTGGCGGTCTGCCGGAAGGCTACATGGTCAACGACTACCTGACATCCGCGCGTGCGTGGTTCCTCCTGACAAACATTGACGGTCTCTCCTACATGGAGCGCATCAAGTTTGAGACGGATATGCAGGTCGATTTCGTCACCGACAACCTTCTCGTTAAAGGATACGAGAGGTACTCCTTCGGCTATTATAATTGGCGTTCGATCTTTGGCTCGTTCCCGACCTAAAGAGCTTTGGGCGGGGCAAGTCCCCGCCCTTTTTCTAGGTGCATAGATTGCGTTGACCGGCCTAGCGGACGCTGCACAGACAACGCAATCGTATCGTGCAGGAGGCCCACATGGGCGCAGTTACATTTACCGGCCCCATCAAGGCTGGCGATGTCCTTAACACCACTGGCACAGCAGCCGGGTCTGTTAAGAATGTCGGGTTCGTTGAAATGGTCCAGACAGCCCCCATTACGCAGGCGGGCTCGGCAACAGCGGTTGCTACTGGCATCTGCATCCCCGCAAACAGCCACATTGTCAACATTCAGGTTTTGAATACTGTCGGCTGGAACGGCGTGTCTTCCAATATCAGCCTTGGCACAACGGCCACAGCGACAGAGCTTGTTGCCGCGACCAGCATTGCCAATGTTGGCATTACGGCTCTGACGCCCGGAACTGACGCCACCCGTAGCGCAAAGTGGTCAAATGTCGGCACATCTGATGTGCTGGTTTACGCGCTCTCGACCAACACTGGCGCTGGCGTCGGTGATCTGGTTGTGCGTTACATTCAAGCTGAAAACGCTTAATAGGAGAGTGTCATGAAGGGTAAGGCTCCCAAGACAGGTGCAATGTCTCACAAGGCTTATGCGGGCGGCGACAGCAATGTTGCTTCCGAGAGCAAGCAGGGCACAGGCGGCTTCAAGCGTGGCGGCAAGGCGGGCGGCAAGCCCTCCGGCGTCATGTCGAAGGCCAACATGGGTCGCAAGCCGCGCAAGTCTGGCGGTGGTGTTATGTCGTCGGCGGCTTCTGGTTCGCCGCGCGGCAGCGCGTCTCATTACTAAGGTTCTTCCTCCCACCTCCCGGCCTTGGTAACAGAGCAGCGGGGGCCTTGTGCCCCCGTATTGCAAGGAAGGCAGCATGGCAAAATCTCCTGCGTGGCAGCGTGCTGAGGGCAAGAGCCCGAGCGGTGGGTTGAATGAGAAGGGCCGCGCGTCATTGCGTGCGGCTGGCCATGACATCAAGCGTCCACAGCCCGAAGGCGGCGCGCGGAAGGATAGCTTCTGTAGCCGGATGACGGGCATGAAGCGGAAACTTACCGGCTCTGCCAAGGCAGCAGACCCCGACAGCCGCATCAATAAATCGCTTCGCAAGTGGGGTTGCTGACATGGCAAAGAAGCCTTTTTGGGAGAAAGAAGCTCCCAAGGATGCTAAGGTTAAGCATCTGAGCCACAAAGAGACGCAGACCGCCAAGGCAAAGGCGAGAGCCGCTGGCAGACCTTATCCAAACCTTGTCGATAACGTCGCAGCAGCGAGAGTGAAGGGGAAGTAAGATGCAGCCGATTACAGTTTCCACAACGGATGCTTCTGGCGGCACCACATACAGCGGCCTTGTCCGCATGGACACTTGGGCGAACGCGCAGTCCATCATTCAGGTCAACGTCACTGGCACAGCAACCTATACGGTTGAGACCAGCATGGATGATCCGAATAGCCCCACTAATCCGGTCGCTCAGGCCAGTATGACTTGGGTTAATTGCGCGGATACAGCGGTCGTCGCGAAGACAGCCAGCGCTCAGGGCGTTCTTGTGGCTACGCCAATTTTTGTGCGCCTTAAGCAGACGGCTGGCAGCGGTTCGTGTACAATGACAATTGCGCAATTTGGAAACGCGCCATATTGATAAGAGGAATGTATGGCCACTAGCGGAACATATACCTTCGCGCCTTCCCTTGGCGAGTTGACGCTATACGCCTACAACCTCATTGGTCTGCGTAACACCTCTCTGCTCCAAGAGCATATGCAAGCGGCGCGCATGGCGTCGAATATGCTCTTGTCAAATTGGAGCAATCGCGGCGTCAATCTCTGGGCTGTTGACCTTGTGACAACGCCACTCACCCAAGGGCAGGCCACGTACAACGTGGATGCCAATACGGTTGTGATTTTGGACGCCTACATGACCATTGATAATGGCAATGGCGCTCCGATTGACCGCATCATTCTGCCTGTGAGCCGCACTGAGTATGCTTCCTATCCGAACAAGGAGCAGCAGGGGTTCACAACAACTTTTTGGTTTGACCGTCTGTTGTCACCAACCGTAACGCTCTGGCCTGTGCCAGATGGCAGCAGCGCCCAATATCTGAAGTATTATCGGGTTCGGCAGCTTCAGGACGCCAATCTTGCTGGCGGCACTCAGGTTGAAATCCCGTATCTTTGGATGGAAGCCTTTAGCTACAATCTAGCTCTTCGTCTTGCCTTGATCTGGGCTCCCGACAAAGCGCAACTTCTCAAGCCATTCGCTGACGAAGCGTATCAGATTGCTGCGGAGCAGAACGTCGAAACTGCGCAGCAGTATATTTCTCCGCAAATCTCTGGATATTTCCGCGCATAAGGAGAACCTTAGATGGGGTACGCCTCCAAAGCCGGACGAGCTAGGACAAGCTCAAGCAATCCGCAGGCCCACGCAATCTGTGATCGCTGCGGGTTTAGGTACAATCACGTCGATCTGAAGTGGCAATTCGATTGGCGCGGCGCTTCTTTGGCAAATATCAGGGTGCTTGTCTGCGAAGACTGCTACGACCAACCGCAGCATCAGCTTAGGGCCATCGTCGTCCCGGCTGACCCGACGCCAATTCAAAATCCGCGCATCCAAGATTTTGCCACGGCAGAGACAAATGTCCGGTTTACATCTGGCCAAAACAGCGTCGATCCAACTACAGGCATCCCGATAGTTGGCGGCAACCAGCGTGTCACACAGTCTGGCGGCGTTCGTGTCACGCAGCAGACCGGCGAGCCTTCGGGCGGCTTGAACCAGCAGCCCGGCACTGATCCTGTTGTGCCAAATGAGGCTGGCGGAAATGATCCCGGTCTGCCATACAATAATACCGAAGTTCCGAAGACAGGGCCTCTGTAAGGGAAAAAAATGGCAAACACGCAGATACCCAATTTGCCATCAGCCGTTGCCCTTAGTGGAACGGAAGAATTTGAGGCTGTGCAGGCTGGCGTTTCCGTTCGTGTCACGGCTTCGCAGATGGCAGCCCTTGGCGGACCTGTAGGCCCAACAGGCCCGGCTGGCACAAATGGCATCCCCGGCGCTACTGGCCCCACTGGCGCGGCCTCCACTGTTCAAGGCCCCACGGGTCCGACAGGCTCCGCAGGCCTGACAGGCGCTTCAGGTCCCACTGGACCCACTGGCCCGACAGGCTCTACTGGCTCGACGGGGCCGACTGGCCCGACCGGAAGCGCGGGGGCTGTTGGTGCGACTGGCGGCATCGGCCCTACAGGCCCGACAGGCCCGACCGGCGCTAATGGTGTAAACGGCAATACCGGCCCCACTGGACCGACAGGTTCTACCGGCGCAGCCTCTACTGTTCCGGGTCCGACCGGCCCAACCGGCCCCACTGGGTCAACAGGCGCGGCCTCTACTGTTCCGGGTCCGACAGGCCCAACCGGGACTGGTCCCACCGGCCCGACAGGCGCAGCCTCGACCGTTGCTGGTCCCACTGGGCCTACGGGCTCCACCGGCTCTACCGGCGCATCTGGTCCGACTGGACCCACAGGCTCAACTGGATCGACCGGCTCTACAGGCCCCACAGGCCCTACAGGGCCTACCGGGTCCACGGGCTCTACCGGATCGGCAGGCCCGACAGGCCCGACTGGATCGACTGGCTCAACTGGTTCTACAGGCCCCACAGGACCGACAGGCGCGGCATCAACTGTTGCTGGTCCCACTGGCCCGACAGGCCCAACTGGCTCGACAGGCACAACTGGCCCCACAGGCCCGACAGGCGTTGCCTCGTATGTCCGCACATCGTTTACGGCGACGGGCGGTCAGACCGTGTTCACTGTTTCTTACGCAGTTGGATACGTTCAAGTTTTCGTGAACGGCGTGCTGCTCAATGCAGCAGACTATACTGCCTCGAATGGCACAAGCGTAACGCTGGCTTCGGCCTGCGTTGCTGGTGACATTGTTGAGTTCGTGGCAATTTCGGTGAACACGTTTGCCTCTGGACCCACAGGCCCGACTGGCTCCGCTGGCTCGACTGGGCCAACAGGACCGACAGGGACAACAGGGACAACAGGAACAACCGGCCCTACAGGCCCGACAGGTGCTTCAGGGTTTACCGCCGGGTATCAGACAATCTGGGTGCCTGCTGCTGCCATGAGCGCGCGTACAACAAACGGCGCGGCTGCCGGTTCAACTGAACTGGCCACCAACCTAGAGCTTCTTTCTTATTTCGCGTTTGACAGCACAACTGCTGAATACGTGCAGTTTAATGTTCAAATGCCAAAAAGCTGGGATGAAGGCACGGTTCTCCTTCAGTTTGTCTGGACCCACCCTGCTACGACCACAAATTTTGGCGTAAACTGGAATGCCCAAGCATATGCCTTTAGCGATGGGGACAACATCAACGCCGCCTTTGGCACAGCGCAAAATGTTGATGATACAGGAGGAAACACGAGTTATTGTTATATAAGCGCCAACACGCCAGCAGTTACGATTGGCGGAACGCCAGCGACGAGTGACTGGGTTATCTTCCAAGTCTACCGCAACCCGGCTGCGGCTGGTGATACAATGGCAGTTGACGCATATCTTCTTGGTGTAAGGGTTCTCTATACAGCGGATGCGAGCAATGACACCTGAGAATGATTTTGCTATGTTGGATTATGGAGAGTTCAAGGGAATTTTCCGTTATCCTGAAAAGCCAGACCTAGCAGGCAAGCCGTACAGGGAATTTTACTCTGTAAAATACGAGACAGGTCCAGACTTTGAGGGGCTTGAGAATGGATACTGGGTCGTTCGCCATCCAGATCCGGGGTCTCTCCCCGCGCCTGTACCCCCGGCGATCAGCCCCCGTCAAGCGAGGCTCGCTTTGCTCAATATCGGCAAGCTGTCCGAGGTTGATGCTGCCGTGGCAAACAGCACAGAGGCGAATAAAATTACTTGGGAGTATGCCGTTCAAATACTTCGTGACGATCCGCTTGTGTCTTTTTTCGGGTCAGAGCTTGGTTTTACTAGCGACCAAATAGACGATCTGTTCCGTGCAGCGGGCTCCCTATAATGCTAAAGGTAACGCAGCTTTCTGGCTTTTCAGGTAAGGGGGGTGCGGGTGCGGCTGGCCCCTCAAAGTCTATAGCTATTGCGCATGATATGTCCCCATACGTCACAGCCTATCCTTGGTCGTCGTCTGGCTTCGGAACCAAATTCGCAAATCCTGCCACGCTACCGACTGGAAATGGGAACGGGGTATCATTCTCTCCTTCAGGAGACGCAATAGCTATTGCTCACACAACTACCCCATACGTCACAGCCTATCCTTGGTCGTCGTCTGGCTTCGGAACCAAATTCGCAAATCCTGCCACGCTACCG
>JACCDP010271335.1_pt1 | contig 26103 bp, 30 predicted proteins | sample 7445841 | NCBI WGS metagenome assembly JACCDP01 (sample SAMN15323441, study PRJNA562643) | freshwater metagenome | isolation source: river surface water | place: USA:Blue River Watershed | collected 2017-08-17 | reverse complement strand
CGGGGCCTCGCGCGATCCGTCCTGAGCTTTACACAAGCCCTCGGCCATTAGAATGCAGACATGACACAACACACCCCTGACACCACCCATTTTGGTTTTGAAGAAGTCCCGACCGGCGAGAAGGCCAAGCGGGTCGCCCGTGTCTTTGACTCGGTCGCAGCGCGCTACGACCTGATGAACGACGTCATGTCTGCGGGCATGCACAGACTTTGGAAGGCCACGACGATCGCCCATGCGAATGTTCGGCCCGGTCAGCGTGTACTCGACGTGGCCAGCGGCACGGGAGACCTTGCGCTCGCGTTTGCCCGCAAGGTCGGTCCTCAGGGCCGCGTAGTCATGTCGGATATCAATGGTCAGATGCTGTTGCGGGGGAGAAACAGGCTGATCGACGAAGGCTATCCCACGCCTGCGGTGGTCGCCGATGCCGAGCGCCTTCCTTTTCCGGACCAGTACTTTGACCTTGTGACAGTTGCCTTTGGATTGCGAAACATGACCAATAAGCCAGCCGCGTTAAAGGAAATGCACCGGGTGCTGAAACCTGGCGGCAAATGTATGGTCTTAGAGTTCTCCAAGGTGGCAGCCCCCCTAGAGAAAGTCTACGATCTGTATTCCTTTAAGGTGCTGCCGTGGCTGGGAGGGAAGATTGCGGACGATGAAGCCAGCTACCGCTATCTGGCCGAGTCAATCCGGATGCATCCAGGGCCGGAAGAACTCGCACAAATGATGCGTGAATCTGGTTTCGATGTGGTTCGTTTTAGTACGATGTCGGCTGGTGTTGTGGCCTTACATCAGGCCGTAAAGCTCTAACTGAGGAGACAGACAGTGAAACATTCGAAGTGGCTTGCCGTACTGATCAGTGGATTTGTATTTGCTGCCCCGATTTTTGAAGCAGAAGCGAAGCGCCTGGGCGGTGGTTCTAATGTGGGGCGGATGGCGCCAAGCCGGGCAACGCCTCAGAACGTGCCTGCCAAACCGGCCCAGCCTCAGACAGCCCCTCAGGGCCAGACGGCGCAGCAGCCGAGTGCAGCACAGCCTGCGACGGCCGCTGCTGGACAGGCTGCACGCAAGAGCTGGATGGGTCCCTTGGCGGGGATCGCTGCAGGTCTCGGACTGGCGGCACTGGCCTCTTACCTTGGGCTTGGTGAAGAACTGATGAGCCTGCTGCTCATCGTGTTGGCCGTGATGGCCGTCTTCATCGTCTTCCGTATGCTCTCGGCACGTCGTCAGGCAGCCGGTGCCTATGGTCAGCCCGCAATGGCCAAGAGCGGCTACGGCAACACTGACCTCGGCGCAGAAGCCCGGCCAGGCCAGGTGTCATGGCCGGAGCAGTCGGCCGCCTCCACTGCTGCACCCATGGCAGCGCCAGCCGCATCAACGATTTCTCAGACTGAGATTGACGCCTTTATGAAGGTTGCCCGTGAGCAGTTCACGCGTCTTCAGGCGATCTGGGACAAGGGGGATATTCACGCCTTAGCGGATTTCTGCACGCCTGAGATGACGCGCGAACTCTCGCATCAGATTGCAGGACGCCGTGGCGCCGATAACCAGACGCAGGTGGTCAACCTTGATGCCGAGTGGCTGGGCATGACGGAAGCGACTGATGATTTCGGCAAACCCGTTGATGAAGTTCAGGTTCGCTTCTCTGGACTGATCCGCGAGGCGGCAGACGCTCCCGCCGCTGACTTTGATGAGATCTGGACGCTGCATCGTGTTAAGTCAGGAGACACGGGTTGGCAGCTTGCGGGTATCACGCAGGTCAACGGCTAAAAGGTCCTGGTGGTCAACAACCTGATCGCGGTGATCAACTGGTCCATCGAACGAGATGAACCGTTGCACCGCGCATTAAAAGGGTTGTCAGGAAAACGACTTCGAATCGTTTTCCCTGTTGGGGGGAGTGTGGACTGGTCTGTTGAGCGAGACGGTCTGCTCAAAGAAGTAGGGTTTCGTTCGTCTCGCTCCGCGCAGACGAACGAACCATCGGGCGATCAGGCCGTCGCCGAACCAGACGTCACGATTGTCATGACCACTGATCTTGAAAAGCCCATTCGCATTGAAGGGGACGCGATGGTGGCGGAGCGCCTTGGCCCGCTGACCAGCCTGATGAAAGAGCGCGTCTCACCGTGGGATCGTTTCTGGAAGAATTCGCCTGCAGGGCTTATCGCAAAACAGGTCGCTGACTATGCAATCCATGAATCGGATCTGGTAGTGACGCGCGTCCAAGCAGACGCCCATCATCAGGCCATCCGCACTTTTCGAGATGCGATCGACCGACTTGAAAAGCGTGTCGATCAGTTAGCGCGGCGCTAGACGCTTATAGGCATGCCACGTGGCATGGCCAATCAGTGGTGCGGTAATCGCCAGTAGCGGCAGAAACACCACAAGACTCACACCGATAATGATGGCAATCGACAGCGCCCAGACAAACATCGCGCCAGGGTTGCTCCAGAGTGCCTTTGCGCTAGCAAAAATAGACTCCATCGTATCGGTTCCCCGATCAAGCAGCATGGGCATCGAGATCACCGAGATCGCAAACACAAGGCTTGCAAAGACAAAGCCGACCCCCGACCAGACGATCAGAAATTCCAGGTTCTCAAACGAGACAATCTTTTCGATCATCTGACGCAGATCAGGATAGTTGTGAGCACCAAACAGGGCGAACAAAACGACAGAAACACGTGCCCAGACGATCATGAAAAAGGTCAGAATCGCGGCAAAAAAAGCGATTGATTTCCAGTTACGAGACCAGCTCATTGTGCTGGCCGAGACATTGGGCTTATAGCCCCGATCATGCTGGCGAGAGATGTCATAGATCCCACAGCACAAGAAAGGTCCTAGCAGAAAAAACCCTGCCGATAAGCCCATCGTCATCTGCCAGAGATTGTCGTAGACCAGTCGAATGGCATACCCCATGATCACAAAGATCACGCCGTAGATAACCCCACGAAAGCCGGTAGCGTTCAGATCTCTAAAGCCCGCCGCCAGGAACGAAAATGCAGCAGATAGCGGAAGTGGCTGTGGACCCGGGACTGCAGAAGACATACGACCCCCCTTCTTTTGACGTCTGTCTCGATTTTGACGCTTGTCTACGAACCAAATCTACAAAAGCCGTTTGGTTTTCATGTTTTCTTGAGATTTTACGACCCTTCGTTTGAAAAAATCATCTATCTTTAGGTCTCATGTCCCTTGAAGCGCGTCTCATGACCACACACCACAAGCCGAATCCAGATCATCGGCCATCGCGTGCATCGTCTGCGATACCTGTGCCCGAGTACCTTCGTACAAACTACTGGTGGGCGTACATTCACCCCAAGGCCGTGCGATTCTTCGAACGGCAATGGATGGTGAATCTGATTCTCTGGGGTAACTACAACCGGCTCAGATCCTCAGTACTTGAGCAATTTGGTCGGCCTATTACGGGGAATACACTTCAGATTGCCTGTGCCTATGGAGATATCACCCCGTTAATGGTGGAGCGAATGAATTCGACCGCTCGGCTAGATGTTGTAGACATTCTGCCGGTTCAACTTGGGAATCTGGCCGCAAAGCTTGGGCCTAATCCGCAAGTCAACCTGCACTGTATGGACTCGACAGATCTTGCTTTTGCGGACGCGCGTTTTGATCAGGTCTTATCATTTTTTCTGCTGCATGAGCAGCCCGCTGACGTGCGTCGTAAAACGCTGACCGAAGCGGTGCGAGTGCTGAAACCAGGGGGTCGACTGATCGTGCTCGATTACTCGACGCCTCGATGGTGGAATCCCATGCGATATTTTTGGAAGCCCGTGTTGAAGCGGCTCGAACCCTTTGCGAGAGATCTCTTCGACCAGGGGCTGATGGCATGGATGCCGAAGCAGCCAGACCTGTCAGTCATGCAGAATCAGTCCAGTTTTGGCGGTCTTTTTCAGCTGGTTGTGATGGAGCGAAACCCCGCTTAAGCCTTCATGGCGGTGACATCAATTTCAATTTTCATCTCAGGTTTCATCAGCTGAACAACCAGCAGTGTTGCTGCAGGTCGAATCTCTGAAAACCAGCGTCCCAGTACCGGGATGATGGCATCACTGAATGCAGGATCAGAGATGTAGTAGTTCACACGAACCACATCATTTAGCGCAAACCCCGCCTGCGAAAGTGCACCTTGGATAGTTTTTAGTGCGTTTTCTGCCTGCTCTGCAACGGCTTCAGGCATCACCATTTTGCTGTAGTCATAGCCAGTCGTTCCGGAGACAAAACAGAAGTTGCCCTGAACTACGGCCCGGGAGTACCCCATAGTATTTTCAAACGGGGAACCACTCGAAATCAGTTGTCGCATGAAAGTCCTTTCATAAATTAGTCGCGCGCGTCATCGAAAGAGCATTCCGGTGGAATCCCCATGCCCTTTGATCGAACACGTTTTTCGTTTGAAAATTCAATCTGAAACCATTCACAAAAAACAGATTCGAAACGATAGGACCAGACCTCGCCGCGATCTCGGGCAAGCGAGGCAACTTCGAATGATCGGCCAATCAGTCGTCGAACTTCTTCAGTGGTCATCCCTGGCGTGATCTTCTCAAAGTTCTCCAAGGTCAATACCTGCGATGACTGCACCACTTTCTGTTGTGTGTCTAAAGCGATGAAGAATGTGTGTTTCCCATAAGGCCCACGTGCATACTCCACGATGGTGCCTTGGGCGGTCGTCCATTCCCCGGTGGGTTTCCCCATGCGCTCACTGAGCTGCGCTTTCGATGCGCCCAGGATCTCCTGGGTCGGCCCGTACTGACCGACAGCGCACCCCGTCACCAGTAAGACAAGCCCAATCAGACTTATTCTGGGTATTGAAACCCGAAGCGCTTTGAACGGCATCGTCGACCCTCCTTCATGCATCAGGTGAGACTAGCGCAATATCCGCTTACTTCAGTGGAAGAGACACTTGGAACATGATTCCCGCGGTGCCAAGTAGATTCATTTTGGTCTGGATTCGGTTATCAAACTCATACCCAAACGAAATGATGTATCCCGGTGAGTAGCCATTGTGGTTAAACGGCACTTTATCCTCATAAGGATCTCGATAGCCGTAGAGTAGACCTGCTCCCCACTGGGCAAAAACCTTGGGCCGCCCTAAGAAATTTCGATAGATCTTTCCCCAGGGATAGATAAACACACTGGGCTGCTGAAATGAATTCGAAAAATAGGCAATCCCCGCGATATCTCGAGATTTTCTAATTCGCTGAACACCGACAAGCCAGACGGGCGAGTGTTCGTTGCTCGGGTTGTAGTGGTGTGTTACGGGGGACAAGCCCAGATACCACTCATCGGATTCTTGGGCTGAGAAATATCGCGAAAGCGCACCGCTATAACGATTTTCATCTGAGGCTCGACTGACACCTTCCGAGGCCTGAAGGGGAATGGCCCCGAGAAGGACGACGAACCCAATAAGAGATACAAAGAGCGACTTCACGGCAGCCTTTCAATAAATTTGCTCAGAAGTGTACTACCCGTTTGTGGTGTTGCGTCTATGGACTGAGCGGTTCGATCACCGGTCTGCCAGCGGTGACTTTAAACGAGGCTAACACGAAGGCTTCGCTGTCCCTTTCGCGAGCGTCTCGAACTGCCTTCAGCACGACCGTGAGCTGCTGATTTGTAAACTCGGCGAGCCCATACCCTCGGTAGCTTGCATCGGCAAAAACAAAATGTGGATTTGCCGCGAGCCTGGCCGCCAGTGACGGCTCTCCGCTGGTGCGGCTGGCGATGGAGGTGCCGCAAAACTCTACGCCCAGCGTCTGGCTCTTGGGGTTACTGAAGTCCTCTTTGATATGTCCAATCCAGTGCTCATGGATATCGCCTCCTAAAAATACGAGATTTTTCAGACCCGCTTGGCGAACGGTTTTAAGAATTCGTTGGCGGTCCATGGGGTAACCGTCCCAGCCGTCATTCCGTTGCAACAGACGCCCCTTTTGTGGGATCAGCCATGGGCTGAAGACCGTCTGTTGGCCAACCACGGTCCATCGGGCCTGTTGGGCTGACGTGAGTTGAGACTCTAGCCACTGATGCTGTTCCTCGCCCAGCAGCGACCGTGTCGGATCAAGGAGTGATTCGCAGGATGCAGCCTCAATGAGTGCGCCTCCTGTCCGGCCTTTTGGATTACAGGCTTGCGCAGACCGATACTGGCGCAAATCTAAAACGTTAAGGGATGCCAGCCGACCGTAGTGAAGCTGCTGGTAGAGGCGAAGTGCCGCCCCCCGCTTCAGGTCATCAAGCCCGTTCACTAATGCCGATCGTCGAATCGGCATGTGTTCGTAATACGCCTGATAGGCTGCAGCCCGACGAGAAAGAAAGTCTGGGTGTGCGGGCCCTTGGCTACCTGCCTGCAGTCCCGCGTAATCATTCTGTACCTCATGATCGTCCCAGGTCACGACCCAGGGGCAGGCGGCATGCATTGCCTGAAGGTCTGGATCCCGGCGATAGATTGCATAGCGTTCGCGGTAGTCTTCTAGCGACAACACCCAGCCTTGGGGTAGGGGTCGAACAGGCTGTTTTGTTCGACCCCCTGCGTATTCATATATGTAGTCCCCGAGAAACAAGACAAGATCAGGCGCATCTTTCAGCATCTCCCGGTAAGCGCTGAAATAGCCATGTTCATAGTTCTGGCAGGAACAATAGGCAATTCGCAGTCGTTCCGGCATCGCTGAAGGTGCAGGCAGGGTTCGGGTTCTGCCGACCGGACTCAGGTACCCTTGGATGCGAAACCGATAGAAATACCATTGATCGGGTACGAGTCCTGTGGGTTCTGCATGCACAGAGTAGCCAAGCGCTGATGACGCGACGACGGATCCTGAGCGTATGACCGTCGAGAACTGTGCGTCAAGCGCGATTTCCCACTGAACAACATGTGTTGGTTGGGATGCGCCAGCCTGTTCGTGATCTGCTGCAAATGCTGGTCCGTAGAGACGTGTCCACAGCACAACAGAGTCATGTTCAGGAGAGCCGCTGGCCACACCAAGCGTAAAGGGATTGTTATCGATAACGGGTCGAGTCTGACCCGCGCCTGGTAGCGTCAGGGATGACGCTACCAGGGCCTTAAGTAAAGCGCGCCGTGTAAGGGCTGCAGTCATTTACTGAATTTCAAGACCTTTTTCTTTGATCAGTTTTGCCCACTTGGCCATATCTGCACGCATATATTTCGCGAAATCATCTGCGGAACCCACAGGCCCCGGATCGCTTCCGCGTGCCAGCATGTCCTTACGAATCTTATCCTGACCTAGCGTCTTATTGATGTCGGCGTTGATCTTGTTGACGAGCACTGCAGGTGTCTTGGCAGGGGCAAAGACACCAAACCAGCCGACCGATTCATATCCGGGCAGACCGTTTTCGGCAATGGTGGGATATTCGGGCAGCGACGCAGACCGTCTCGCACTGGTCACCGCAATGCCCTTAAGCCGGTTGGACTGGATATTCGGAACAACGGTCTGTGCGGGAGCAAACATGACATTGATCGTGCCTGCGATCAGATCGGTCAGAGCCTGGCCAGTCCCTTTATAAGGCACATGCAGCATGTCGACTCCAGACATTGCCTTAAACAGTTCTCCCGACAGATGGGAGGCAGAGCCAGGGCCGGACGAACCAAACTTCAGGGCACCGGGATTCGCCTTGCCATAGTTGATCAGTTCAGCGACAGATTTTGCAGGAACGCTTGGGTGGATCGTCAGTAGATAGGGGGATGCAGATACCAGTGCTACAGGCGTCAGGGTATCGACATTTTTTGCGCTGATGGAAGCAGTAGTTCCCATCATCAGGGTGTAGCCATCCGGGGCAGACTTGGCGACGTCAGCGGCACCGATGTGGCCGCTAGCACCAGGTTTGTTCTCGATCAGAACAGACTGCTTCCACAGATCAGTCAATGCTGGCGACATTAATCGAATGAGTGTGTCTGCACCGCCGCCTGTCGGGAACGGCACGACGAACCGGACCGATTTAGAGGGGTAAGCGTCTTGCGCCATCGCCGGCGCAGCGAGCATTGATGCGGCGGCGAACGCCATAGCAACGAATTTGGATTTCATTTATTTTTTCTCCTCTTGAATAGTTGTGCTTAAGGTTGAGATCCCCTCGATCTCGCATTCCACGACATCGCCATCTCGTAAGAAATAGTCCTCGGCATTGGGCTTGCCAACGGCGACACCGCCTGGGGCACCGGTCGAAAACATATCGCCTGGCTCAATGGGGATGAATCGAGAAAAGTGGTGCAAGATGTCTGGGAACTTCCAGATCTGTTCTTCAGTGTTCACCCGCATTCTTTCCTCGCCGTTCACACGACAGATCATCCACAGATCATAGGGATTGGCGATCTCATCCATCGTGATGATCTCGGGACCAAGTGGGCCAAATCCAGGAATGTTTTTCGCGGTCCAGAACCGTGACCCAGACTTTACTTCGCGTTGTTGTAGGTCACGATCAGTCAGGTCATTCAGAATCGTGACGCCTGCGACATAGGAGAAGGCTTCCTCTTTCGATGCGCCAAGCGCCCGCTTCCCCATGACAAAGACAAGTTCAGGCTCGTAGTCGAGTCGATCGATCCCTTTGGGCTTGATCACGGTCTGCTGGTGTCCCGCAAGACAAGAATTAAGCTTGATGAAACCTGTTGGCTCTTCTGGGATCTCCTTGATCAGATTGTTACGCTCGAGCTCAGCCAAGTGCTTCCGATAGTTCTTTCCGACACAGAGAAACTTCTCAGCATCCCCGATCGGGGGCAAAAAGATAATCCCCTTCGTTTGAATCAGTACGGCCGGGTCTGGCTTTGCTGCCCAGGCCTTGGCTGTGGCCATGACCTGATCGCCTTGCTGCAGAAAGATCCGCATCGTGACAGGGAAGCTGCTGATCTGGTGACGCGCAGCCATGTCAGCAAATGGCAGCACCTGATCATTTTGTCCCGTTCGGATTCTTGCGCCGATCTCGGGCGCGGCAGTGGGGTGACGCTTGAAAGTGATAAGTCGCATAGATAAGTCTGATTCAAAAAAGAATCAAAACTTTACCGTTGAAGTGCAACACTCACAATTAGTGCAAGTACCGTCCTCTGTTGTACGGGATTAGTACTGCCTTAGCGGAGTTGTATTAGATCCGTACAGGGGGATCTTGAGACTTACTTGATGGTGTACGAGAAACTGGGTCGACCAAAGCCTGGCGAGGCGCAGCGCCAGCGGACTTCTTTCGTCACGATGGACTCGACCAGTGATGACTCAAGTGACAGTTTGCGCACAACGACCGTCATCTTGTTACGTTGTAGGTTATAGGTACCAATGATTGCGGACTGAGCGGGAATATTTTTGTCTTTCACCTGGTTCAGGTCTCGCGACAGTGCCACCAATCCATCAGGATCCAGTTTGAAGCTTCGTGCCAGCTCTACCTGGCGCACAGGAACCTTACAGATATTGAAGATATTTGCACGTAGAACTTCACCCAGACCGATGCCCAGTGCCTCTGGTCGGAAGGTCTGCAGGTTGACGAGATCGGGAATGACCAATGCCGGACTGTTGGCGCCGGTAAGTTCTTGCCCCGGAGCAAGACAGAGCTCTCGGGCGATTTCTGCGGTGAGTTTTCGACTGTCAACCGCGTTGAAGGCATCGTCCTGAGTCATGCCGCACTGTTCGATACCGACCTCTTTCATAAGGGCGGAGTCGACCGTGTCGACAGTGGCATTAAAGCCTCTGCTGACGCTGGCACATCCCGTGACTAGCAACAGCCCGACAACCGCGCCGATACGGGCAGCTGTCTGGGCAAAGCGAGCGTCACGGGCAAATGCAGGCAAGCGTTTAACGGGTCAGAGAAATTACGGGCACTGCCTTTGGTTTTTCAACGAGAGAGGCAATGAACTTATCCCGCAGGAATCGCGTCTGGGCGGTCGATACAACCTGGCCAGAGGCGATGTCCAGCACGCGGACGCTTAACAATACACCATCCACGGTGGTTGTGTAGGTGCCCGTCACAATATTGCCTGCGGACAAGGAGCCACGCAGACGCTTAAGCTCGCGGCTCAGTGAGAATTCACCCTCTTCGTTGATGACCAGGTCACGAGTCATCCGGACATCGGTGACATTCCAGCCACGAATCTGTAGCTGGTGCATGAAGTGTTCCCCGATGAGACGACCGAGCTGGGATGTCTCGTTCAGATTGTTCAGATCGACAAAGCTCGTGATCACGGTGGGCCGAGCACGCGAGTCCGCAAGGGCATTTCGCTCGAGCTGCTCGGTCAGGAACATCATGCCGGCATTGAACTGCCCAGAGGAAGACAGGCTGTGCTGGATAACGACCGGCTCATACACAGTGGTCTGGCGGGTGATGCTGCCTTGACGATTATTCATAATCGTTGCGTCGTTCTGGATGACAGGCGCTGCCGTCGCTGACAGACTGGTCAGCGCAAGCGCAATCGCTGCGGAAGTGGTGAGGCGTGAACGAACCATGACGAACTCCTTATTTGCCGCAGCTGCGGGTTGAGGTTGTGCTCTTACCAGCGTTCAAAAAGACGCGGTCAACGGGACGGACCCGGGCATCGGTCTCCGGAATTTGGACGCGATACTCAACGGGATAGTCGTTACAGAGTCCGGGGCGTGTCACGGCCGTGGCGTAGTAGGCCTGCTTGCCGGTGTTGCACTCAGGGCAAGGCGCGGCATCGGCGTCTGCATTCAGTTGGAGCATCTGCAGCTGGGCGCAGCCCGTCAAGGCTGAAACAAGGCCGATTACTGCGAGTGTTTTGATCTTCATTGGAACCCTTTCATCAATTTGGTCGACTCCGGATCGACCGCGCGGCTAGCGGATTGCTAGCGGGCGCGGCCCTTCCGTGACACCGGCACGATTTATACGGATCAATGAGAGGGAACGTTTAACCCTAGGCCGACTTGTCTGGCTGTTCCAAGGGGGCGGGACTCTGAATGATACGTCCCTATTAATGGTGCTCGGCAAGAAAGCGGGACACCTCTGCAATTGGCGTCTTGGTGTAGTTCTTGGGAACCTCAATGAAGGGGACAGGGCTTGCACGGTGGGAGAGCTGGGTTCGAAGGATCCCCAAAGCCTTTGGCGCCGCGGCAAGGATCACTCTGGAGTAGCCCCCTAGTTGTCGGTGGTGCTCGATCGTCTGAATCGCATCCTGGATAAATTGGGCTTCTTCAGCTTCATGCGGGTCGATCTGGGCATACGCCGTTCGTCGGTTGCCTGCGCCATCGAGGGTCCGACCGGGTCGGTCGTGGCCAAGGGCTCGGGCTGGGCCGTGTTCAGCGGAAATCGACTCAACGATGACCAGGTTGATCACGCCGTTATGAGCGGCATTTCGGGCGAGCACCAGTCGCTGGCCATCAAGTAGGGCAACAAGATCAGTGGAGAGCACCTTCATTGGTTATCGGCGGCCTTCGGCCTCGTGGATGAATTAGAAGGGTCATTGTTCAATAGTGGTGTTGTCTCCCGTGCACAGACGATGTTGAATCCGTCGGTGGGCTCAGGCGCGCCGAAACCGAGCGATCCAGTTTCGCCCCAATCCCGTCGACAGTCCCGTCCCGAACAAGATGACACTCATGCCGAGTATGGTCTGCAGTCCGATGGCCTCTCCAAGGAACAAGGCACCCCAGAGTGTTCCGAATAAGGGAATAAGAAACGTCACGGTGAGCGTTGAGGGCGCACCGATATCACGAAGTAATCGGAAATACAGCAGGTAAGCAACGCCGCTACAAATGATCCCTAGAAGAATGACTGCACTGACTGCCTCCACTGTCGCGGGTGCCTGGGCGGGGATAAACCACAACGATGGAATAACCAGCAAAGAAGCGGCCCACATGCTGCCGTGTGCGTTGACGAAAGGCGCTACCTTTTCGGCACGTCGGGTGTAGTTGGTCGCAATTCCGTAAGAGAAGGCGCCGCCGAGTGCGCAGAGCAGTGGAATCGCAATGACTTCTGTCTGGGAAAATAGTGCGTCACCAAACATGACCGCAACCCCCGAGATACCTAACGCGAACCCCACAAGACGTTGCAGGGAAAATGTCTCGTCACGAAGCATGAGCCCGATCAGGTAGGCCCAGATCGATGCGGTGGCATTTAGCACAGATAGCTGCGCTGTGGATAACGATAGTGCCGCTGTCCCGATCAAAATAAATGGCAATGCAGATCCAAAGAATCCCATCGTTAAGAGATATCGCCAATGGCGCAAGAGATGGTCCGTTCGCTTCAGTAGCCACGACAGCACAAAGAGAAATATCGCTGCAGAGACGAGCCGCCCTTCTGCAACGATCGCAGGCCCGAATACGGGAGAGGCAATTCGCATCAACATGAACGAGCCACCCCAGATCGCGGAGAGTAGAACGAGTCTAAAGACGTCAGCGCTGGTCATTGGTCTCGATCATCTTAAAGGCGTGGGACGCTTCAGACCGCAACGATAGATCGACCGGTCGTGGGTATTTATCGTGGGACTATTTATTCGAGCCGTGTTCTTGGCGCACCCGTTTCACGATCGCATTTGCATGCTCTTTCGAGAGATTGAATGTCTGCCGCAGATGTTCAAGAAGCTCTTCTTCCTCTGCACTAATATGCCCGTCTTGCAGCGCTTTGATTAACTCCGCTTCAAAGATTGCCCGCTTGCGCGCCATCTGATTTGCGAACGAGCTTGCGACAATACCCGTTAGCAGCGCAACCGTACAGACCCCCATGACGGCAGTCGCGACACCAATAAACTTGCCGAGTACAGTAACCGGGGCCACGTCACCGTAGCCAACGGTCGTTAGGGTGACAATCGACCACCACATAGCGTCCGGTATGGACCCAAATTTATCTGGTTGGGCGTTGTGCTCCGCGTAATACGCAAGGCACGAGGTCATAAGAATCGCAATTCCGAGAATATAAAGCGCTGAGATAAACGACTCATGTTCATCACGAATTGCCTGGAACAGGTCTTCGAGAGCGGTGCTGTAGTGAGATAGTTTCAAGAACCTTAGCATTCGAACGGCTCTCATGAAACGTAGGTCAAGCTCTGGGAACAGAGCGTGTAAATAAAAAGGTAAGGTTGCGCTTAGATCAATTAGACCGTGAAAGCTAGTGACATAACGCCAGCGGGCTCTGAGCGAAGAATCCTTCGGATGTCCTGCTGGTACACACCAGATTCTTGCCAAATATTCAATCGAAAAAATTGCAATTGAAAAAACTTCAAAAAAATAAAATTCAGTTTTGAACTCTTCGCCAATGGAGTGAACCGACTCAAGAATGATCGCGAGTATGCTCAGAAGAACCAGCAACGTGATGGCGATGTCCACCCACTGGCGGGTAGCGTCCCCCGGCCTCTTGCCGAAGAGGATTTCATAAGTGCGGATCTGCAGTCCAGATGCTTCAGGATGCGGATCAAAGAAATGACGGCGCTTCATTGCGCGTCATCATAAGCGGCTACGGCACGTTTCACAAGAAATGCGTAAATCAGACAGCACCGTTTGCTAGCGCAGCATAGCGCCGGCTAGCCATATATACAGGGGAATTCCCACAATCAAGTTAAACGGGAAAGTAATCCCGAGTGAGACGCTCATGTAGAGTGCGGGGTTTACTTCGGGCAGGGCGTGCCGAAGTACTGCTGGAACGGCAATATAAGAGGCGCTGGCCGCAAGAACCATCAGCAGGATGGCGTCGCCAACCGGAAGCTTAAAGATTGCTGCCAGCCCTAGCGCAAGGAGTGCGTGACCAACTGGGCCAACAACTGCATAGGCCACGGTAACGGGGGGCTTTCCTTTTAGACCAGAAAAGTTCTTGGCAGCCATCAGTCCCATGTCCAGCAAAAAGAATGCAAGCATTCCTTTAAACAGGTCTATCGAAAAGGGAGCCATAAGGGCCTGGCCTTCACTGCCGGTGATCAGTCCAACCACCATTGCACCGAGAAGCAACAACTGGGCCCCGTCGGTAAAGGACTCATGAAGCACCTTGGACATTCGGATTGGTTCGGTCTTTGACGTAGAGACCGCGCGGGCGCGATTCGCAAGCAAGATCGCGAGAATAATTGCGGGCGATTCCATCAGCGCCATCGCGGCTGCCATATGTCCACCAAATGGAATTCCTACTTGATCTAGTGTGTGCGTTGCCGTGATGAATGTGACTGCACTGACGGATCCATAGGTTGCAGCAAGTGCGGCGGCATCATAGTGATTGAGTCGTGATTTCAGAAGCCAGTAGCCAATCAAAGGGATGGTCGTCGCCAAGAACACCGCAAGTCCCAGAGATAGCGCAATTTCCAGGGTAAAACCCGAGTGATGGAGCGCAAATCCACCCTTGAGCCCTAGTGCCATCAGCAGGTAAAGCGACAGAAACTTCGCAATCGGCTGCGGTATCTCTAGATTGGATTTCACCATCCCGGCAAAGACACCAAAGATGAAGAAGAGAATCGCGGGGTCAAGGAAGGTCGACATGGGTCTTGTGACGGCTCTTATCGAATGAAGTAGCCGGACACGCGCCACTGCCCATCTTTATCCAGCATCGGCACAACGGTTTCGATGGCATCCTTTTTGTGTTCAAAGCGTGTCCGAAACTGAATCACAACATACTGACCATCTGGGGCACCGGGGAGGCTAGTTTTAAACTCTGCCGATTGGAGTTGCCGATCAAGCGTCTTGCCCAGTGGACCGCGTACAGCAGAAATTGATTGCGTCCACTGGCTTAAGGAAACCGCATTCTTAAAAAGAGTCGCTGCTGTTGACCAGGTGGGGTCATATTGATTTGTATCCAAACGCGACATCCAGGCTAGGGTCGCCTCTGTAGCGACTTTGACGGCAGCGCTATCGGCTTTGGCTAACCCTGTTGAGAGCAGGCATGACAGAGACAAAATGAACGAGAAAATTGATTTCATCTAGTAAGGTTTCTTGAATTCGTAACCAAGTAGAAGGAAGCGATGGCTAAAGGCCGAGATCATGCTCCATGCAGGGGCTGCGCGGCCTGACCACTCAACGAGCAGTGCAAGCACCGGCTTTCTTTCCCACAATCCATTCCTCATTGCGTTAAGGTAACCGGGTGACCCTAAAAAGGCCCCTGCCTGTTGCACCGATATAGCGATCAGAAATGGAAAGAGTGCAACCAAAGCAATGTTGTTTGTTCTGGTCGATATCCGTCTTAATAGAAATGTGATGAAAAGGGCAAGATTGAATAACGCAAAAAATATCGATAACCCAATCGCGATCGGTGGAACGATCAGATTTCGATAGGCTACTTCCGGGCTGATCACCGAGAGTTCTTCTCCTGTAGGCTCAAGATAAACCTGGGCAAGCCAGTGTCGAATTTGTTCATCTCGCGTAGAGATATGGAGTGCGGCTGCAGGGAATAGCGCCATCGCAGCCTTTTCTTGGAAAGAATCGATATCTTCTAAAAGAAGAGGGTCTCCAGCAAGCGTCTTTAATTTTCCTTCAGCGGCGGGCAATGCCAGTGCTGACAAACCAATTGCAGCCTGTTTGTCTTCTACGCTCGCAGATTCGACCAGGTAGTCAGTCAGTTCTCTTTGAACATTCCACATGACAAGCACTCCGAGTGCCAGACAGAGCATGAGGCGGGCAAGACGCTTGATGCGATGAACGTTAGGCAACTTGTAGATCGCCAACCCCAGTCCGACTCCCGAGATAACGCGCCCCCAAAACTCTAGGCCCGTCAGAATCTCATCGCTCACCGTCTCCGCCGAGATTTCAATTAACTGATGATTGAAGCTTAACTCAACAATGAGATAAATTGCGGGAATCAATGCCCCGTAGATCCACTGACGATGAAAACCTATAGCGTTGCGCATAGCCTCGGAATGATAGCCAGTTTTTGGCGCCTTACCAGGGGTCTTGGGGGTGCGATGCTCTGGTTTTTTCCTTTAATCGTCCTCGCCTGCGATGATGTAAGCCCGTGTCGGCAGAGCATGACGATCGGTGGACAGCAGCTGATCTTTTACGAAGTAAATGGCGCGCAAGCCTTCGACCAGGTTCGAGAGTTGATCGTTGTTGTCCACGGACAAAATGGCAGTTCGCTCAATGCGGTTAAGACAGGTGTCAAGATTGCCAAGGGGTTGGGCAGGTATTCAACCGCATTGGTGCTAGCGCCCCATTTTTTAGAGACCAGCACATTGACAAACATGTCGATGAATCCGCTGGTCTGGTCAGGCAAGAATAACTGGCGAAGAGGAGATCTATCGAATGGCCCTGCGGATAGCCGGGTAAGCTCGTTTACCGTCATGGATCTTTTGCTTCACCATTATCTGGATAGGCAGAAGACCCCAAATCTTCAGTCGGTTTTGATTCTTGGGCATTCTGCGGGCGGGCAGTATGTTCAACGCTATGCGATTGGAACTGACATCGACATAAAAAATCCATCCTTGCGGTTTGTATTTAGTGTCGCCAATCCGTCAACTTACATGTATTTGAGCCTTCAACGGCCCCTGCCGGGTCGTTTGTTAGGATTTGATATTCCGAATGAATCGAGATGCGAATGGAATAATGGCCATTATGGTTTTGGGGCGCCAAACGAATATATGTCTAGGTATTCTGAATCAACGCTAATTCAAAGATATCTTCAGCGCTCTGTGATCTATGCCCTGGGCAGCCTCGATAGCGATCCGTTACACCCTCAGCTTGGAAGATCTCCGTGTGCAAAGTTACAAGGGGATCATCGACTTGATCGCGGTCTGAAATATTTTAGTTTCCTAGAGACATTTTTCCCGGCGCATCGACACGCTCTTGTGGTTGTCGATGGCGTTGGTCACGAAGCCTCTCGAATGTTGACTTCGGAAGCGTTGATTCGTCGGCTTAAAGAGCAGTTCTAATTAAGTTAGTTTTTATTGACCAGCGTTACACCAATAATCGCAATCACGCCGCCCACGATCATCGAAATCAATATTGCTTCGCTCAAGATCACCGCAGATAACAGTACGCCAAACACGGGAACCAGGTTGGTAAAGACGGTTGTCCGAGACGGTCCAATCGCCTGAATTCCCTGGTGATACCAAATGAAAGCAACGACCGTTCCGAAGGCGCCGAGATAAACGATAGCCCCCCAGACCTGCCAGTCCAACGTCGCCCAGCTGACCTGCCCAAGCTCTCCAAATGCACCAAACGACAGAAACAAGAGCCCCCAGAGCGTGCCGTAGGTTGTCGCAGCAATCGGAGACAGAGATTTCAAGGCATTCCTAGAAAGCAAGGTGTATGCAACCCAGCTAAAGACAGCGCCAAGCATCAGAATCTCGCCTAATCCAATGGACTGGCTGATATCTAAGACGCCACTCACTAAATCGCCTCTAGTGATCACAATCATCGCGCCGAAAAGCGCGACGACGACACCTAACCAACGTCGTGGACCCAGGCGTTCCTTGAACAGGAAGCTAGCAAATACCGCCGTCATGATGGGACTTAGACTGACAAAAAGAGATGTCCTTCCTGCAGGAATTTTTTCCAGGGCACCAAAGAAACAAACGTTGTAAAGAAAGATTCCTGTAAAGCCCAGAAGTGCTGTTGCCCAGAGCTGATGTCGATTCAGTTTTGGAAGACGACCTTCCGATCGGATTGCAAACGCTACGAGTAAAACCGACGCAACCAAGAAGCGGCCGAAGGCAGCGGTCATCAGTGGAAGTGCCTGCGCAAGGAAGCGTCCAGCGACGAACGTCCCCCCCCAGAATGCAGCCACCATGACCAGTTTGATCGCCAGGACGGGCGTGATGCTGGAAAGGGTCCGGTTATTCATGGGGACAGGATAACTCAGAGCTTCTTTGGCGATTAGAACTGCGCGCGACACATTGCGCGCAGGTCACTACTGGAGATGAAACCGCACTGGGACGATCCACTACCGGTCACTGCCCGGCACATCGCCCGGAGATCCGATTCTCGAATAAAGCCACATTGACTGCCGTTTTGATCAGTCACCGCCCTGCAGTAAGCCCTGCTATCAGCGTCTTTGATAAACCCGCACTGGCTGGATTCAGAACCGGTCGTGGCACGGCACATTGCCCGCCGGTCACTGTCCTGAATGAACCCACATTGGCTTTTGTCCCCACCGACTGTCGCTCGGCAAGTGGATCGCAGATCGCTATCGGTGATGAACCCACACTGGCTGGTACCACTGCCCGACTTGGCTCGACACTCAGCCCTTAGGTTCGGGTCTTTGATAAAGCCGCATTGGCCTGGATCCGCATTGGCGGTGTAGAAAAACCCGAGCATCGCGGCAGTGAGAATGATCTGCAGAAGCGGTTGCATACCGAAGCCTGTTGTAAGGGCCTTAGTGTAATCCCTGACCCCTTGGAAATCGGCTGATTCCCCGACTGCGGAGACAATCATGCAAATTCTTTTCAAAGGAGTAGGAGCAATGAGCCGCCGTGAATTTTTAGCCAAGAGCAGTGCCGTCGGATTAGCAGGTGCAGGGGTAGCGATCAGTGCACCTGCGATTGCACAGAGTGATGTGGTCCGCTGGCGATGCGCATCAAGCTTTCCAAAGAGTGTCGATACGCTGTATGGCACTGCAGAGTTTGTGACCCGTCGTGTCAATCAGTTAACTGGCGGTAAGTTTCAGATCTCTTTGCATGCTGCTGGGGAGATTGTTCCTCCCCTTCAGGTATTGGATGCCGTTGAAAAAGGCACGATTGAGTGCAACCACACGGCGCCTTACTACTTTATCGGTAAGGATCCTGCCTGGGCCTTTGGTACCTGCATCCCCTTCGGCCTCAATAGCCGTCAGCATAATGCCTGGTGGGTACATGGAGATGGCGAGAAAGTCTTTAATGAGTTCACCCGTCAGTTTGGCGTCGTCAGCTTCTTATGCGGCAACACAGGCTCTCAGATGGCGGGCTGGTTTAAAAAGGAACTCAAAACAGTCGCAGATCTCAAGGGCTTAAAGTTTCGAACTGGGGGAATGGGCGGTCAGGTGCTCACCAAGTTAGGTGTTGTGACTCAGCAGCTTCCTGCGGGCGAAATCTATTCGGCATTAGAAAAGGGAACGATTGACGCTGCGGAATTTACGGTTCCACACGATGACGAAAAGCTAGGTCTTAACAAGATTGCCAAGTTTTATTACTACCCTGGCTGGAATGAAGGAGGTGCGGCGCTCGGCTTTCAGGTGAATGCAAAAGCCTATGACGCACTTCCTGATGCTTACAAGGCCGCACTTGCCGCCGCAACGGCAGAGGCAAACACTTGGATGCAGGCAAAGTACGACGCTTTAAACCCCGTTGCGTTAAAACGCTTAATTCAGGGCGGTGCGGTGCTGCGTGCTTATCCGCAGGCGGTGATGGAAGCCTGCTATAAGGCGAATCAGCAACTGATTGCCGAGACAGTTGCAAAGAGCCCCGCATTCAAAAAGATTTATGACCAGCAACGGCCTTTCCATCGTGACCAGCAGGCTTGGTTCCGAGTGGCAGAGGCCAGCTTTGACGCTTTCATGGCCCGTCAAAAACTCTGATTATTTCTTTTTGAAATAGTCAGCGGGATCATCAAAGGGGGCAGGTTCTGCCCCTTTCTTGTTGTCCCCTGCGAAGGGGTTTTCAGGGTTCTCTGAACCTGAAATGCCATTGCTGTCATCAAGCTTGATTTCGATCGACTGCAGATCAACCGCTTCTGGCTTATCTAACATCCCTGTGACGAGTTCTGGGAAAAAGATCAGAATCCCGACGAGCAGAAGCTGTAAGCCGACCCATGGAATAGCACCAAGATAGATATCTTTACTGGAAACTGTCCTGGGTGCGATGCCTCGGAGGTAAAACAAGGCAAATCCGAATGGGGGATGCATAAACGACGTCTGCATGTTCACGCAGATTAAGACACCAAACCAAATGAGATCGATTCCAAGTTTATCGGCCATCGGCGCGAGTAATGGGATCACAATAAAAGCAATCTCAAAGAAGTCCAGGAAAAACGCCAACAGAAAAATCAGAATGTTGACGACAATCAGGAATGTGGTGGGGTCATCCGCACCAATTCGGGTGAACAAGTGCTCAATCCAAAGCCCGCCATCAACCCCCTGGAACACAAGCGTGAAGACTGTCGCGCCAATGAGTATGAAGATCACCATGACAGTAATCGACATGGTCGATTCCATGCCCTCTCGCATCATCTTCCAGTTCAATCGACGATGTCCTGCCGCGAGTGCAATCGCCCCCACCACTCCCATGGCACCCGCTTCTGTGGGGGTTGCTAGCCCCATAAATATGGTGCCGAGCACGACAAAAATCAGAGCCAGTGATGGCAAGACGCCCATGGCAACTTTCTTAAGAAGCGCGAATCCTTGAAGGGTACGTTCGGCTTCGGGCAGTGGCGGCATACTCTTGGGAGAGATCAGCGAAGCCACGAAGATAAAAAGAAGAAAGATCAGCACTTGTGCGATCGACGGTCCGATAGCACCAAGATACATATCGCCAACCGATCGCCCTAACTGATCTGCCAGTACGATCAATACCAACGACGGCGGAATTACCTGGGTAATCGTTCCAGATGCTGCAATCACCCCTGTGGCAAGGCGGTGGCTATAGCCCACACGCATCATGATCGGCAAGGCAATCACCCCCATTGCAATGACAGAGGCGGCCACAGTCCCCGTAATCGCACCCAGAATCGCACCCACAACAATCACTGCATAAGCGATCCCCCCGGGCATGCTGCCAAATAACTGAGCAAATCCTTCGAGTAGGTCTTCTGCAAGGCCGCTGCGCTCAAGGATTGCGCCCATGAGGGTGAAGAAAGGAATGGACAACAGCAACTCGTTCGAGACGATCCCGAAGATTCGATATGGCAGGTTCGCCATAAAGGCTGAAGGAAACACACCAAGTTCAATGGCGAGAAGCCCTGATGCAAGACCAAGTGCGGCAAGGGAGAATGCAACCGGCAGCCCCAGCAGCAGGAACAGGACAAGTGCTGCAAACATCGCAGGGGCCATGATGTCGATCGGATTCATGGCTACTGGAGCGGCCTTTCATAGTGTGCTGCGGTTTCTCGTAACAAATTGCCATTGAGCGCTGCAATACGTTTAATGACTTCCGAGACACCTTGTAGGGTTAATAAAAAAAAGCCAACCGGTAACAGCAGCTTAACTGGCCATCGCAGCAAGCCGCCTGCATTGGCGGACGTTTCTCGTAGAGTCCATGCCTCTACAAACCATGGCCATGACGTCATGACCATATAGATTGAAAATGGCATGAGAAAAACCAACAGCCCGGTCAAGTCGAGCCATAGCTGATGTCGATACGACAGCTTCGAGTAAAAAATATCTACCCGAATGTGACCGTTGGTTTTTAATAGGTAAGGCGCACCCAGAAGGACAATGCCTGCAAACATGTACCACTGCAACTCTAGCCATGCGTTAGAGCTCACATCGAACAGATAGCGACTCATCGCATTGAGCGCGGAGACCAGCGCACAGACCAGCACCAGCGTCACGGCAAGCCTGGCGGCTGCTCGGCTGGCCTGGTCGATTCGATGACTGAGGGTGAGAAAGAGAGCGCGCATGTCGGACCTTTGAATGCCCGATTGTGCCAAGTTTTAGCGGCTTTAGAGTAGGTGTCCGGTCTTAACGAAGATCGTGCAGCCGTCTTTGCTGAAGGGTTTGTGAAGGCTCATGTGGGGGCTTCGAATCCATGACCCCGATGGGTAGACACCATGCTCGTCTTCAAAAATGCCATTAACGACAAAGATCCCTTCACCACCGTAGTCTCGGTGTGGGTTGAAGTAGGTCTGGGGCGCCCAGCGAACAAGCGTCGATCCGGTTCCTTGTCGCATTAAGGGCATCACTTGCAATCCAGGGACCAGTCCTTGCAGCCAAGGCGCGGTATGACTGGGTGCTTTGGGGCGGCAGGCCTAAAAGCCGCCTTGAAAAACTCTCTAATCTTCATGTGTACAAGCGTCTAGGAACACGACGCTTGCGGTGTGCGAGAAAACAGCGGGAAGGACGATCAAAATTGATCGTAAATATCTTTAAATTGTTGGGCGACGATTTCTCGATTTGATGCTTTAAAACCGTGGCGTGTACGCCGTGGACGCTAAGGGCATTACAAGGGTTAATCCTGCTTTTATAACCCCCGAGAGTCAAGTGACCGATGTCAACGCGTGAATTGGGAGAACTTCAACTGATACTCTCGGAAAATATTCGCCAGCTTCGAGGGCAGCGAGGGTTATCACAGGAGCGCCTTGCTTTAGAGGCGGGGGTAGACAGAACGCTTGTCAGTAAGATCGAGCGTGTAATCGCAAATCCTACGCTCGAAGTGCTGCTTAAATTAGCAATCGCGCTCCAGGTTCCGGTAGCTCGTTTATTAAAAAATTAATCCACGTTTAATGTGGATTTGTATTTAATTTAGACTTGTATTCAAAGCGCTTGGCTTCATACTTCATCTGAAGACCTGACTCTAACCCTTACTGCAAACAAAGAAAGCGAGGGTTCTTTGCTAAACGCAGAGATGTTTTCAAAGGCGTTAAGAGAGAGATTAAGAGAGAAGTATGGACGTTTGCCTTCTGCTGCGTTTGTCGCAATTCACTTCAATAGTCGATCAGAAGAACACAAAGAAATATCACAAGAGACCGCTCGCAGATGGATGCGGGGAGCGTCAATGCCTAGCTACCCGCATCTCAACACTCTGAACACTTGGTTGAAATTAGATCTCAGTAAGTTTTTTTCATCAGATCATTTAATGACTAATGACTCAATGCACGAGGGTGCAGTAGACTTTTGTTGCGACGAAACAAGAAAGATTGTTAAGTTAATCAGCACTCTTTCAGAAAAAAAGCGGCAAAACTTACTTGATTTTATCTCCAGGGGGATGGTCTAGGTTAGAGCGGGGTCGGATAGAGTCGAGTACGATCATTTTTAATGCTGATTGAGTGCTATGGGTAATTTGTGAATCTTAGGCTGATCCAGAATGGCTCGATATCTAATAACAGTTTATCGTCCCCGTAATTATGACGCGTCGACATCGATCGACACGCAGATGTCACGCGATATCGATGCTCTAAACGATGAAATGGTTGCCGCGGGCGTGAGAGTATTTGTAGGCGGCTTACAGCCCTTAGAAAAGGCGACGTCACTTGTTCCTAGTGTGGGTGGAGAGATACACCAAGTAAAAGGTGCATATCTGACAGCGCAGGACTATGTTGACGGATTCTGGGTGCTTGATGTTGCCAGCCAAGATGAGGCGATCATATGGGGCAGAAAAGCAGCGATTGCTTGCAGAGCGCCGGTTGAGGTGCGTCCGTTTCACTGAGTGAGACGAAGGTTCTTATTTTCTGGAGTCTGCCGCTTGAAGATGGTGGCTCGGGGCGGAATCGAACCACCGACACAAGGATTTTCAGTCCTCTGCTCTACCAACTGAGCTACCGAGCCATCCTGTCAGGCGCACTGACGGCGCCCAACCGAGAGCGAGAGTATATCTCAGCCGTCCTGGTCGGAGGCTGACTTGCCTCGGGGGCGTCTCTCGGGCGATCCTTCTCCCTATGAGCAAAAATCAGTCAAACAGCGCATCTCAGCCTGCGATTGCGGTCGTGGGCGGGGGCATCATGGGCGCCCTGACCTGCCTCACGGCGGCACACCTTGGGGAGTCTGTCCTCTGGTTCGGCCAGAAGGAGCAAGACCGTACCGACGGTGCCGACGCGCGGAATTACGCACTAGCACCACTAACCGTTGATTTATTGAAGCGCATCGGTGTCTGGGCTGCTGTCGAACCCTTCACCTGCACAGTTGGTCGGATGGAGGTTTTTACTGGCAAGACGCGTGTCGATCTTTCCGCGACAGACGCCGGGGCTGACTATCTCTCGGTCATGGTCTTACATCGGGATCTATTAAACGCGTTAGAGCAGGCAGTGACGTTTAGGCCCCAGATCCAGCGCATTCAGGCGAAGCCGGACGCGATGCAGGCGACACTTGAAAACGTAGAGATTCGAGTAGCAGATAAGCAATACCCTGCAAAGCTTGTTGTTGGCGCCGATGGTGCGCGCTCTTGGGTGCGTCAACAGGCTGGAATTCTCTGGGGTCAGCGTGATTACGGACAACAAGGTGTCGTCGCTACTTTCCGTACCGAATACCCGCACGGTGCAGTCGCTGCCCAGTGGTTTGAGGACTCTGAAATCCTTGCCTTGTTGCCACTGAAAGATCCACATCTGATGTCCATGGTCTGGTCAACGAGTCGCCCTGATCCAACGTCTTCCGAAGTAATGGCGCAATTTGAATCCGAGATTCAAGAACGATCACAGGGGCGTTTTGGCCGACTTACGCTCGAAGGTGCTGCTGTTTCGGCGCCACTTCGAATGATGCTCACGGAATCTCAGTCAGGGCTTCGAGTGGTGTTGGTCGGAGACGCTGCGCATACGGTTCATCCGCTCGCAGGCTACGGGCTTAATCTGGGCGTACAAGACCTGCTCTCGCTTGAAGAAATCTGGCAGACCAATCGTGACGACCCGGGTTCCGATGGTGCCCTTCGGGCTTATGAGCGAGCGAGAAGCCTTCGGGTGAAGCGCGTGCAGTGGAGTCTTGATATTTTGCAGCGCTTTGTGACGCAGTCTCACCCGTCGATGTCACGCTTGCGTGAGTTTGGAATGCGTCTTGTTGCCGATATCGGTCCGTTACGTCAGTTTCTGATTCGTCAGGCGATCTCGCCGCAGTAACTTAATTCTTTGGAGTTCGTATGACTTTCCGTTTGTTCTCAAGCGCGTTCGTTCAGTCTGTCCGTGGACTGCTTTCCACTTTTGCGGTGACCGTGTTGGCCATGACCTCTATCGCTGCGCATGCTGATTCTGGGAAGGTTCCTGCAGCAACAGAGGCCGCCGTCAAGAAGTCCGTGGAAGGCTGGCTCAAAGGGCGGTTTAAGGTCGATAGCGTTCGTAAGACGCCGATGCCTGGGGTTGTCGAGGTGAGACTGGGTACAGATCTGATCTACGTTGACGAAAAAGGCGGGTTCGCGATCGTTGAAGGGCAGATGGTGAACCTGAAGTCGGGCGAAAATCTCACTGCAGCGCGCCTGGAAGAAGTTAACAAGATCGACTTCTCGAAGCTGCCCCTTGAGCTCGCAATGAAGACGGTGAAAGGCAACGGCAAACGAGTGTTGGCTGTCTTTGAAGATCCCTACTGCAGCTTCTGCAGAACGTATCGCAAGACATTGCTCGACATGAACAACGTCACCATCTATACCTTTTTCTATCCGATACTCAGGGCTGAGTCAGAGGCCGTTTCCAAAAACGCATGGTGTGCCAAGAATCGTGAAGAAGCCTGGAATGACTGGATGCTGTTTGGAAAGGAACCCCCCAAGGCGGGCGCTGACTGCAACTTTCAGGCAGCAAAACTTCTGGAGCTCGGCCGTACATTGGGTGTCAGCGGAACGCCCACTACCTTTCTGGCAGATGGCAAGCGTTTCTCAGGCGCGATTCCGAAAGACCGGCTAGAGAAGTCGTTGAACTGAGCCTTACCGGGGCGTGAGTACGTAGACCGTGCCGTCTGAGCGCATGCGTCCCGCAACCTCACCAGCCTCTGGGCCGGTGCCAAAGAAGATGTCGCTTCGGTGCGGCCCGAGAATGGCACTACCCGTATCCTGCGCAATCATCAGTCGTTGAAATGGGGTGCCGGGGTCTTTCGGGGGAGCCCCAGGACGCGGGACTCGGGTGCTTAAAAATACAAGCCCACCCACAGTCACAAATCGTGCATCGACTGCAAGCGAGCGCCCCGCTGTGAGTGGAAGCCCCATCGATCCAAGAGGCCCTGCGCCTTTTGCAAGCGTCGAAATTTCTCGAAAGAAAACCACGCTTGGGTTCTGATGTAACAGCTCATCACGACGATGAGGGTTCGCCGCGACCCAGGCCTTAATAGTCTGCATTGAGGCATCGTTCGGTTTGAGTTCGCCTTTATCAATGAGATAACGACCGATGGATCGGTATGGGTAACCATTTTGCTCTGCATAGCCGACACGAATGGATTCGCCGCTGGGAAGCTCGACACGTCCTGAGCCCTGTACCTGCAGGAAGAACGCCTCAACAGGATCGTCGACCCACAGCAGCTCTTGCCCCGCAAGTAAGCCGCGTTTGTCAATCTCTTCTCGTGTTGGGTAGGGCACAACGCGGTTGCCTTCAAGACGTCCTCGAAGTCGTAGCGATTTCAGCTCGGGGTAAATCGACGACAAATCAACATTGATCAGATCCTTCGGTGTTCGGT
>JACCDP010689449.1_pt1 | contig 26117 bp, 23 predicted proteins | sample 7445841 | NCBI WGS metagenome assembly JACCDP01 (sample SAMN15323441, study PRJNA562643) | freshwater metagenome | isolation source: river surface water | place: USA:Blue River Watershed | collected 2017-08-17 | reverse complement strand
TTATTTAATTCAACAATCTCTTCTTCCTTATTAAATATAATATCCTTATATTTTTTTTCAATTGGTGAGAAATTCTTAACAATTAATTTATAAGTTACAATAATATTTTTTTGATTTGTTATTAAAGAGTCTTTTAATAAATTCAATCCGTATAACTCAGCTAATTCTTTTTTTTCAAGTTCACAAACCTTTAAGTTTGTTAATATTATTCTAGCGTCATTAACTGGAATAATTATTAAAGTATCCCCCTTTTTATTAACAACTGCTTTAATCTTATTTGTTTCTTTTAACGTAGTTTGAGAGTGAATCTGCAACTGTATTAGCATTAAGAAACTTAATATCGTTAGCAACCTTAATTTTATCATTATTTATTGTTTTAATTTTAACATTCTTATTTTTAATTCTATTAATTAAAGTATCGTTCAATACTGATAAACTATCAATCTTATTTTTGTATAATTTATTAACACCTTTAATACTGTCTATTTGTTTATATAGAATATTCGTCTTATCATCATAATCTGATTTATATCTTCTTCCAATTAAAACATAATTGAAAAAGAATAAAAAACAAATAATAAATAACATTATTCCAACAAACAGTAATGTATCTCGTTTTTGGTTCATATTATTGAATTGTAAATCTATAATCTTTTATTGTTATATCTGTATTAATTTTTTGAAGGTTATTAATATCCTCATCATAATATATTTTATAATCCTCATTAACACCATATTCATCAACAATAATACCAACACCATCTTTAAGTTTTTCGGTTTTAATTTCATTAGCCCTCTTAACCCAATTTGGTTCCCACATATTTTCTTTGTACTGAATCAATTTATTAAAGTTATCATTATTTTCTTTATTAACTTGAACCGACCCATCAGTGGTTATTTGAATGTCTTCATCAGTATATAGTAAAGTATAACCGATATTATTCATATCAATTTCCATTGTAACCTCAACTAATTTATTTATTTTAATTCTATTTGAATCATTTCCCATTTGTTGAGAATCTTCTTGAGTTGTTTGACTTTCTGCTCCGAATTCTGGTATTGTAGCTTCTCTAATCAACTGAAGCATTTTTTTTGTTATATCATGTTCATTCATATCGTTTTATTTTAATTCAATATTATTTTTAAATTGTTCAAAATTCCAATTTGGATTAACATCCGTATAAAACTTTTCGAAATTACTTTTATATAGTATACCTTCAAATTTATTTGCGTCATTAACATTTGTATTGTGAGCAATAACATTTAGTGGTATTTTATATTTAACGCACAATTCTTTAATTAATTTAATTATTGATTCTTCTTGTTGTTTTGTATATTCTGACCAATATTTATATCCTCTCCATTTCTTTTCAAATACATTTGATTGATTATGGATGTTACCAGTGTAATCAATATATTCGTTTTCTTTTAAATCAGATTCAATTAACCAACCAATATTCTCCAATAAGACAATAATTGATGTTTTGTTGACTTTATCATTTGACATTAGTTTTGAATAATAATCTGGTGAAAAATGTTCGTATATTGTACCATCAGTTGAAATGGTATAATGTGCTGTTTTTTTATATGACCCATTATATCTCATTTCCCAACCCTTAACATGATTCATGTTATGTGAGAAGGTGTTTCCAATTATAATTCTTTTTTTATTGGTTTTTTCCTCAATATAATTATTGTTACTTAATTTATAAGTTTCCATTATTTCTTGTTAAAGAATATAGTACCATTATCACCACCTCTTATTTCTTTATTTGAACCGATTCTTTGAATTTGATTCTTTTTTCTATTTGGTATATTAACTGAGAAATTTCTATTTATAATTTCTTGTGGGATTTCTTGTGGTTCCTCTTGTGGTATCTCTATATTGTTTTCTTCTTCTATAACCTCATTTTCAACAATTGATTCCTCAATATCTTCTCTTTCAAAGTAATCTTCATTACTAGGTTCCATGTAGTAGTTAATATCACCAAGATTATCTTCATCAATCTTTATACCTTGTTCAATATCGTCAGTTTTAATATCGTCTTGTGGTTCTTCCTCAACTATAGATTTGCTCTTATCATATTTAACGAAGAAATGTAATGAAGTTAATGATATGATTGGTAATAATCCACCACTCAATAGAGATAACCATCTTTTATGGCCAATATAATCAGTTGTTTGAGTCCCGAAGTTTTCAAATAGAGGTCCAACTAATTCAATCCATTGTTTAAACTCTATTGAATTTGAATTGATTTCCTTGTAAGAAAAGAATATATTACCAATGAATTGTATTAAGGTTACTACACCAAATACAAACCAAACACCACCTTTTATTTTACTTGTAGCAGCAGCTAAAGATACCATGGCAGCAATTTCAACTGCTACAGATAAATAAACCGCCCAACCGAATGGATTTGATAAATCATACCAACTAATAACGTGAGATATTGATATAAATGCAACCAATATTATTGGTATTAAGAATAACGACCTTATTATCGTAAATTTATTTTTAACAATCCAATTCATGATATTATTTTTTTTGCAATTCCTTTATTTCTTTATCAATTTCAGATTGTCTATTAAAATCAAATAATTTTCTATCGGTTGATTGAATCATTCTTTTTTCAGATTCTAACCCTTCAATTTTAATTTGTTTTTGAATCTCCGTGAATAAACTATCATTTTGTTTTTTTAAAGTATCAACTTTAACATTAACAGCATTAACATTTGATGATGTGGAGCAGCTTTTAAAAAAGGTTATTAATACCATTGGTGTGATGATAACTAAACCCCATTTTGATAAAAAATCATTTATATTTTTCATGATGTAATTTAACTTTATTAATAAATATTGTAATTATAATGTTTCAAACAAATTATCAGAATTATGTCTTAATTTTCTTAGGGCTTTATGCTTTATTTGTCTAACTCTTTCTCTACTTAAGTTAAACATCTCACCTATAACTTCAAGTGTCATTGGTTCATAATTACTATTCAATCCAAAGTAACATTCAATTATTTTTTTCTCTCTATCATCCAATAAATTCAATAATTCATTAAGCTCAGACTTAACCTCAGGATTAATATCATAATAATCGTCATCAGGTCTTAATGTCTTATCTTCAATTATCTCATATAATTCATCACCATCCTCATTTATATTATCATTTAAACATAAACTAGCATTTGAAACTTTAATAAAAGAATCACCATTTACATTTAACGCTTCATCGTACATGGGTTCTCGCTCATGCTCATGTTCAAATTTCTCAATATCAAGTTTTAAATGTTGAATTTTATTTATTACATTTGTTGGGAGTCTTATGATTCTTGAATTTTCATTCAAACTAAATAATATGGATTGTCTAATCCACCAAACAGCATATGATATAAATTTAAATCCTTTATTCACATCGAATTTATGAGCTGCTTTAATTAATCCATAATTACCTTCACTAATTAAATCAGATAAAGGTAGTCCTTGATTAATATATTCTTTTGCAATAGTAACAACAAACTTTAAATTAGCCCTAACTAATTCATCAATAGCTTTTTTATCACCATTTTGTATTCTTAAAGCCAATTCCCTTTCTTGGTCATGAGTTAGGGTTATTGGATTTTTATTGTCCTTAAAATATCTACTTATTATTTCATCAGAGTTAAAATTAATAAAAGATTTTGCCATTTTTTTTAGTTAAACATAATAGTTATAATTTTGATGATAAAATAGACATAATTTTTAAATCAATATCGGTTAGGTTATTATAACCCTTATCTAATATTTCATTAATCTCACTTTCAACTTGAGTTTTATCCATTGTTTCATCATTACTGATGGTATTAATTTTAATTTCATTAATATCATCAGATAACCATTCATTCATTTCAACTGTTTTATTCTTTGAGTTTAAATTTTTGAACAAGTCAAACATTAAATCCTCATCAGTTATATTAAAAGATGAATGGTTATCAATTTCAAATAAAAAATAATTTAATGTCAAACTCTTTAAATATTCACCAATTTCATTAGTTGTAAGATTACTAACAAAAGTTAATATAACCATATTACTATTTGAACAAGTTAAGTAATTTGGTTCAGATTCAGTAAATTTAAATACCTTTTCAATATCAAAATTTTTTGAATCTAATATTATAGCACAATAATCATTGAATTCCATATCAATTATTTTTAATTATAAAGCAAATATATGTTTATTTTTAGAAAAAACCAATTTAAGATGTAACAATTTTTGAAATATTATCCTCCTTAACAATTGTAATGATATTATCAGCAAAATCTTTAACCAAATCATTATGTGTTATGAATAAAACAATATCAAACATATCCTTTATTTTATCGAATAAAGGTTTCATTAATTCAAGATTTACATCTGCAACCCTACCAAGAACTTCATCAAATGCAATAAAGTTTGGCATTGGTAATGTTGACATCTTTCCAAGGACACATCTTAATGCAATACTTGAGCAAGTTAATTCATATCCACTTCCAGATTTTAATGATTTTTCAATATCATCCTTAACAATGGATATCTTAACATCGTTCTTATCATCAATTGAAACCTCAACATCAAATTCAGTAACACCCTCAAGTAGTCTTTGTAACTCAGAATTTATGATTGGTAATACTGAACGTAATACTAACTTACTTATCCCTTTCTTACCAGTCATTTCAATATATGTTTTATATATTGTCTCAATATCACCTTCCTTTTTAATGGTTTCAATTAACTTAGTTTTAGTTTCAATATTTGTTTCATTGGTGTTAACATCATATCTAACCTTTTCAATCTTCTTATTTAACTCCTCAATCTGATGTTCACATACTTTTATCTTTGTGCTCACCATATCAATATCAGCATCAATCAATTTATTTTTATTAATACTTTCCAAGTTAGAATTATATAACTTAAGGTCATTATTTTTGGTTTTGAAATCATTTCTTAACGACTTAACTTCTACACTCAATTTATCTCTTGTTAATTCAAGTTTGTTTTTTCTATCAATTAATTTTTTTGATTCAGATAAAGATTTTATTTCTTCTTCAACTTTAGTTAAATTCTTATTATCAGCAGTTAACTTTTTCATTAACTTTTGAATATCAAGGTTATGTTTATTTATGTGTTCGGTATTGTCTACGTCATCTAACTTTCTATTACATGATTGACATATACCTCCAGCAATTAAATCACCAACAGCTTTTTCTAATCTTTCAATTTCAGCAGAAGTAACCGCAATAGAACTAGATAATGTAACTTTATCTTTATTTAATTGGTGGTCCTTATCCTCATCGAATTTAACATCACCAATCTCGTCAATTTGTTTTTGATATTCTTCAATATCAACTTTGTGTTTGGTTGCTGTTTCAGTTATTTTATTAATTTCATCCTCTAATTTTTTTGGGTTCAATGTTAATATCTCAACATCAATTTTATCCTTACTGCCAATTAGGGTTGTTTTATTTGTCTCATGTTCATTTTTAGTTTCCTTTTCTTGAACCAATAAATCTCTGTATTCAATTTCCAGTTTATTCAATGTTTCAATCTCAACCTTATGGTTGTTTATTTCTTCAAATAATGTGGTTGAATCATATGTGTTTGATTTCATTGTTTTGGTGAAAGCATTGTACATTGCTCTTGCTTCTTGTTCCTTTTGTTCAATAACTTCAAGACCAATAAACCTTGTTAATAATTTACCGCTTTCAGTTGTTGTTAAATCAACCAAATTATCTAGATTTCTTGATGTGGCCATAACTACCATCTCAAAATCCTTTTCGCTACCAATTATTTCCTTTATAACTTGCGTTGTTTGACTTGCATCAACATCGTTTAAAGACTCTTCTGAACCATCTGGTAATATTCTATAATAATTCAATGAATTTGTTATATTCCAATCACCACTTCTTTTCTTTTTTCTGTTCATCTTTCTTTCGATGATAATCTCTCCAATATCATCAATTTCTAACATACCTCTAACAACCAAATCCTCATCATCTGTAAATTGATTAAATATCTCAGAATTTTTATCAGTTTTTGTTGTCTTCCCATAGAATAAAAACTTTATAGAATCAACCGTTAAAGTGGTTTTTCCACCAAAATTATCAGGTATTGAGTTTACGACTGTTAATCCTTTATGTTTGTCTATTTGAAAAAGATTATCCTTACCAAATGATAAAAAATTGTTAATATAAACCCATTTTAATTTATATTTTCTATGAACCTTATCTTGGTCCGTTAATTCCAATGATGAATTAACTTTATCATCCAATGCTAGTAACCTATCAAAATTAACTTTCTTACCTTCTCTATCCAACCATTCTTTGAATAAAGCTCTTTGGTAAGTAACGTTCATTATATTATCAATACCAGCACCAGTTATTTCAATAACATCACCATTATCCGATAATTTAACTGGTGTGTAAACGATATTAATATTGTTTCTAGGAACTTGATACTTATCTGCGAAATATTTTTGAATTCTATTTCTAGCATCCCTAGAATAATTTTCTGGTCTATCATTCCAATTAATTCTAATTTTTGCATTCTCTGGAATGCTGATAATTTCTTTACTAATATTCTCCATAAATGTCTCTTTTATTTTTCTTTTGTTCAACCTCTAATTTAATTGTAAGCTCGTTGATGCTATTATTAAGCTCAATAATATCGTTTTTAAGAGCTTCAACCTCTTCCTTTAAGGAGTTTGTCTCATTTTGTAAATTATCTCTCTCCTGTTCGATTAAACTAAGCGAATCTGTTAATTCATTAACCTTAGTATCATCACTAATATAAACATTTTTTTCAACAACTCTCTCAATAGGTACTTCAATAATTCTATCTATTGGAACTTCAACAATCTTTTCAATAATTTTTTCAGTTTCAACAATCTTTTCAATGGTCTGGGGTGTTGCACCATATTTTTCCATCGTATACCCTTGTTTTAATAATTTTAAAATAAAATCGTTGATGTTACTAATGTTATTTAATTCACAATGAGATTTTATATCAAGCTCAATATCTTTTGGGATTTCCATTATATATTTTTTAATATTTCTGATTCAGTTTCAATATCATCGATTGAATTTAACGTAAATTGATAAAAACCGTAGTCATTGTCAATGTTATGTTCTTTATATGTTAATGTTTCAACATCCCAAGATAAGAATCCATGGTTATTTATACTTTCACCAAAGTTTTGTTGAACCAATGAACCGCAAAATACAATAGGAGTATTTTTATATGTTAATTGTTGACGTTTATGTATATCTGCACATAGTACAGCATTACAACCATCAAATATTTCAACACCGTAACCATGGTCAATTGTATAACCGATATCTGTTGATGAACCAATTAATGGACCGTGAAATAAACCAATGTATTTTTTATCATCACCAAATTCTTGTTTTGCTGATTCAATGTCGGGTCTTGAATTATTTTCAAATATGGAATAAACACACCATACAATATTTTCATCCAAAATACATTCTGATTTTTTGTAATACCTAATATCCAAATCGGTTAATAGGTTAACCATTGGTGTTAATGAATCCATTCTATCAGAATTTGATTGAACCAAATCATGGTTCCCAGCAATTAAAACAACTGGAGCAATCTTCTCAAGTCTTTTTAAAAACCATGTTCCCAATACCAACATCTCATTAGATATAGTTATTTTTTGATGAACATAATCACCAGCAATAACAATCCTAACCTCATCCCTTTCGTAAGGTGCTGCTAGGTTTTTTATTTCTTTAATCGTTTTCTTAAAAGACTCACCATATTCATCGTGTCTTTTGTAAGTTCTTAGGTGAATATCACCTAAATGTATTATTAATTTTACCATATTATTTTATTTTAAATTAAAAACAAATATATTAAAAATATTAATATAATGTACAGATTCATTTTAAATTTATTTTAAAATTTTAATATACAATTTAACGGTTTCAATATTAAATAAATTTGTTGCATTCCATCATCACCATAATTAAGCTCTCCAAAATTAATTGTTAACACTTTTTCAACAGGTACAAGCCATTCTTCAACTACAGCATTAATAGGGTCTAGTGATTTGATTTTAATATCAAATAATTTTTTATCTTCACTTTCATTTTTCTTTAAAAACTCTACGATATTAAACAATTTTTGTGATGTTGATGGACCTATAAAGTCAATGAAATCAACCCTAATGTTTTCCCATTTACCATCGGTAAATTTAGGTTTACTTATCTTTTTAATACTATGCGGATGTATACCAAATCTTTCTGGAAATTCAACCAAAAATCTATTATTTTTTTTAGGTTCGTAATTCATTAAATCTTTCATATATTCTATTTTTGTTTATTGTTATTAATTTATTTTTTTTCTTGCTTCCTCAAGCATCAATATCCTTTCCTTTTCCTTCCTTTCGTTTTCTTTTTTATTCTTTTTAACTTCATCAATTCTCATTAATGGGTCCATTGTTAATACAGTGTTAATAAATGATTTTGGGACTCTATATTCAACATGTTTTGCTGTATCTAACAAATGAACAATAACACAACCAAACAATTTTATATTCTCGTATTTTGTTGTTTTTAACATATCTAATAATAATCTACCATATAATGGTAATTGAATCATATAATGTGTTAGTGCTGTGTCCATATAATCATCAAAAGGGTATAACATTGGTACTGTGTATGGTTGAACTTCAAAGTTTTTAGCTTTATTAGTATTGTGTGTTACTGAAAATGTATGACCGTATAAGAAAGTACTACTTGGACTATCTACTTCGATACATTTAGTCGGTACTGATTCAACTTCTTCAATAGATACTATAGTTTTTTCATTATAATTATAGTTAATCTCATATCCACTATTTAATTTTTTAACATAAACATTATAACCTAAACTAGATAATAACATAACTAGTATATTTTTCTTGTTTACATTATAAGTTATATCATTTCTTTTAACAGCGTGATAACCTTTCAGTATAGAAAGTCTTTGTTCGTAAGATGAGTTTAGATAATTATCTGGTATTTCTATATCATAATTTGTTTTATCATTCGCTAACCAATTACCAAATTCATATGGGTCAATAACCAAATCGATTTTATCATTGTTTAATGGTTTTGTTAATCCAATCTTTAAATTGGTGTTCATCTCTGAATTTGAGTAATAATCTTTGATTTCTTGAGTGGTCATAACCATCTCTTTTTTAATATCATCACTCTCAGTGAAAACTAACCATCTATGTTCAAAATCAGAAACAATTTCCTCTTTATTATCAAAGGTTATTTTAAGACATTTTTTATTCTTAACTTCTGAAATATTCAAAATATCAACTAAGTTACCATCCTTATCGTAAACCATATCTGATTTAGTTAATGTACCCATAGTTTTCCAACCTGAATCCGTGAATATTGGTGTGTCCAAAGGTAATCCCTTCCAATCTGTTATGACAATACCAACTTCATCCTTTTCATTCTTTATTAACCATACTTTATCTGGTTGACCAGTGTAACCTAATTCTGGACTACCTAATACAATCTCTGTATCTAGCAATACAGCGCCTCTACGATGCATTAATTGTATGAACTTATGTCCAGCATCAATCATTGCATTACTTTCTCTTATTTGGTCCGCATCACATTCGAATATAGGTTGTCTTACTTCTTTATACGAACCATACATTTTTAGTAAATCAGATTCCAATAGATAATGGGTTCTTGAACCTTTATTATTTGCATATACTGAAGTTTGTCTCCATTGCTTTAATAATTTATCTTGCTCAAATATATCACCATTACACATTGATAATGATTTATCATGTTCAGGGAACTCTTCGTAAAATTGTTTAATTACAGTGGATACGCTTGGGAAATCTGATTTAATTTCACCATTCATATTTCGCATATAATAAGTGTGTGTATCTTCTATAAAAGATAACTCCAATTCATCCCTTCTTATTTGCAAGATATCTCTTATATCTTTTGATATTTCAAGCAGTTCCTTTTTATTTTCGTTCATCTTATTACTCATAATTGCAAAAATACAAATATTTATTATAAAACCAATTTATTTAATGAAAAATTTTATAAGAAAACAATTAAGAGAGAATTTAAGAATTCCATCAGAATATAATAAGGTTTTATCAGATTCAAATAAAGACTTGATTAAACATATACCTTATAATGAAATTGAATTGAATCAAGTTGATGATAATGGAAAAGATATTATTAATTTATCAATTGGTTTAAAAGATGTTAATGTTGATGATTCAATTGTTTTGGATATACAATTAATAAAAGATGAGTTATATTTAATCTTAAATTTGTTAATCGATTATAAACTTCAGAATCTTGGTTTGGGTTATAAAATAATAAAACAATTCATTGAAGAATTTGGCCATGCTTATTTTTCAAATGAAAAAATAGTTAATGACGTTCAGATTCCAAGAATTATTGTTAAGTTAAAATCAGAATATGATTTTGTTGAAAATGATAATGGAATTATAATCATTAAAAAGAATAATCAAAATAAAGAAGAATTAATCAATATTTTCAATTCCATTTCTTAATAATTCAATAACACCTTTAGCGCCATTTAATTCATACATTTTTGATGGGTCCATATCATTATCATTAATCATACATATTTTAACCCTACCTTTTAATCTGTCCTTGTTCAATTGATTCTTTATCGTTTTAGCATAATCTTTTGCATCACCATCCAGAACAATAATAATGTCAGCATTTGCGTTTTCCAATAGCTTATAAGCAAGCATATGATATAACACCTTTCCCAATAATGGAATTGAGTTTGGAATAACAATGTGGTCAAAAACACCTTCAACAAGAAATATTGTTGTGTCATAATTAATTAAATGCTCATTAAATATCATTTCTTGTTTTTCAACCTTTGGGTTAAGATATTTTTGTTTTGCGTTTTTTAAAAAGGACCTTGTTATAAAATAATTTAATCGACCATTTGAATCATATGATGGAATTATTATCCTATTCTTATAATAACCATCTGAAGCATATCCGATATTATATCTTTTTATAAAGTCATTTGTTATCCCTCTTGATTTTAAATAATTTTTTGCCCAGATATATTTTTGGTCCAAACCATTTGATTGATTAAATGATTTATATTCACTTGGTAATTCAATAGCATTATTAATTCTTTCATTTGTTATATAATCATCAATTTCATCAGAACTTGGTTTATATAATTCATAATCTTTTAAATTCTGCTTTGTACCATATCTTTTAATTAATTTTGAAATGCTGCCATGCATATTATATTCTTTTCCACATGACCAACAATTAAATTTATCTTTATAATAATTAATTTCAAGGTTGTGTTTACCATCTGTTTCATTAACATAACCATTTATTTCAGCGCAATTTATACAATCGAATCGCACTTGACCAGTGCTCTCATTATGTGAATAAGGTTCACCTAAAAAACTCTCTAATATGTTTATAATAAAGTCAGACAAAATGATAAGGGTTTAAATATAGGGCAAATATAATAAAAAAAAGTGATACAATGTACCACTTTAGTTTAAAATATTTTAAAAATTTAATTATTTCCAAATACCTTCTTTTCTCATCCAAGATAATCCACACGTATACGCATCGCTAATATCAAATGATTCCTTTTTAAGTTTTCCCTTCTTATCGTATAACCAAGTGACTTGAGGTTCCATGTCAGCAACAAGTTCCCATACAATCATTTTTTTATCAGCATCACTCGAATAAGCCCCAAATAAAACTGGTTTATTTTTAGTAATTTCTTTCTCGGTATAAGGTTCACCTTTTTTATTGATAGTTCTTACAGCCATTAATTGTGGGAAAGCATATTTTCTTGAATCATATGATGATATATATTCTGGAACAACTCCAAGTATTTCATAAATGCTTCGGCTTATCATTCCATTAAATCTTAATAGTGTTGCAACAGTATTAACATTATTTGACCTTAATAACGGTTCCTCAATAATAACTTTTATTATCCCAATGTCAGCATATTTATTAAGGAATTCTTCCTCAAATATTTTAACCTTTTCAAAAAGCTCTTTCATTTTGCTTGATGGCTTAGGTTTTACTACTGGAGTTACATGATGTAACAATATTAATTTTCCATATGTTCCTTTATCCTCAAATAATGCAATTCCTATCGTTGCTGTTGATACATCTAGTGAGAGGATATAATTTGCTTTATCGTTTATATTCGCTTCCAAAACTATTAATTTTAATATAATTTTATTGTATATTACAATATTATAAGATTATATTAATGAATTGTAAATAGTTTTTAGTAGTCGATTATAACATTGAAAATAACAATATCATTTGGATTTTTGTAATAAGTAGTGTTTGGTTTTGCCATTGCGATTAAGTTTCCATTAACATCGAATAACCCTATTTCAGTTATTCTTGGAACATCTCCAATTGAAAAACTAGTATTTGAACTATTAACAAACGTATTTCTATCAGCAATACAAGTAACTTGTTGTGAAACATAACTATTAACACTGTTAAATTCAATTGTTGTTGCTGTTGAGCTTGAATGTGATAAATCGAATTCATTAACAATAGTTGGTTCTGTTATGACTATGAATCCTTTATCCAAATAAGCGATTCCTACTGGAGTATCAGCAGTTAAACTTAAAGCTTCGTTTGTATCCAGATTCCATAATTCTTTTCTTGGTGCTAAACTAAATGGTTTTGTTGATGCATATCCTGTTGACCAACTTTTTGTTGAGTCTCCACCATTTGGTTTCATAATGTCATCTGAGAATAATAATACCGTATTGTTTCCAAATGTCGGTAAATAATTTGATGAATCTGAAATTAGATTATCATAACTATTTAAATTAATATTTTGATTAGCAAATGTACCATAAATGTCATAAGTGCTACCTGTAGTATTTAATGTTAATTTAATGCTTTTACCATCAATCATTTCACCATAAGTTGAGCCACTCAAAGCAATAACTAAAGCTTTATCTTGTGACATACCACTTAAAGGTGTGTCAGCATAACCTCCAAGACTTCTTGTTGTTGCTGTGAATAAGTTTTGTTCATCAATTGATTTTGGTAATCCAAATGCGTGGAACAAATTGGTTAATAAATCTGTTGCTCCTGATAATCTATTTATAATATTTTGAGATATTGTCCCACCACTATAATAAGTTGTTGTATATCCATTGTATTCATAACTAGTATTAATAGATAATGAAGATGTTTCAACAGGTTTTATTGTGGAAGTACCATTATAAAATAAAACACTTCTTAAATTATAATTTGCACCACCATTATTTGTTGTGTTTAAATCACCACTAAAATCTGGAACTTGTCCATATGTTAATCCACTATATACTGTGTAGTCAGCATCAGAATCACCTAATGCAAATGTGCTTATCAATGCATTCGTATTGGTGATAAGTAATTGTCTACCTATTGGTGTTAATTTACCTTTAATTGTAAACGTTGCTGCACTAGTTATAAATCCCATTTTATTATAAATTTATTTTATTCTAATTAAAAGTCAATAGCCATTTCCACCATAACAGTTCTATTATTTTCCAGTTTAATTGGATAACTTAATTTTCCAATCATAACCAAATCACCCAATGAATCATATATTCCTATTTCACTAACTCGTATATTTGGTTTGCTAATAGAATCATTTGAACTTCTAGTTGGATTTGATGTTTTACTGAAAGTAGATGCTGGTATCTGTATGTTAAATGTTGTTTTATATATACTTGCTCCAATATAGGTGTCAATATTACCATAGAAGAACCTTTCATCACCAAACTGTAATGAATTTGGGGATGAATGAGAGTTCATATTTAATGAATTCATTAAACTAAATTTAGGGTCAATTGCTATATTTGAGTACTTAATTTGGAAACCAAGTAATGATGGAGTTTGTAATTCCAATATAGTTGGTTCAATTGTTGCTCCAGTAGTTACTGTCAAAGCACTTGTTGTATAATCATGAACTTTCCAATCACTAGGTGTTGGTCTACTTCCGTCAGTTATTTGATATAAAACTTTAAAATTATTTGCATGCCATCCATAACCATCATATCCAGCTGATTCAGTTTTCCTCATGTATGGTAACATATCAATATCAGATATTTTAAATTCAACATCTTTTGTTGCTGATGAATTATTTGTTATCCTTACAATTTTTTGACATGGTAATGTTGTTGTTAGTCCTGTTGTTGCACTATTTTCAAATGTATATGTTAACCACATTGTTTCTGTTGGTTCTAATGCTCCGTCAGGTGTTGATGGTGATTTCAATGTTGCGCTTAATGGAGGTAATGTCCAATTTCTATTTGATTTATAAGATATCGCAGCAACTAATTCATCATCAGCTAATATAATCATTTTGTGTTGAGGTAAAACCATACCTACCACTTGTGGTGTGGAAGTACTTGGTATTAATGTTGGGTCTTCAATCAAATCAATATATTCAATTTGAGATGTACCAATGAATTTTGTAGCACCACTAGCTAAGAATGTCATACCCATAGTTGTTCCACTTCCAGTAGCGAAGTCTCTTCTATGCCACATTAAATCTGGTAAATAAACATTAACAGTCTTTGATTTTTCATTATCGACATTTTCATTATCGACAAATAAAAATTCACCGTAAAAACTTGATATACTGTTATTTGTATAATGAATAATGGATATTGATTTTTTAGCTTCGTCAAGAACTGAATCACTTAATGTATTACAATTATTAATAGTTTCATCAATCATTTCTCCAGCACAGTCAACACTTAAAAAAGGATATTTTGTTCCAATGTAAGAATAAGAACCGAATAATTGATAATTCTCATATGGTGTTAAACTACTTTGACTTACACTAGTACCAGTCATACCAATTAAATCATCACAAAATACATTATTCATATTCCATACTGGAACATCTTCAATAGAAACATCACAACAACTATCAAAATCTAATGTATTTGGATTCCAATAAGCTGTAGGTGTTGCTAAATCATAATAACCAGTAAAACCACTCGGATAAACAATAAATTGAGTTGAAGCAGTCATTGCACTAAAATTAGGTACATTTCTATCAAGTGTAATTGTATCACCTAAAGTAGTTGTAGTCCCAGTATTAATAATTTGATACCAAATATGTGGTGTGGCAATATTATTTTTATTTAATGATACTAATGGATTTACTGTATCATTATTATATTTAAATAAAATAAAATCACCGATAGAATAAGTGTAACCAGTACCAATTTTAACAGTGTTAGAACCAGTTAATTGTGAATTAACAACAATTCCAGTTGTTTTAGCATATGTTGAGCCAGTTAGTGTATCAAATTCAGTATGACTTGTGTTTGCTGAAAAGAAACCTCTTTCTTGAGCTTTATTATTAACAATAGCCTTTATTGTATTTATTTGACCTTGCGTGAAGACGTTTAAAGCAGTTAAATCATCTTTAGTAACAAATGATTTTAAATTTGGTTGTAAATCAGCTGGTGCTAAGATTTTAGTATTATCAATATTTAAATTCGAATTACCATCCAATAAATCTTCTTTATTGTAATCAATTTCTGAATCACCAATTGCCCATGCACTAAAATTTAATTGACCTTGCGCCAGTTTTTTTCTACCAGTATCAGTTAATTTAACATTAACAAATGCCGAAATATTGTTTTCTATCGATATATAACTCATGTCTTAAAATATAATTCTATTCTATTTAATAAATATAAGAAAGTAAATAATGTTAATAATTATTTGTTGCATTTGTACCAACTACTATTGGTATAATTTCACTAAATTCATTAATAATTATACTATCATTTAATATTGTCTTATATTCTTTTTGATTTCTTATTCTATAATATAATTTAGTGCCAAGGCTTCCAGTTAATATTATATTATCAGAATAATACGATTGACCACTAATATAAGTTGTACTTGATGAATAAACAATATTTGTAAAAGATTCATCTGTAGCTAATTGAATTGTAAATACACCATTATTATTTGTAGGTATATTATTTACTTTCCAAGTTACTAATGGAGAAACTATATTAATTGCACTTTGCACATTGGTTGTTGTGTTATAATATACATTTATAATATCACCAATAATTAAATTACCTTCAAGTATTATTCTTTTTGGGTTGCTATTTGACTGATAATAATCAATATTATTTGCAAGTAAGCCACCATTTAATGTTATAGCAATATCGTTATTTGATGTTGGTGTTAAACTAATATATAATTCGTATTTATTCGTTGTTGTATTATAATAAACACTATTTGTTGATTGATTATTTGTTGTTCCAGAAGATATTGTATTTTGAATATCTATTGTATCAACATATAACGCATTGTTAATATCATCGTTTGAGTATGCTATTGTAATTATATCACCATCAACAGCAGGTTCAATCAGTTCAGCAATAATAGTCGTAACATTTCCTGTTGTAAAACCAGTAATTATATAATCATAATTTTTTGCTAATACCAATCCATTTAATGCGATTATATACTCACCAAATGAATTTGGTAATAAAATACTAGTTTGATTTTGAAACATTTCTCTACTTGCAACTGAAAACGCTTTTGCTCCTAAGTCTGATGTAACTCCTAAACTAATAATAGGTTTTTCTGGTTTTCTTATTGCAACAAAGTGATAATCATTTAATGAATCGTATAGAGCAAATTTATCGCCATCTTTATTATCTAAACTATCGTTTTTAATACCTAATAAAGAAGCAAACTCTGTATTATTGTTTGATTCAAAAAATCCCTTTACAATATATTCACCATCCAACAATAAATTATCAATTGGTATTGTGGTTGTTGTTGAACTAGTCGCACTTAATGTTGTCCAATCAATCAATAATGATTTATAAACTGGAGGTTCTCTAAATTGAAGTAAATTATCGTATCTTTTAAAGATTTGAAATTTAAATTTGGTATTTGTATCATCATAAAACCTAGAAGTGTTTCCAGTGAATATAAAATCCATTGTAATTCCAGTTTGAGAATTAATGATGTAAACATTAGTACTACCAGATGTTAAGCCACTAAAATCTAAATTAAATACATTTGTTGTGTACTCACAAGAACCAGTAAAAGTTAAACCTGATGAACTACCAGTTAAAGGACAATCATTAATAACATTTAATTTTGTTGAAATATCCAAAGATAATTCATTTGTTGGGTGAGTTATTGTGTAACTACTACCAGTATATTCGTAAGTATAACCTAAAGTATTAAATGAGCTAATTACAGACCCACTGAAGTTATCAATCGTAGGTAATGACCCAGTTAGTCCAGTACTAGAAAAGAATTCATTAGAGCTAACTAAATTACCATTTTCATATATGTTACTATACCATGATATAGAATCAAAACACGCTCCACTAAGTAAGTTTGTATTAAAACAATTTGTAGTTGCGGTATATAAATTATTATATGATATTCCACTCAAGTCAAATGTAAGTTCATTTTGATTAATTTTATCAGCAGTAGTCATAATAAATGACGGTGAATCATAAATGTATAAATCAGAGCTAGTTCTAGCAACTTGAGTTGTACTATTTTTTTGAGCACAAATACCACATTGTTTATATTGTCTATATGTTCTATTTTGGTAATCCATTAATATGATATTTCTATTTCAATAAATGTTTTATTTGTATTATCTTTTAAACCGTAATATGTTGTTGTATTTTGCAATAATTCAACTGATGACACATTACTGTAATCAATTAAAAACCCTTCAAATGTACCACATTTAATATGATTACATTCAAGACTAACCATTTCAAATGTTAAATTGTTAATTCTACTAATATTAACATTGTAATTATCAGCCAAACTTACGGTTATATTTTGTATTAATTTAGGCATCTAAGGGAGCATTAGGATTAGTATTATCAGTTATTGTTACTTTTCCAATAAACATTGGATTATAAAACCCAACGCTACTACAAAGACCATATTCTGTTGTTGAGCCGCTTGAAAATGGATTATTCATTAATCTTTCATTCAATGCATTAATATTTTTTTCAAGTGTCTCAATATCAATATTACCATATGTTTGTTGAGTATCACCAATAATAATATTATATTCTATTGGGTTTGATGGGTTACTAACCAATGATGTTTCAAAATCAACATCAAACTGATAATTCAATGTTGTCGCTGAAGCTGCCAATGATGTTGGCATTGGTTTAAAATCAACTTGATATACCACACATTCAGTTGTTGTATCTATAAGTTTTATTGAGTTATTAGATTTCTTTTCTTTATTTCTAAGACCTTTTTTTCCGAAACTTATTATTCCTTTTCTATATTTATATTTTTGTGTTGAGAATATTGGGTTTCTAACAACATCTGTTGCAGCCCATATTGATGTTGAAGGTACAAATTGTTCAGCTAAACTAACCCAATATTTACCAATAGAATCAATAAAAGATTTAACTTTATTATATGTTAATTTATTTGTACTACAATCACTACAATTACCTATGTATCTATCATATAACAAATATAATACAGGGTATTTTGATAATATCTTTCTAGTTTTAACATCAATCAATTCATTTGTTATAGCTTTTCTGAATTCATCAACATTATTAATTAAACTTAAATCAGTTGTTAATTTTTCATCCAAATCTATATTTTCACATCCTACATAAGTTTCTGACGTACCACTTATTAAACAAGATATATTATTTAATACATCTTCTTCAATAGCATTAGCACCATCAATTTTTAATTCAATTTCTTTGGTATTTAAGATTAATTTAGGGTCATTAGCATTATAATTAGTTTCCCTAAATAATAAATCGAACTCTCTATTTGTAGTTTCATCATAGCTAACCCAAGATTTTTTATTATCCAATACTCTTTCTAACTCAAAATGAGGCGGTTTGGATATGATAATGTTTTGGTTATCTAAACTTGAACATTTTTTATCCAGTCTTATATTATCGGTTAATAAACATAAATCTAAACAACATGTATCAATTAAAATTGAGTATCTAATCTTCTTACCATCAATTTGTTTAACAATATCTTCTGGAATATCAATATTATAACCAATAAATGCTGAATTATACCATCCATTTAATAATTTATTAACCTCATTTTTTTCAGACTCAGTTTCTGGTGCTGAATTATCATTAATGTATCTTTCAGTGTATAATGTTTTTATAAATTGTTCCTTATAAATCGAACATAATTGATTTGTATCTCCACTAACTAATATTCCAGTATCACCATCCTTTTCAATAATGTATTTAGATATATTATTTTCCCCAATATTAAAAAATTCATCCTCATATATTGTTTTATATTCATTCTTATCTTTATATTCTAAAACAAATGTTAACTTTAAATTTTCAATATTTTGTAGTGATTCCAAAGAGGTATCACCATAATTAGTTAATTTATTTATTTCATCAGTTAATGAAGTTATTTGATTAGATAGTGTTGTTAACTGAGTTGTATATTCATTTTTTTTACTTTCAAAATATACATACTCATTGTATTTGTTGTTTTTATCACATATATTCTGTATTGTTTGAAAGATATAATCAGATACAGTTTTATTTTGAGTTTTAACTAAATTATTTATTTCATTAATAAAATTGTTGAAGTCCGTTTGAGAATATGATTTTTCACAACCATATGAATTAAAAAAAGAATTATATTTAACCTCGCCAATTACTTGTTTAAATAAATCTAAACCTAAGTCAGTTAAACAATATTTGACAATACCTAACCCACCTCCAAATAAAGGTGGTATATTTTTAGGGGAATAATAATTAAAATCTAATTCACTATAATCAATGCTCTCAGGGTATATCTTACCATAATCTGGTAATGAATCTCTAAGCATTGCACTAACTGGATGACTTAAATTTTTTAATACCTTTGTTTTTTTTTCAAACCAAGGCCAACCTAAAAATAAATTTTCATTACTAACAAAATCAGTATTTGATGGAATTGCAATATCACTAGATGATGAAATTAAAAACTCTGGACTCGCTACAATGTCACCAAGTGGTGTGTCTGATTGATTATCTGTTGTTGGTAAACCAAAAGGTATTAATGGTCCATCTTGTTGAGTTACCAATGGTGATGGTGATTGCATCATATTTGGATTACCTAAAGTTCCTTCTATAACATAACATAAGTTTTCAAAGTCGTTAAGACTTCTTAATATAAAAACATTGTTTAATTTTGCTGTTGATAATAATTTATTATAATCTTTTTGTAACGCACTTAATTGAGATTGTAATGCTAATTTTTCATCAGTATCTCTTTCACATGTTGAATTAAAAACAGAACAATCAAAATTAATCAAATAATCAAAAGAAACATTTAATCCACAAGTTTCACCAAGACCAATTTCAAATAAAGATGAATCGTCTTTATTACTATTAAAATTTAATTTTTTTACGCAGTCGTTGGTGTCATAACCTGTTTTCCAGTAACACTTTTGAGTATCGATATCAAAAGTATATGTTTTACCATTTTGCTCACCAGTCCTAAGGCAGCAAGCTTCACTAATTATATCAGTTCTAAATTCACAACTATCAATATCTTCAGATGAGCAATCATGACCAATTTTAACTATACCATTTTTTCCTTCAATAATCTTTTTTCTAGTATTATTTAATTCAGTAATAGTATAACAACTATTGAGAGCTTTTTCATATGTGATTTTAGTGGGCATTTATTGCTTTTCTTTTAATATAATTATCTTAAATTACATTTTAAACACAAGGTGCTTTACCTATTGATTTATTATATAATTTAATGATTAATTCTTTATATAGATTCAAAACATTAGTTTGATTTAAATTTTCGTACTCTGGTTTAACTCTACAAGCATATCCAACATTGTTACCACCATCGTCAATCCATTCTGGAGTTGTAATATTTAATGGACAAAAACAAGAATCAGATGGATTAGTTATTTTATACTCTGGTGAGGTATTAGTATCAGTTCCCCAACTGTTTTTAGGTGATATAAATTTTAAATAAATTTTACTTTTATTATTAAATGTAATGTCAGTTATTTGTATCCCAGCTTTATCAAAGTCAGTTCCCTCATTATTGGTATGAGCTAATCTCCATTTACATGTTAAAAAACAACCACAACCAGATTTTTGTAAATCTTTTGTAATACCTTCAGATTTTGAACAAATATAACCTTTAGTTCTGTAAATTGATTGATATATTTTTTTATCTGTGTTATATGATATATCATATAATTCATGTAAATGAGAAAATCCACCATCTTTTTTACAACATTCTTTATTTCTGAAAATAGTATCGACTGTAATCCCAGTTATTTCAGTGTTATCATCATAATAAGCTTTTTTAGTATATAACCAAATATATGGTGTTCCAGATAATTGTGGACCACTATTAATATAAGTTTTTGTTGATAATTCATCATCACAACCACTCAATATAATTGGTTTAGCGTCAATACAAATAGATAACATATCATCTTTACCGTATTTACAACCACACTTAGTTTCTCTAGCATTATTAATACCATCTTGTATTGTTATAGAAGTGTTAACTAAATCATCAATAGATAAATTATTTTTATTTGTTATATCAATGTACGTATTTCCTGTATAATCATTTATAACACCTTTATTGTAATTATAAAATATGTTTGTTGTACCAGTAACGTTTACATCATTATTAATTGTAAATGAGCTGAAACCAATGCTTAATTCAGGGATAAGATTGGTTAATTGATTAAAATAATCTGTACCACCATCATAAGGTCCAATATGTGGGTTGTTTCCTTTTAATTCATGTTCACTACTATTATCACCGTATGATTCTTTATACCACCCACCTTTTGATTGGAAGTATTTAAAATTATTTGATAATGTGTCTGTTTGTAATCTAGGATAACCATCAGCGTCAATACTATAATTTGATATATCAACACCCAAACCATAATATTCCAAAACTTTATAGAATATGTTCATATCAATTTTATCCTTGACTCTATAAACATATTCATTTAAATCTATTAATCCTTTTGGTGAACCGATAAATTTCATGAAAAACTCAATAGCTTTTCTACTACCTTTTGATTTGAATAAAAATGAAGTGTTTAATATTAAACGTCTCCACATTTCAGTTTCGATTTCTTGTGATGTTAAACCAACAGAGTGTCCAGAATAAGATGTATTGTTTGATTCAACATAGTGACTTAATAAATCATTATTAATAAATGAATTACTGAGTTCCCATCCCATTGTATAGGCTAAATCTTTAACAATTTGGTCTGGGGCATTACCTAATTTATCATATGTGATTCTATTAGATGTTTTTATACCGTCAATCCATAATTTAACCTCGTCAAATTCCCTACCATATATTCTTAATATCTTTTGCATTTTTTGACTTTCTGAAAAATCAGAAGTCCCATCTAATCTTGGTATAGTGTCAAAGTTTGTGATTGATTCCGAGACTAAGAATCTATTAATTAAATCAGAAGAAATATTATCAGAATTTTCACTGATTCTAATTAATTTATCAACATAATTTAAATACTCTGAATTATCGAAATCTAAATTGTATCCATCAGATGTTGTCCATGTAAGTGTCTCTAAACCATTAATTACAATTCCGTTATCAAGTTTTTGTTTATATTTAAAAGTTGATGTGTATTTTGGTTTTATTTGTCTATTTAATAAATTGCTTTCGAATACTGATAACCCATTAAAAAACTCATCTAATTTTAATTTATTAGGTTTAACATGAAAAGTTTCAAATAATCCAGTAGACCCAGTAAGCCCAAATGGTGCACCTTCAACAGTTAAATATATATTATAATCTGTTGGTGGTTTTGACCCAGTAAAATTTAATATTTTATATTCAATATCATTATAATCAATGACATAACTTTTATAATTTATTATTAAATTTTTTAATTTGTTTTCACTACTAAAAGTGTCTGTTGTAGTATTAGTGGTGTTATATATTAACTCATATTTGTTATCAATAGATTCAGTTGGTATGCTGAATGTAGATGTGTTTGTTAATGAATCATAAACATAATTTTCAGCTGTATAACCTGACGTAGTTCTATTAAGTACTGATACGTATATCGATGCTGGCCATGTGCTTATGATATTCTCCAAAGAAACTCTTATAAATTCATTTGCTGAACCAAAATAAGCAAAATTGTTTATATTAGTATAATCAATGTTTAATTTTAAATTAACATTTTTTTTAATTAAAATATCAACATTCTCTTTTACATTTAATTTAGTTAAATCATAAAAGTCAGTGAAAGGTTTTTTTGTAAATGAAGTTGCTAAACCATCGCTATTATTTATTCTAATAGAAAAGTTACCTAACGTGAATATAGAAGTAGACTCATCACCATTAACAGTTCTGTTAGTTTGTTGGTTACCTACTAAATCAGGTGAAAATGGTCTATATTCAATATTACCATTATAAACTATTTTTTTAGCGTAACCAGCTACTTTTATTAAATCACCCTTTGCCATTATTTAATTTAAATTTCAGTAATATCGTTAAAGTTCTTAGTTGTATCAATATTAGACCTTTTCTCTTTAATTTCATAAAGAGGAACTCCAGTAAATTGACTTTTAAGTTCGTATAAGTTGTATTGTTCGTAAATTTCATTGTTGAAGTTGTAGATAGTGTAAATACCATCCTCAAGACTTTTACTTTGATTACCAAATAATCCGTAAGCCAATGTTTCAAAGTCGTGGTCAACAATCTCAACTTCAATAGTAACAGGGTTAAATAATGTGTGTGTTAATATAACTTGTTGGTTAGGTTCACCGATATATGGAAATACATCAGGTTTTGTACTAGTGGACGCATTAGGTGTTACTGTACAGAAAACTAACGTAGCGTTATCATTAAATCTATATCTAACAGCTTTAGCGTTACTATCGGCTAAATTCTGTGTTACTGGCTCAACTCTATTGTTAGAAGTTATTACTCTAAATAAATTTCTAACTTTTTTAGTTGGGTCATTCTTATCAAGATATTCAACTCTATATCCAGTTAAAGCATTATTTTCAAATTTATCAGTAAATTGACTTAAATTTGAGTCACTAGCATCAAAAACAATCCCTTTAGTATTTGGTAATGCACTTAGTACACCACAGTCAACTAACGTTGCTTTAATTTCAACTGGTTTTAATACTATCGTATAAAACCCCTTATTTTCAAATTGACCAACAGGTAATTTTAGATTATATAATCCGCTAAACACATCAATACCTAATCCACCTTCAAAATTATCAACAATGTTTGTTAAATTAGAAGAATCTAATATAAATGAATTTGTAATACCGCTCTCTCTATTTGGGGAATAAAACACTGTAATCTGTACGTCACTCGGACTTACATCAGATGGTTTAACTATACCATAAACACCTGTTGACATATAACTTATTTTTAAACTTTATTTATTTTATATAATCCGTTTCCGTATTTTTCTAATTGAGTGAGGTTATTTATTTCTGCCATCCTACCATGTTTAGCGAAAATAATTGTACCTCCTCGTTCTATAAATACTTCTGATTCTACTTTTGGTTCTTCAGTTATGTATAATAAATATTCCTCTCTAGTTAAAGCTGACATATCAAGATTACTATTATTCAATCCTTGTCCTTTGAAATAAAACTTGGTTAACGGAATTTCTTCAGTTCCAAACTCTGTTTTAACGCTTCTAGTGGTTGAATTGAATGTTTCATATAATATACCATCATTTAAGTATGGTGGTGTTGTCTCGCTTAGTCTATTATCGTTTAAATCACCCATATGAACATAGGTAATCGGATTAAAATTATTGTTACTAAGAACTAAACTTGATGCAAGAAATGTTTTTCCAGTATAATTTTGAAATAAATCAACTTCAATAACTTTACCTATTTTGTATTTATCGTTACCAGTGAATCCATAAGAACTAAATGATTCTAATTTATCATCAGTAATACCACTAATACTAAAACCAGTTTGATAATAATCACTTAATTTTTTATCATCATATCTAGTATCATAATTATATGGTGTTTTATTTGTGGTAAACATTGCGTTTGGATTATTAATAAACTCAAATGTGCCATCAGCACCAATTTTATTAATTAAAGAAGTATAATCAACTAGCTTTCCAGTTTCTGGATTTATTTCACCCTTTTTAATATAATCATAAGGTTGATAAGCACCTAAATCCTTTATTGATTGGTTAATTTCAAATAATATATTTATAGATGTAGCGGTAATAGTACCCCAAGTAGAATCATAAGACCTACTTCTAAGTTTCTCTAATAAAATCTTTTTTTTTATTATTTCCATCACGTTGTTACTATTTGGTATAACTTAACTTCATATGAATCCGTATTAATCATTACATTTGCTGAATAATTAGTATCAATACTATAATAAAATCCTGTATTATCCTTCTTTAGTAAATACTTAGTGTGAGTATTATTTTTAATAGAGGTATTATTAGTGGGTGTATTTATTTTGTCAACTGGTGGTTTAGTATCTGTTGATATTAATCTTAATGTTTTTCCAGTTTTTGCATTATTAAAACTGGCGCTCATGAATAATTCCTTTGGTGTTTTATCATTTATTTCATCTTTATAATGATAAATAAAAAAACCTTCACCATCCAAAGTTTTATCAATTAATGAATCACCAACAGTAAATTCCAAATTTATATTTTCAACTAGTTTTATATCACCCCAAGTCTTTTTATCATTTGGTTTAAAAAAAGCCTCTCTTGGTGAGTTATCTGCAACAAAAAATTTTTCATTAACAATAGGGTATATTATAATATAAGACATTAATCTTTGGGTGCTTCTATTATCACTATCATAAAAATTTAATCTTAAAAATGAATTATTAAAACTATTCTTTCTAAATTTAATATCGTCAATTTTAAAACCAACATCTTCATAAGACGCATCTGTATAAGCGTTATTTTCATCCAAAACATAAATACTATAATTTATTGTTCTTATAATATTAGCTAAAGGTGAATTTAAATCTTTTGTTG
>JACCDP010796048.1_pt1 | contig 26119 bp, 21 predicted proteins | sample 7445841 | NCBI WGS metagenome assembly JACCDP01 (sample SAMN15323441, study PRJNA562643) | freshwater metagenome | isolation source: river surface water | place: USA:Blue River Watershed | collected 2017-08-17 | reverse complement strand
ACTTGAACGAGCCGTTCTAAGCGCTATCTGTTTAGTCTTGCTCCAAGTGGGGTTTACATAGCCAACTGCATCACTGCAATTGCTGGTGGTCTCTTACACCACCGTTTCATCCTTACCAATATTGCTATTGGCGGTTTACTTTCTGTTGCACTTATCCCGCGGATTGCTCCGGGTGGCTGTTAGCCACCACTTTGCTCTAAGGAGTCCGGACTTTCCTCGGTACTTGCGTAACGCGGTGATCCGGGCGACTCTTCAAGCCCAAGGATACGGCAGTTAAAGCAGCTCGAGCAATCGAGACTTATGCGCTTAAAGTGACCAAAAATAGCTGGTTTAAAACGTTATGGAAATCGGCATATGGTCGCTTATCTTGCTTACAACAGTCGGTTCTAGTTTTACCTTCGTTCCGCGTTTTGCTAGAAAATGATCAATCTGCTGATTTGGTTTCCAGACCGGAAATGTTAATTGCTTAACAAGTGATCGCCAGCGAAGAGAGTTAACTGATTCTTGCCAACTTTCAACAATATTTAAGTCTCCCGCAATTAAAACGCGCAAGGATTTATCTTTTGCAATTTTATTTGCCCAAAGTTTTAATTGGGCAAGTTGAATATTTCGGAAAATTGGTTCCCAAGAGAGATGAGCATTAATTATAACAGTGCCATCTACTAAATAAGCAGCCAAAGCATTTCGTGCATGATCTTTGACCCAATACTTTTTCGTCACTCCATCTGATGTGAATGGTAGCCACCAACCAACTAGGGCTTTAGAAAGTTCTTTTCTTTCCCATTTAATAATTGGTGATTTCGAAATTATGCTGATGCCATATCCTGGTTGTTTGGAAGTTATTGAATCGGTGATCAGAGGTGGAAAGTCAGAGCTAACCGATTGTGGCCAGTCCAACCACTCTTCATCTTTGCGCCAAACACTAGGCGCGAACGCCCAGTGTTTAGCCCCCATGATTTCTGCAAACATTTTGGTCTGCTCTTCTAGATTGCTGCGACCATTTAACTGATCAACTTCTTGAAGTGCTAATAAATCACAATCAAGTGCTTTTACAGTTCGAACAATTTCAGCCGTGCGATCAACGTCGGTGCCGGCAGGATAAACTTCGCCATGCTGGATATTCCAAGAAGTGATCTTCATAGGTTCAATTCAATCACTTTTGATATGTGGTCGGAGTCCAGGCAGGGCCGAGTTCTTCTTGGTGGGTATTGATATCACCGTATAAATCATCGATATCTACTACTTTTTTAGCGGAAAGATTAGCTATAGCTAGGTTATAGCCTCCCTTTGGAATACTGACATCGCCAGTTACCAGAAAGATGAAATCTTCTGCTTCTTCATATGGGAATGAATCAGATGAATCCCAAGAATCATTATTGAAGAAGAGATCTTCAGATGGCCGGCCGTCGTAATAGCCCCATCTAATTCCATCGTGTTGTGAATCTTGTACTCGTGTAAATAGGAATCGTTGGTCATCTACGCCAATTGGATAATAGGAACTTATTCCGGTTTTGCCAGAATTCATTTCCTTATCGCCAGATTTAGTTTTTAAAAAAATCTTTCCTTGGCGCTCAAACAGGATTTCCGTCCCATTTGTACGGTAGTACGGCATAGAAGATTCAGTTTCACCGACTGAGAGATAGGTTTTCGCACCACCTGCACTTGCAACTGTTGCTAATACCCCATCTTCCTTGTAAACAATTGTTTTACCATCGGGTGAAAACTTCGGATCTTCGTCGCGTTTGCCATTTGGCCCAGTTAAATTCTCTGGATCTGTCCATTCGGTGCCAGTCCAATGCGATACAAAAACATCCCAGTCATACTGCGCTTCGCCATTAATCGGCAGGAGCCCGGCAGCAGAACCCATCATTGTTAAATATTGCCCATCGCTACTTACGTGTGCATTTATGGGCGAAATTACATTGGTCCAGTTGGCATTAATTTGATTGAAGGCACCAGATTTCAGATCCAAGCTCCACATCGTCGCATCCCATGAACCGTAATCGGTGTATCTATGGAAAAAGAGTGTGCCTGATAAGTTCTCAATATCTGCCTTGGCAGGTTTGACCATATATATAGCGCCGGTAAGTAAGCCAATTAGGGCGAGAGCTGTTGATATGCGTAAAAGTCTGTTCGTCATGCTCATCTTGACCCCTCTGCCTTGAAATCGTTATCAAAATCGTTATCGAAATACCTCTGAAAAGGTATTGACCTCTGAAATTCTATCTGTAAGGTTTCCTAACACAAAGAGGTAGGTTTCCTAACACAATGGGGCTAGGGCCCAGCGTGGATCTACCGAATGACAGGAGAAATAATGCAGAAGAAACGTTTGGTCGCTTCTTTCGCAGTCACAGCGATTTTGGCTGGCAGCCTATTTGGAGCCACCAGCGCTGCACAGGCTGCGGGACGAACCGTCGTTGTTTGGTCACCTTACAAGGGTGGCAATCTAGATCTTTGGAATGCTGCAATCAAACGAGTTGAGGCAGCAAACCCAGGTCTAACCGTAACTTCAGTTGGCAGCATCGATATGGCTAAGTCATTAGCTGCAATCAACGCTGGTAACGGTCCTGATATCTCAGTATCAAACGGTGCAGGAAACCTCGGCTGGTTCTGTGGAACTGGTGCATGGCAACGTCTAAACACAATGATTGCAAGTCGTACAAGTGGAATTGATTTGAAGGCTACCTTCACATCCGCTGCGAATGCATTCACTGTTTCAAATAACGTGCGTTGTGCATTGCCTCTGAATTCAGAAGTTTTTGCGTTCTACTTTAACAAAGATATCTTGGCTAAGGCCGGATTCAAGAGCGCTCCAAAGACAACCACTGAACTTCTTGAGTATTCAAAGAAGCTAACAACATTTAATGCTGATGGCAGCATCAAAACAGCTGGTTTCGTACCTTGGGCTGGCTACTACGGATTCGACATGGATTCAATGTGGCTAGGTCAAATGTTCGGCGCTCGTTGGTATAACGGAAACGGTACTGCCGGATTCGGAACCGATGCACGTTGGGCTAAAGCATTCAACTGGCAGAAGACTTTCATCGCTGATGTATTTGGTGGCGGAGACTTCGAAAAGGGAAGCAAGCTTCTAACTAAGTTCGTTGCTGCTCGCGGTGGCGAATGGGGAACAAACCATGACTTTATGTCAGGTCGCGTTGCCATGAAGTGGGATGCTAACTGGATGGCTCCAATGTTCTGTACTGGTGATGACTGGGCGATGGCAGATAAGTGCACATCAAAGGTCAACTTCGGTATCGCAGGATTCCCAGTTTCTCCAGATCTAGTTTCTAAGAACTACGGCTCAGGCGTAGTTGGAGCTGGATTGATGGGTATTTCTAAGGGATCAAAGAATGTAAAGGATGCCTGGATAGTTATGAAGGCTCTTGCAACAGATACTAAGTTGGCAGCAGCTTGGGATTCAGCAAACGGTGCACCTTCGACATTGAAGTCAAAGAGTGCACGCCCTGCTACTTATCCTGAATGGTATGAGCCAATTTACGATGTTGCATCTCATCCACTATCTGCTTATCACATGATGAAGAACACAGGAGAGCACCTTGAAGAAGCTCTTCTGCAGAACTTGATGGCGTCATGGCAAGCAGGAGATACTTCAAATATCAAGACAGCTTTATCTGACCTTTCAACTAAGGTAAATCAGATCATCGCTAGAAACGAATAAAAAGAAATAATGCAATTACAAAAGGCAATGGCATCCTTCTCCCCGCGCAAGCGGGGGGAAGGTGCCCTTGCACCTGCGCGTAAAAAGTTAAAAGTTCCTTATCTTTTTATCTTCCTTTGTATGTCACCTTGGTTATTTGGAATTGTTTTCTTTACCGCATACCCAATGGTCACAAGCTTCTATCAAGCATTTACCAAATTCAATTTAATTGATAAGCCGGTCTGGGTTGGCCTCGAAAACTTCCATCGCATGTTCTTTGAAGATGATGATTTCTGGAAGGCCCTCTATAACACCATTTGGATTTCTGTAATTAGTATTCCACTTCGTATTTGCTTCGCTCTCTTTACTGCTTGGATTTTGACTAAGCCAAAGCGTGGAAGCAGTATTTATCGCACAATATTTTTCTTACCTTCAATGGTGCCAGCAGTTGCTGCGTCAATGGTATTTACCTATATTTTCAATCCGGCGTACGGAACAATTAACCGCGGCCTTGAAGCTCTAGGCGTAGATGATCCGCCATTCTGGTTTATGGATCCAAATTGGTCCAAATGGGGATTAATCCTGCTAGGACTTTGGGGCATCGGCGATACGATGATTATTTACTTGGCTGGACTCTTAGATGTTCCGAAGTCGCTGTATGAAGCAGCGAGCCTCGAAGGAGCATCAGCCTGGCAATCGTTTAGGCACGTAACTCTTCCGCTAATGACCCCAGTTATCTTCTTTTCTGCAGTTACAGGCGTGATCGGAAGTTTCCAGTACTTCACACAGGCTTATGTGGCATCTGGCCAAGTAAATGACTATTCGCATTCCATGTATTTCTATGCGACACATATTTATTACTCAGCATTTAAAGCATATGAGATGGGTTATGCCTCTGCATTGGCCTGGGTTTTGTTAGTTATTACCCTGCTCTGCACTCTTGTCATACTCAAGACTCAGAAACGCTGGGTTCATTATCCAAACGGATCGTTATTTAAGTGAGCGAGAACAAATGATTAATTACACTCCAGAGAAACTCGCAGAGCTTGAAGCTCATTCCCGTAAGGCGCGTCGAAGGAAAAAGTGGCGTCAATTCCTAGAAATGGTGGGAAACCACTCAGTTCTAATTACTTTTTCGGCAATTTTCTTACTTCCACTTTACTTAGTGGTTGTTATTTCGCTGATGAATCGTGGGCAAGCCGAGACTCGAGCAATCTGGCCTTCACCATTTATGTGGCATAACTACCTTGAGGTCTTTACGGCCGTACCGTTTCTTAAGTGGACGATGAACACTCTCTTTATTTCGATTATGACCACAATTGGTGTTGTTGTATCAAGTGTTCCGCCTGCATATGTCTTATCGCGCTTGCAGTGGAAGGGTCGTGGAGTTACTTTCATAATCATTCTCTCGACCATGATGCTTCCAGGCCAAGTCACGATGATTCCGGTTTACATCATCTTCTCTAAACTTGGTTGGATCCCTTCATTCTTGCCACTTATCGTGCCAAGTTTCTTCTCTAGCGCCTTCTCGATCTTCTTATTGCGGCAATTCTTCTCGAGTATCCCCGATGAGATATCGGATGCAGCTCGAATTGATGGCTGTAGTGAATTCAAATTAATGATGCGCATCGTGGTGCCGCTGGCCAAGCCAGCAATCTCAGCAATCGCCCTCTTCTCGTTCCTGGGATCTTGGAACGATTTCTTTGGTCCGCTTCTCTATATCGTTGAAAATGAGAACCTTTGGACCTTAGGCATTGGTTTAAATGAATTCCAAGGAATCCACCACGTTGAAAGCAACATGATGATGACCGCTTCGGTTCTCTTTATGCTGCCCGTCATCATTATCTTCTTCTTCAGCCAGAAAGTTTTCATTGAAGGCGTTACCCTCACAGGCGTGAAAGGGTAGGTTAGATGAAAAATACAGCAGTTGGAGTCCCAGCGATTCCATCTTTGATGCGCGAAATCAATGAACGCAGGGTGATTGATACCTTGCGTTCAAATGGTGCGCTCCATGCTGCAGAAATTGCCCGCTTAATTGGATTATCAAAACCAACTACTGCTGATATTTTGCGTGATCTTGTTGAATATGGCTTGATTCTTGAAGTTGAGCCTGGCGAAGCTGATTCAAAGCGAGCGCGATTGGTTTATGAAGCCGTTAGTGATGTAAAGGTTTCGCTTGCAATTGATATCGGCACACGTTTTATCCGTGCCGCAATTGGTGATCTGAATTTGCAAACACGCGCCGAGGCATCGATTCAGGTAACTTCATTAAAGTTAAGTGATTTGACGAAAGTAATGCATCAAGCGGTTGATAAAGCGCTAAAGGATTCTGGTTTTAAGCTTAAGGATGTCGCCACAATAGCTGTAGGTACTCCTGGTGTAGTTGATCAGAAAACTGGCATAGTTTCTATCGCGGGAACAATTAGCGCACTCGATGGCGTGAACCTGGCTGAATTAATTAAGAAAGAATTCGGGATCTACCCAACAGTTGAAAATGATATTAACTTGGTAACCGTTGGCGAACAGCGCGCGGGTCACGGTGTTGGAATTGATAACTTTGCGGTTCTCTCTGTGGGTTCAGGTTTGGGTTCGGGCATTGTCCTAAATGGAAAACTTCATCGCGGTCACCGTGGCGCCGCTGGTGAAGTTTTCTATGTTCCTTTCGGCGATCCACACGATACACACCGCAGTGCAACTAACCCATCTGGTGACCGCATCGCTGAAATTACCCGCGAACTAGCAAAGAAGTTTAAGAAATCTTCACTCGTTGAGCCATTCACAACTATTGAAATATTAAAGGCTGCTAAAGATGGCGATGCACTAGGTCGCGCCGTTATTGAACAAGAGGCCGAACGTATCGCTCTCTATGTTGCAGCTATTTCTGCAATTGTTGATGTCGAGCTTGTTGTCTTATCCGGTGGTATCGGCCGGCAAGCCGAATTTTTTATTGCCCCTATCCGCAAACTTGTAAGTGAAATCCTGCCCTTTCCGCCTAAAATCGAAGTTTCCAAGCTTGGCGATAGCGGAATTCTGGTGGGCGCGCTTCAAATCGCTACGGCTCAAGCCTGCGATCTAGTCTTCCAAGCCCAGACTGGCGGTATCCGAAAAGCTATAGCCGGGTCGATGTAATGAAGTTAGCTGTAATCGGTGGCGGTTCGACCTACACCCCCGAACTTATCGATGGCATTTTACAGCGCCATGATCGCCTACCTATTTCGGTAATTCACTTAGTAGATATTGATTTAACTCGCCTAGCTACGATTGCCGCCTTTGCTAAGCGAATGATTCGGGCTGCTGGTCGCCAGATTGAACTTGAATATTCAACAGATATTCGAGCTGGTATTCGTGGATCATCTTTTGTGGTCAGCCAATTCCGAATTGGTAGCCAGAAGGCTCGCCATCGAGATGAAATGCTCGGTCGCAAATATGGGCTAGTCGGTCAAGAGACTGTTGGCGTTGGTGGATTTGCTAAAGCGCTTCGCACAATTCCAGTTGCCTTAAATGTTGCACAGATTATTGAAGAAGAGGCACCAGATGCCATGTTGCTTAACTTTACAAATCCGGCCGGCCTGATTACCCAAGCTCTAAAGAGTCATGCACCAAACGTTAAATCTATCGGCCTCTGTAATGTTCCATGGAATACTCGAATTGAAATGGCAAGCGCGTTAAACGTACCTGCTAACTCTGTTGAATTTGATTACGTCGGCTTAAATCACCTCTCCTGGATTCGCGGCGTAAAAGTCGATGGTATCGATCGCAGCCCTGAAGCAATTGCCGCTTTCCGTGGCTTAACCATTAACAAGGCAAACCCTGGTGATTCCCCAGCATGGATTCAGAGCACTATTGATTACTTACAGGCGATTCCAAATTATTACTTGCTCTATTACTACGAGGAAAAAGCCTGGATTGATTACCAGCGCCATAACCCAACACGAGCAAGTGAAGTAATGAAAATTGAAGATGTTTTAATGGAAAAATTTGCCGATGAATCTCTAGTAACTAAGCCAGCCGAATTAATGGAACGTGGCGGTGCTTATTACTCAGATTCAGCTGCCGAACTCATGGCCGATATCCATAACGATGCGGGCACAATTCACATCGTAAATACCCTTAATAAAGGTGCTATTGCTGGTTTCCCAGATGATGCGGTCATGGAGATCCCCGCTGTTATTACCAAGACTGGCACCTTGTCTATTAAGGCTGATGCCATGCGCCCTGATATCGATGCCCTAGTGAGCAACGTTAAAGATTTTGAAATGTTAACTATCGATGCGGCTGTAACTGGAAATGAACAAAGCGCCTTACTGGCTCTTCTATCTAATCCTATTGGTCCAGATAGTTCGCAAGCCCGCGACTTGTGGCGCGATCTACGTACCGAGAACAATGGGTTGATTGGACTCTTCAATGAGTAAAGTCATTCTCGGCATTGATGGTGGCGGCACTAAGACTCATGCAGTAATTGTTGATTTGGCTGGCAATATTGTGGGCTCGGCAGCAAATGGTGGCGCTAATTGGGAGCGCACTGGCATTGTTGCCACTCAAGTAAGTCTGGAAGAGATCGTTGATCGTGCACTTGCAAGCGCCGGTCGATCTCGCGCAGATATTGTGGCCGCAACATTTGCACTAGCTGGAATTGATTGGGAGTCAGATAAAAATTTATTTAAACCAACAACAGCAGCGCTAGCCCTTCCGGAACATACTTCATTTATCAATGATTCAATTGCAGCTCTGTTTGCGGGCAGCCCTACTGGAATCGGCTGTGTATCAATTGCCGGCACCGGTGGAAAAACTTCTGGGCGCAGTGCATCTAAAACGCTGCAGACGATGGGGATGGATCTCGGCGAAGGTGGTGGCGCTGGTCAATTGGTTTCACTCGCCCTTGATTATGTAGCTCGCATTTATCATGGCATCGAGACTCCAAGTCAATTAACGCAATTAGTTTTAGCTGAAACTGGGCATAACGATCAGACCGAATTTTTCAAAGCGGTGGCACGTGAAGGGTTGCGATTAACTGAAGATTTAGCGCCGAAGATCTTTGACTTGGCATCAAGTGGCGATGCGGGAGCCATTGCAATAACTAAGAAGGTTGCCGAACAACATGCAACCGATGTGACAGCGATGATTGATCAGTTGGGTCTTTCAGGCACAGAAGTTCAGGTAATTCGTGCAGGCGGGCTACACACAGCTAATTGCGATACCTTCGATCAAGCCTTTGAAAAGAGCCTAAAAACAGCTCATCCTGGCGCAACAGCCCAGGTTTTGGATATCTCCCCTGTTTACGGCGCCGTGGTTTACGCAGCTCATGACTACTTTGGCCAAGCTCCGACCAATTTCTTAACTAACTTATTTTCACAAGCGCGAACAAAGGGTGATCTGTGAGCATCAAAGTTCTAAATGGCACAGCAGCACAATCTGAAATGGCGTCCGCATTTATTAATCGACATGCTAAAACATTTGCCGGTCTTGCGCTTGAAATAAATCTCAGTAAAGCACGAACTGAAAAAGTAGAAGGTTTCACGCTAAGGGCTACCAAGAACGGTGCGACTATTTCTGCCGAGGTCGGTATAACACTTGATCATGTACTTCGCTACGCACTAAACGCAATTAAGAACTGGATTGATAACGGAGCTGAGGAAAAACTTGAATTAACCGATGGTCCAGATTTTGCCGTACGTGGCGTGGTTGAAGGTTTCTATGGCAAACCTTGGACACATGAGCAAAAGTTAAAAGGTATTGAATATTTTGCCGATTACAACATGAATACCTATTTCCTGGCACCAAAAGATGATCCGCTACAACGCTTTAATTGGCGTTCACCATTTACTGCTGATTACCTGCAAGATACTGCCGAGCTCATTGCGCATGGAAAATTACATGGAATAGATTTCGTGCTCTGCGTATCCCCTGGATTATCAGTTGAATATTCCAATGAAGCAGATGTTGACGCAGTCGTTAATCGTTTTAAGCAGCTGACTGACCTAGGCTCCAGCCACTTTGGCATGCTCTGGGATGACATTGCCTGGGAGATGCAACACGATTCTGATAATGCAAAATATGTTTCAACTGCACAAGCTCACGCCGATTTCACCAACCGGGTCTGGAATAAATTAGTTGCATATAACGAGCGCGCACAATTAACTGTCTGTCCAATGCATTACGCAGGTCGTGGCAATGAGCCATACTTGATCGATTTAGGTCGGGAATTAAAGTCTCGAATTAACCTAATGTGGACTGGTCGCCAAATTTGTTCTGAATATCTAGATGTATCAGATGCAGTTATCTTCGAACGTAGCGCTCTGCGACCAGCCCTTTATTGGGATAATTTCCCGGTAAATGACGGCGGCATGCAGGTAAATCTCTATATCGGGCCACTTCGCGGACGCGAAAAGGGACTTTATAGATTCTCAGCTGGTCTTCTCTCTAATCCAATGCTGCAATTCGAAGCATCTTTAATTCCAATCTCAACAATTGGCGACTACCTATGGGATAGCGAGAGCTATGACCCAGAGAGTTCTTGGGAGGCTGCGCTAATCAAAGTCATCCCTGCTGAGAAAGACCGATTAGCGCTACGCAAGTTCTTCCGCACCTCACTTGGTTCAAATGTAGGCGGAGATCCTGCACCTGACTTGCGCCAAGTTTTCCGCGCTGGCGTTGCAGCTTGGCGATCAGGAGATATGAATAAAGCTGCAGATATATTTGCGGCAGCCGGAAAAGATATGGAAGATAATTTTCAGTATCTAACAAGTGGCGATTCCACGGTTCCGGAATTAATCTCCGAAATTACTCCTTGGCTTGCCAAGTATCGTGTTGGCGGCGAAGCGCTAATTGGCTTAGCTGAAGTTTTGAGAACTTGTACATATGATCAAGAGAAGATGATTATTACTGGCCCAGCCGATGCGCCTGCAAAACTTGAAGCCCTGGTTGAAAAAGTTGAGAATGTGCGCAAACGTTTATTCGGAGACCAAATTGTTGGCCCACTTAACGAACTTGCAGCTGAACTACAAACCTACAGTTCGTAACCAGAGATCAGCCATAATCTGATGGCCAACTTTACTTGGATGAATTCCATCATCAGCTAGCTCAGCCATACGCAACTCTTTTGTTTTAGCTTTTAAGTGTTGATCAAATGGAACTAGCTTGGCCCCAAATTCTGCGGCCATCTTATGAACTACCCCAATCTTGGGATCTAAATCTTCACGCCAGGTATTCATCTCGTCGCGAACTTCTAGCAAGAAAGGTTCGCAAAGAACGAGATCAGGGTTTCCATTCGCTTTAGTCGCTGTTAAAACTCGGCGATAGCGTTCTTCAAAATCTTCTACTGAAGTTGGATCGTTATCGTCATAACGGCGCCAAGTGTCATTGATGCCAATAGCTACTGAGACGAGCGTTGGATTACGTGCCAAAACATCGGTATTCCAGCGGTTTTCGAGGTCAACTAAGCGATGGCCGCTTGTGCCAACATTGATGATTTCGCCAGCTAGACGACCGCTTTGGGCAATATTGAAAACATAGCCATCCCCAAAAGGCGGCTCAATCAATCGTCCGCAGTCAGTAACGCTATCGCCGATAAATACAGTTAGTTGAGACATGGCTATATCTTAACTAATAAAGAGGTGCGTAAGATAGCGCTCATGTCCGTGGCGAATATTCCTAACGATCCAAATTGGCCGCGTGCAAATACCCTACTCAAATCTGCAAAAACAGAGCTAGCCATAATCGGAGTACCTGCTTCAGCAACCGCGCTATCTCCAACATCTGCACATTTAACTCCAGCTGCAATTCGCCAAGCACTCATTAAGTACTCGACTTATGCGGGTTCAACCGAGACCGAATTGCAAAGTTCGGGAATCACAGATCTAGGCGATGTTAATTTACCCGACCATGCTGAAGGTGAAGCTCGCGTTGCAAGTGCGGTTAATGGATTGCTGGATACTCATAAGATTTTGCTCGCACTTGGTGGCGATAATTCAATTACCTATTCGGTTGCGGCTGGATTATTTACAGATTTAAGTAAAGTTGGCTTAATTACCTTTGATGCCCACCATGATTTACGTGATGGTATTTCAAATGGTTCACCAATCTGGCGTTTAATCGAGGCAGGTTTGCCTGGCGAAAATATTGTGCAAATTGGATTGAGTGACTTTGCAAATAGTGGCCCTTATGCAAAACGGGCGAAAGATGTTGGTATCACAACAATCCATCGCGCAGATTTACGAGAGCGCAAGATAAGCGAAGTAGTAGCTCAAGCTCTTGAGATAGCCGGAGCTAATGGCCGCGAGATTTATGTTGATTTCGATGTTGATGTTTGTGACCGTAGTGTCGCGCCAGCATGTCCAGCTTCGGTTCCAGGTGGCATTAGCGCCGATGAATTGCGACAAGCAGCGAATCTAGTTGCTCGTGATCCACGAGTTCGCGCAATCGATATCACCGAAATTGATGCCGCCAGCGATACAGCCGATGGCCGAACCGTGCGATTAGCTGCGCTTTTGGTACTTGAGATCGCCGCCGGCTTAGCAGCTAGCCAGCGCTAAATAAGCTCTTTAACCACTTCGCGAGCAGCGCTTACAACTGCTCCTGATGCAACTAAGGCGCTTGCCGCTTCAAGTTCAGGCGATAGGAAGCGATCTGGGCCAACGCCGGCAACTACTTTACGAAGTTCAGCGATAACTCGACCGGTTGCTGCAGCTGGTTCTAGTCCGGTGCGCAATTCAATTGCTCGCGCTGCGGTCACCAGTTCGATTGCCAAGATGCGATTGAGATTTTCTACAACTTTGCGCAATTTGCGAGCAGCTGACCAACCCATCGAAACATGATCTTCTTGCATTCCGGAACTTGGAATTGAATCAACGCTAGCGGGTGATGCTAGGCGTTTATTCTCACTGACTAATCCAGCTTGAGTGTATTGAGCAATCATCAACCCCGAATCAACGCCTGGATCATTTGCCAAGAATGGCGGCAATCCAGCAGAGCGATGTTGGTCAAGAGCGCGGTCGGTACGACGTTCGGATATTGAACCAAGATCTGCTGCTGCAATTGCCAAGAAATCTAAGACATAGCCAACTGGTGCGCCATGGAAATTACCATTTGATTCAACTCGGCCATCCGGTAAAACAACGGGGTTATCAATTGCACTTGCCAGTTCGCGAGTGGCAATTGTCGTTGCATGCGCGATGGTGTCGCGTACCGCACCTGTAACTTGTGGAGCACAACGAAGCGAATAAGCATCTTGTACTCGTGAATCGTTCTCGCGATGCGAAGCAACAATTGGCGAACCTTTAAGCAATGCAAAAATATTTGCAGCGCTATCGGCTTGACCGATTTGGGGGCGAAGTGGCAGATGTAAATCAGGTGCAAATACCCGATCAGTGCCAAGCAAGCCTTCGATACTCATAGCAGTAGTTATATCGGCAACGGTACAAAGTTCAGTTAAATCATTAATCGCCATAATCAACATTCCGAGCATGCCATCGGTGCCATTGATAAGTGCTAATCCTTCTTTAGCTTCGAGTTCAATAGGTTGGATGCCAGCAGCTTTAAGCGCCGACAAAGTATCCATCTCAACGCCGTTTGCATCATGAACGCGACCTTCGCCCATTAGCGCTAAAGCACAGTGCGACAGCGGAGCTAGGTCGCCACTGCAGCCAAGTGAGCCAAATTCGGGCACTACGGGGGTAATTCCCGCATTCAACAGATCGCAATAAGTCTGAGCCACCGTTAAGCGAACTCCTGTGCGGCCTGATGCCATTGTGCGCAGGCGCAGCAAGATTAGAGCGCGAACAACTTCGCGTTCAACAGCCGGTCCAATACCTGCGGCATGGGAGCGAATAAGTGATTTCTGTAATTGCGCCCGATCTTTAACATCGATATGGCGATTAGCCAATGCGCCAAAACCAGTTGATACACCATAAACGGCAACACCACCTGCTGCATATTCTTCAATATATTTACGAGAACTATTAATTGCTGTAACGCTCTCTGGAGAAATGGTTACCGATGCACCATATCGAGCAACGGCAATTACCTGAGCAAATGTTAGCCCCGAAGTTCCCAGAACTACTTGCTTGATATCCTTAGCTGATCTGGTTGCCATTGCGCCATACCTGTTCTACTAAATTAACACCGGGCCGATATGCCAAATGTAAATATGATTGACTGCTTAAAATTGCAAAATCCGCACTTGCCCCAACATTTAGATGGCCAACATCTTTACGACGAAGCGCAAGTGCGCCACCTTTAGTTGCCGACCAGAGAGCTTGCTCTGGGGTGAAGAACATTTCACGAACAGCCAGTGCAATCATCAACGGCATATTGGTTGTAAAAGAACTTCCTGGATTACAGTCGCTTGCAATTGCTACATTGATTCCGGCTTCAAAGAGCGGCCTCGCATCCGGATATTTACTACGGGTAGAAAATTCTGCACCTGGCAGCAGCGTAGCTACCGTATTAGAACCCGCTAATAACGAAATATCGCTTTGGTTATAATGTGAAATGTGATCAACCGATGCTGCGCCGAATTCGACGCCAACCTGGATTCCTTCACCTGGCTCGAGTTGATTGGCATGTAATCTGGGCGAGAGGCCCTTAGCTATTCCAGCGCTAAGAATCTCTCGAGTTTGATCAGGAGTAAATGCTCCGCGGTCGCAGAAGACATCTATCCATTTAGCTATCGGCGCTACGGCATCTAGCATCGGCCCGCAAACCATTGCTACATAGTCATCTGGGGCCCTGTTAAACTCGGCCGGCACTATATGGGCGCCCAAGAAAGTAACTTCTTCGGTGAATTCACGAGCAATCTTGAGACTACGTACTTCATCGGCGATAGTTAGACCGTATCCAGATTTAATCTCAATCGTTGTGCTTCCGGATGAGATCCCTTCGATTACTAGCCCTGCTGCATTAGCCCGTAGTTGCAGATCGCTAGCATTTCGAGTTTGTTCAACTGTGTAATTAATACCACCGGCGGAATAAGGTAGACCTTGCATTCGAGCTGAAAATTCAACAGCGCGATCGCCATTAAAAATTAAATGGTTATGGCTATCTACAAATCCGGGGATTACGGCTTTGCCATTTGCACTTATGACATTTTCAAATTCGCTAACTTTAGCAGCGCTCTTTGCGCCAACCCAAGAAACTTTTCCATCAGTAACTGTAAATGCCGCATCTGAAATTAATCCAAGCGGTGATCCATCGAAGGCCGGGTCATTAGTAACCAGACAGCCGATATCAGTGACTAACAGATCAGACATTTATTATTCAATATCCAGCATCGGTACATGAACGTGACGTTCTTTTGCAGTATTGATGGCATGGTCATATCCGGCATCTGCATGTCGAATCACGCCCATGCCTGGGTCATTTGTCAGAACTCGCTCTAACTTCTGCGCCGCCATCTTGGTGCCATCAGCAACTGAAACTTGGCCAGCATGCATTGAACGGCCCATTCCGACGCCACCACCATGATGAAGTGAAACCCATGATGCACCAGAGGCAATATTCACCATCGCATTTAATAATGGCCAATCGGCAATTGCATCTGAGCCATCGAGCATAGCTTCTGTTTCGCGGTAAGGCGATGCGACAGAACCACAATCTAAATGATCGCGCCCAATTACGATTGGTGCAGATACTTCACCGCGCGCCACCAAATCATTAAATGCTAAGCCGGCCTTTTCGCGTTCGCCATAGCCCAGCCAACAGATACGAGCCGGTAAGCCTTGAAAAGCTACCTTCTCCTGGGCCATAGTGATCCAGCGATTTAGCTCTTGATTCTCTGGAAAGAGATCTAGAACAGCCTTATCTGTGCAGTAAATATCCTTTGGGTCTCCAGATAGCGCGACCCATCGGAATGGACCTTTGCCTTCACAGAAGAGTGGGCGAATATAGGCAGGCACAAAGCCTGGGAATGCGAATGCGCGACCGAAGCCACCTTGACGAGCTTCATCGCGAATTGAATTTCCATAATCGAAAACTTCGGCACCTTTATCCATAAAGCCAACCATTGCCTCGACATGTTTTGCCATCGAAGCTTGTGAGCGCTTAGTGAAATCAACTGGATCAGCTTGAGCTAATGAAGATGCATCGTGATAATCAACGCCTGCTGGGATATATGCAAGCGGGTCATGTGCGGAAGTTTGATCAGTGACAATATCGATCGGAACATCCATCGCAAGTAACTTGGGAAATAGTTCAGCGGTATTTCCAACTAGTCCAACCGAAAGAGGTACTCCCATGTTCTTAGCTTTTAAAACGCGTTCTATCGCATCATCCAAATTATCTGCGATCTCATCTAGATATCGAGTTTCAATTCGCTTCTGTAATCTGGTTTTATCAATATCAATAATTAAGCAGACGCCCCCATTCATGGTAACTGCCAGCGGCTGAGCTCCACCCATGCCGCCGCATCCGCCAGTTAAGGTAAGCGTGCCTTGCAAAGTACCACCGAAACGTTTGCGAGCAACTGCCGCGAAAGTTTCGTAAGTTCCCTGCAGAATTCCTTGCGTGCCAATATAGATCCATGATCCGGCTGTCATCTGGCCATACATAGTCAGGCCCAGATGTTCTAGTCGGCGAAATTCCGGCCAATTAGCCCAATCGCCAACTAAATTTGAATTTGCGATTAGTACACGTGGCGCCCATTCGTGAGTTTGAAAAACTCCTACTGGCTTACCGGATTGAACTAGAAGAGTTTCATCATCTTTTAAGTTAGTCAGGCTTTTGACGATTGCATCAAAAGCTGGCCAGTTACGCGCAGCTTTTCCAGTTCCACCATATACAGCAAGGTTCTCAGGGTGTTCTGCTACTGCTGGATCTAAGTTGTTATGCAGCATTCGTAGGGCTGCTTCTTGGCCCCAACCCTTTGCAGTTAGATTCGAACCGGTTGCGGCGTGCAGGATTCGGGCAGCGTTAGATGTAGAACTCATTGGTCGAGAATAGCGTCAGGGTCGCTGTTTAAACAGGGTTTAGCTCTGTTGATTCATAGCGCGAACTGCACGTAAACCATCAGATGGCCACATTAAGAAAGTGTTTATAGAACAGGGCCCGATATCCATATGGAAAACCGATTCGATCGGCGCACTTAAACAAAGGGCGACTGCAGTTTTAATTACACAGTTATGCGTTACGACCGCGACTTTCTGGCCGGGGTATTCAGCAAGAATTTTTGAAAGAGCCGCTTCCACTCGAATTGTGATTGCTTCCCATGATTCACCGCCTGCGGGCTGAAAAGATAGATCGGTTACCCATTTTTCATAATCGGCAGGAAATTGAGCTTTAACTTCTTCAACGGAAAGACCATCCCAGTAACCGAAATCCATTTCAAGCCAGATTTCATCAAAGTTGATCTCTAAATCTGTAGTTTGCGCAATCGCTTTAGCTGTTTCGCTCGTGCGATTTAAAGGTGAGGCTATTAGAACTTCTGGCTTTAACTCACTGACTGCTTCTGCAACTTTTTCAGCTTGCGCCCGACCGGTTTCGGTAAGAATTGGATTCAACGGACCGATACCAGAAAACTTTCGCCCTGGAGTTAAAACAGTTTCGCCATGACGGATTAAATAAAGAATCGTTGGTTGTTCATCTGATTTAAGCCGCTCAGTTAAATAATTTAATTGCCTGGGTTGAACAGGTTCGCTCTTGTCATGGCCACTGCTCTGGGCATCAAGTGCCTTGTTAGCTAAGCGATCTGCATGTGAGTTTTCATCGCGTGGAATCCACTGATACTTAATTAGAGATGGTGAATGTGCCTCGCGGGCACTCTGGGCTAACTTGCGCATATCGGCGTGCTTTATCTGCCAGCGACCAGACATCTGCTCGACAACTAACTTGCTGTCCATGCAGACTTCAACAGTTGCTTCATTATCTAAATCATGAATCGCTCTTAAGCCTGCGATAAGCCCGCCATATTCAGCTACGTTATTGGTAGCCGTGCCTATGAACTCATAGATCTCGGCGATGATCTGACCATTTTCCGAAACCACAGCACCAAATCCAGCTGGTCCAGGATTGCCACGTGATCCGCCATCGGCCGTTAATTTAAAGTGACGAGCCATCTAATTAGACTCCGCGCACTAATATGCATCGACATTCTTCGCAGCGAATAACTTCATCTTCAGCAGATTCCAACATGCGCTTAAGATCAATTGCATTAATTGTTAAGTTGCAACCTAAGCATTGGCCACCGAGTAGAGCTGCAGCTCCGGCACCGCCACCGCTGCGAATCTTCTCGTAGAGATCATAAAGCGCCTTATCAACGGTTGTTACTGTCGCAGCACGCTCGCTAGCAACTTGAGCGCTCTCAGATTCCAGCGCAAGGGACGCGATATTCTTGCGATCAGTTAACTCGGCGATCTCAACAGCAAGAGTTGCTTCAAGCGCCTTTAACTCTTCTATGCGAGAATTGATGCCCGCTACGCGCAACATTATCTCGAGTTCAACTTCTTCAAGTTCGGCGCGACGAGCATTTAATGTCACAACTTCATGTTGTAGCGATTCAAGTTCCTTTGGTGTGGCAGTTCCAGAATTTAATCGGGCTTCATCTTTTTGTAAACGAGAGACAACTTGCTCTACATCGCCCTCGGCGCGCTTTAGTTCACGAGTTACATCGCTAGCTTCGGTCTCGGCTGCGATACGCAAATCACGAGTGTTATTAGATTTAATGGTTGCTGCATTTAAAGAAGTAATTTCCGGAAGTGTGGCTAATTTATGTGCCAGGCTGGTTAAAGCTAAATCATGGCGTTGAATATCTAGAATCTGTCGTTGATCGCTTGGGCTAGCTTTCATGGCGCCTTCCCTATCTGCGTTTTCGAAGCAAAGTTCGAAGCTGACTTGGATTAGATATGTAGTTTTATAAAGTAGTACTGGTGGGCGCTGAGGGGTTCGAACCCCCGACATTCTCGGTGTAAACGAGACGCTCTACCACTGAGCTAAGCACCCGGGACTTACTTGACCGGCGGACCGGACGCGTAAGTCTAACCTAATTAAAGCTGTGCTAACGCCGCCTTGTAATCAGCCACATTGCGCGCTTCACCTGGGCCATTTACGACCTGCCAGCGAAGAATTCCCGCTTTGTCGATGATAAATGAGCCGCGAGTTGAAAAGCCGCGCTCTTCGAAAAATACGCCGTACTTTTTGGATACTTCGCCATGTGGCCAGAAGTCCGCAAGGATTGGGAATGTATAACCTTCGGCCTCAGCGAATGCGCGGGCTGCATACATTGGATCACATGCGATACCAATTAGTTGCACATCATCATTTTGGAAGACTGAAATATCATCACGCAATGCGCAAAGTTCACCGGTGCAAGTTCCGGAAAATGCGAATGGGTAGAAAACGAGTACTACATTCTGCTTTCCTTTAAATGATGAGAGCGAAACTTTCTCGCCATGCTGATTTACCAATTCAAAATCAGGAGCTGGTTGACCGATTTCCAATGTTGTTGTCATGTCGCAAAATCTACCGCCTGCCAGCTTTGCGTGCCACTAGACGTGTAGCGCTCCAATCAGCGGCAACTGGAATTGATGAGGTAACGGTTAAGCCCGCAATGGGTGCGGCATCTTGAATTTCGCTAGCTTCGACATAATTTGCGCGACCCATCTTGGGCGTCATTACCCAGATGGGGCCGGTCTCAGATAGATAGGCCAATGCATCCATTAATTCATCAATTAAATCTCCATCACCATCACGCCACCAGAGAATCACGGCATCGACGACTTCAGTTGGATCGATATCTATTAATTCTGTCCCTGCAATTTCCGAGACTTTTGAACGGAACGCATCATCACAGTCGGAGGCATAGCCGATCTCTAGGATTTGATCGCCTTTGGCAAAGCCCATACGCATGGCCACGGGCTAAGTCCACCCAAAATTGGCTCACTTAGCAAGACCTACCCGCTTCCAATTTCACACAACTGGGGAGTAACCGCGAGAATAGGACCATGAGCGATACCTTCGATACGCCAGATCAGATCGTCGACCAGTTAGTCGACATCGACCCATCCGAGACCGCTGAATGGAAAGCATCATTTGATGCCGCCCTGGCTAACGCCGGACCGGTTCGTGCTCGTTACCTAATGCTCTCGCTATTAAAGCGAGCGCAAGAGAAGAACATCGGAATCGCAGGATTACGTGCAACCGATTACATCAACAGCATTCCATCAGATAGCGAACCTGCTTTCCCTGGTGATGAAGCAATCGAACGTCGTATCCGCGCCTTTAATAGATGGAATGCGGCAATGTTGGTTCACCGCGCGCAACGTCCAGGCGTTGGAGTTGGTGGCCATATCTCAACTTATGCATCTTCTGCTTCACTTTATGAAGTTGGTTTTAACCACTTCTTCCGTGGTCAAGATCATCCAGGTGGCGGCGATCAGATTTTCTTCCAAGGCCATGCCAGCCCTGGAATGTATGCACGTGCCTTTTTGGAAGGTCGCTTTACCGAACATCAATTAGATGGTTTCCGTCAGGAACTTTCTCATCAAGGTGGCGGATTATCTTCATATCCACATCCACGTTTGATGCCAGATTTCTGGCAATTCCCAACAGTATCGATGGGAATTGGTCCACTTAATGCAATTTATCAAGCGCGCTTTAATCGCTATCTACATAACCGCGGGATCAAAGACACTAGCCAGCAACATGTCTGGGCATTCCTAGGCGATGGCGAAGTTGATGAAGTAGATACGCTCGGCGCAATTGGTTTAGCTACTCGCGAAAAATTAGATAACTTAACTTTCGTTGTTAACTGTAACTTGCAACGCCTCGATGGCCCAGTGCGCGGTAATGGAAAAATTATTCAAGAGCTTGAATCAATTTTCCGTGGAGCTGGCTGGAACGTTCTCAAAGTGGTCTGGGGTCGCGAATGGGATCCACTGCTTGCGCAAGATCGTGAAGGCGCCCTTGTTGATTTAATGAATAAAACACTCGATGGTGATTACCAAACCTTTAAGGCTGAAAGTGGAAAATTCGTCCGCGATAACTTCTTTGGTCGCGATACACGCACTGCCGCAATGGTCGCAAACTGGTCAGATGACCAGATTTGGGGCTTGCGCCGTGGTGGTCACGACTATCGTAAGTTATTTGCCGCTTATTCAGCAGCAATGAATCCAAATGGTCGCCCTACTGTAATTCTGGCTAAGACTGTTAAGGGTTGGACACTTGGTTCACACTTCGAAGGTCGCAACTCAACGCACCAGATGAAAAAGATGTCGATGGAAGATATCGTCGAGTTCCGTGATCGTTTAGGTATTCCAATTGCTGATGATCAACTTGATGCCAAGTTGCCTCCGTACTATCGCCCAGCTGATGATTCAGTTGAAGCTAAGTACCTACAGGAAAGACGCGCAGCTCTTGGTGGTTCGATTCCATCACGACGCAAGATTTCTCGACCATTAACGCAACCAGATGATTCAGCATATGAATCTGTAAAGCGCGGTTCTGGCCATCAAGAAATTGCAACAACAATGGCCTTTGTTCGCATGCTGAAAGATTTAATAAAGGATCCAGGTTTGGGTTCTCGTTTAGTTCCGATCATCCCTGATGAAGCCCGTACCTTCGGCATGGATTCATTATTCCCATCGCTAAAGATTTACTCACCTAATGGTCAGCAGTATCAGTCAGTTGACCGCGAGTTGATGCTTTCCTATAAGGAATCTACTTCAGGTGTGATTCTGCATGAAGGTATTAATGAAGCAGGTTCAGTAGCTTCATTCACTGCAGTTGGTTCTTCATATTCAACACATGACGAACCAATGATTCCGATTTACATCTTCTATTCGATGTTCGGTTTCCAACGCACAGGAGATGCATTCTGGGCAGCAGCTGACCAATTAGTGCGCGGCTTCGTAGTCGGTGCAACTGCTGGTCGTACAACTCTTAATGGAGAAGGTCTGCAACACGAAGATGGTCATTCACATCTCTTGGCTTCGACTAACCCAGCGATCGTTTCCTACGATCCAGCATTTGCATTCGAACTCGGCCATATCGTTAAAGATGGTCTGCGTCGCATGTACGGTGAAAATAGCGAGAATGTTTATTACTACCTCACTGTTTACAACGAGCCATATATGCAGCCAGCCGAGCCAGAAAACCTTGATGTAGATGGTTTATTAAAAGGTCTCTACCTATATGCACCGGCTGAAATCCGCAGTAAGAAAAAGGCACAGATTTTGGCTTCGGGAGTTGGCGTTAACTGGGCGCTTAAGGCGCAGAAGTTACTCGCTGAAGATTGGGGCGTAGCTGCTTCAGTTTGGTCTGTTACTTCATGGAATGAACTTCGCCGTGATGGTTTAGAGGTCGATAGCCATAACTTGCTCAATCCAAGTTCACCAAAGCAAGCGTATGTAAGTAAGAAATTGGCAAACGCTGAAGGTCCAATTGTCGCAGTTAGCGATTTCATGCGCGCCGTGCAAGATCAGATTTCACCTTGGATTGATCAACCTTTCTATTCACTTGGTACTGACGGCTTTGGTTTATCAGATACCCGCGGTGCGTTACGTCGTCACTTCAAGGTTGATGCTGAATCAATCGTGGTAGCAACTCTGCAACAGCTGGCCAAGCAGGGCGATGTAAAGGCCAAGGTTGTACAAGAAGCAATTGATAAGTATCGAATCTTCGATGTATCAGCTGCAGATGCTGGTAACACAGAGGGCTCGGGTTGATCGGCCGCGTTCCAATCACAGATGTCTCCCCCATAATTTACTTTGGGGGAGAATTTGCTCCTGTAAAAGCAATTGTTAAAGAAGAAATCCTGGTAAGTGCCACCGTTGCGGGTGAAGGTCACGACTATCCAACCGTTTATGTAATAACTCGCGATAGCAATGGCAAAGAATTAACTCGCGCTCAAGCCTTTGAAGTAAGCCCTGGAACCGATCGCTATCAGACCGCGATCGCTCTTCCAAAAATTGGAAACTTCACCTTTGAGTTTGAAGCTTCGTTAATCACTCAATACCGAACTGTCACTACCAATTCACCAGCATTTCCAATTAAAGTTGAACGTGATCGAGCTTTGGTTGGCGCCTGGTATGAATTCTTCCCACGTAGCGAAGGTGCGATCTTAAATAAAGATGGCAGCTATACCAGCGGTACTTTTGCTACTGCTGCCAAGCGCTTAAAAGCAGTAAAAGATATGGGTTTTGATGTCCTTTATATCCCGCCGATTCATCCGATTGGGATTTCACATCGCAAAGGACCAAATAACACTTTAACTGCTGGCCCGACAGATCCTGGCGTTCCTTGGGGTATCGGAAACTCAGATGGTGGCCATGATGCAATAAATCCAGCTCTTGGCACTATGAAGGATTTTGAAAATTTTGTACATGAGGTTAAGAAGTTAGATCTCGAATTAGCTTTAGATTTAGCGCTACAAACATCACCAGATCATCCTTGGGTAAAGGAACATCCGAAATGGTTTAACTATCGCGCTGATGGCACCATTGCATATGCAGAAAACCCACCCAAGAAATACCAAGATATTTATCCGATTAATTTCGATGACGATTTCGCTGGTTTAGTTGCCGAGGTTTATCGCATCTGTGAACTTTGGATCTCAAAGGGTGTAACCATATTCCGAGTGGATAATCCCCACACTAAGCCCGTAATTTTCTGGCAAACGCTAATTGCTAAAGTAAATGAAAAGTATCCAGAGATAGTTTTCTTAGCTGAGGCGTTTACTAAGCCCGCAATGATGCATGCGCTTGGCAAAGCGGGTTTCCAACAGTCCTATACCTATTTCACATGGCGTACGACAAAGCATGAGCTAATGGATTACGGCAATGAGGTCGCACATCAAACCAGCGCCTTCTTCCGACCAAACTTCTGGGTTAATACGCCAGATATTCTGCCCTTTCACTTACAAAGCGGAAACCCTGCCATGTTTGCACTTCGTGCCGTGCTGGCATCAACGCTTACTCCTTCATGGGGAATGTATGCCGGTTATGAATTATTCGAGCACCGAGTGCTAAGTGAAGGTCGGGAAGAGTATTTAGATTCTGAGAAGTACCAAATAAAGGTGCGTGACTGGGAAGGCGCGAAACAAACGCTGGTTCCGTTGATTACCAAGTTAAATAAGATTCGTAACGAAAACCTTGCCTTACAAAGATTGCGAAATCTTCATTTCCATCACACCGATTCCGAGGCGATAATCGCTTATTCCAAGCGTGATGGAGCTAGTTTGGTATTAGTTGTAGTAAATCTAGACCCTTCTAATGCTCAAGCAACTGTGGTTCACTGGAACATGGATCTCTTAGGACTCACGAGTGATTCCTTCGTGGTCGATGATCTATTAACTGGAAACTCTTTTAATTGGACCCGCGAAACTTTTGTAAGCCTGGATCCTCGCGCCGATCACAACAATGTGGCACATATCGCCGTGGTGCGGATTTCTTAACTGATGAAACTTTTTCGTCGTAAAGTCCAGATGGTTGCAAATCAACCTGGGGCTTTAGGTGAACTAGACCTATATTTAATTGCCGAAGGACGTCACGAAGAACTCTGGAAAGTTTTAGGTTCTCATGTCCAGCGCGATGATGATGGAAATTTACTTGGGACTTCATTTGCGGTTTGGGCGCCAAACGCCCGAGATGTTAGTTTGATAAGTGATAACAATTTCTGGGATCGAGCTACCCACCGCATGTGGCGGATTGAAAATACCGGCATCTGGCAGATTTTTATTTCAGATCTTGCTCCAGGTACAAAATATAAATTTGCAATTCATTCTAATGACGGTCGCTGGGTTGATCATGCAGATCCAATGGCGCGCGCAACTGAGATTCCGCCATTAACCGCTTCGATTGTTGAGGAGTCTACTTACAGCTGGAATGATGGCGAGTGGGTAAGTCAACGCAATAACTTTGAACCCTGGCGTAGCGCAGTTTCAGTTTATGAAGTTCACCTAGGGTCTTGGCGCTTAGGTTTAACTTACCGCGAACTGGCAACCGAACTAATTACCTATTTGCAGGAAACTGGCTTTACCCATGTTGAATTCTTGCCTGTCATGGAACATCCATATGGGCCATCTTGGGGATACCAAGTAACTTCATTTTTCGCACCTTCTTCGCGATTTGGTTCACCTGATGAATTTAAATACTTAGTCAATGCACTTCACGAAGCTGGCATCGGCGTAATTCTGGATTGGGTTCCAGCCCACTTCCCCAAGGATGAATGGGCACTAGCTAAATTCGACGGAACCGCCCTTTATGAGCATGAAGACCCCCGTTTAGGCGAACATCCTGACTGGGGAACGCTCATCTTTAACTTTGGTCGCAACGAGGTTCGAAACTTCATTGTTGCCAGCGCTTTATATTGGTTAACTGAATTTCATATCGATGGTTTACGTGTTGATGCCGTGGCCTCAATGCTCTACTTAGATTATTCGCGAAAAGCTGGCGAATGGGTGCCGAATAAATTTGGCGGGCGTGAAAATCTCGAGGCTGTTCAGCTCTTGCAGGAAGCTACTTCAACTGCTTATCGCAAACACCCTGGCATCATGATGATCGCCGAAGAATCTACGGCATGGCCTGGCGTAACCCGAAGCACTGATTCAGATGGCATCGGCTTTGGTTTCAAATGGAATATGGGCTGGATGCATGACACATTGGAATATTTACAACGAGATCCGATTCATCGTGTTCATCACCATAATGAGATTACTTTCGCAATTCTCTACGCCTGGTCCGAGAATTTTATGTTGCCGCTTTCGCATGATGAAGTTGTTCATGGCAAAGGTTCTTTAGTAAATAAATTTCCTGGTGATCGCTGGCAAAAGCTCGCCACCTTGCGAGCACTGTATGGATTTATGTGGGCACACCCTGGCAAGAAATTATTATTTATGGGCCAGGAATTTGCCCAGAACGATGAATGGAGTGAATCTGCTGGCTTGCAATGGCACTTAACTCAATACGATGAACATCAAGGTGTGGCTAAAGCAATTTCAAAGCTCAATGAAGTTTATAAATCGACGCCAGCGCTCTTTCAAAAAGATACTTCACCAGAAGGGTTTTCTTGGTTGGTTGGAAGCGATGCAGCTAGCAATGTTTTGGCATTTACTAGGTGGGATGATGGCGGTCAACCACTGGTTTGTATTACTAATTTTTCACCTGTGCCGCATGAGCACTATCGACTTCCAATGCCATTGCCTGGCACTTGGGCCGAAGTTATCAATACCGATGATCTAGCTTTTGGTGGCAGCGGGGTAATTAATCAACCGATCTCAGTTACTGAAGGCTCCGATTTGGTGATCACTTTGCGCGTTCCGCCTCTTGCCACAATTTGGCTTAAACTCGTCTAAAAAACTGGTTTTTAAGGCTAATTTTCGACCGCTTCACCCTTGGCATTGCCACTTAACAGCGCCTTTGAGAAGAGTGGCACCGATAAAGCCATCAACCCCGGAATCAAAAGGGCTACTGCTAAAGATGTGAACTGCGCAGTCCATGCCACGACCCATTTGCCGCCAAAGATTAAGAAATTATT